>Ga0153975_1000698_pt1 | contig 10753 bp, 14 predicted proteins | sample TSGA059MetaG_FD_104694 | JGI IMG/M metagenome (GOLD analysis project Ga0153975, IMG submission 104694) | Attine ant fungus gardens microbial communities from Georgia, USA - TSGA059 MetaG | ecosystem: Host-associated > Fungi > Mycelium > Unclassified | place: USA: Georgia, Yuchi Wildlife... | reverse complement strand
GCGTTGAAGGAGAGGAAGAAAGCTTATAGGCGGGATCGCGCAATTCATAAGGAGGAATTAACATTACAATAGCGCAAATTCTTGCATTTGCTCTGCTCATCTTCACCACTTTGCATACTAATCTACTGCACGCAACCACACTAATCGCTATCCAGACGAATATAATGTTATCGCTATCGTGACTTGCAACGGGTGAAAGCCTCCAAGGATATTCACTTAAATGGTCAGTGACAAGGCAAGAATGGTTCGTTAAGGATATATTACGAGCAGCGCCTTGAATACTAGTCGAAGCTGTAGTCTACTAGTTTAGTACCCGATCAACGCCGCGTCAAATGTCCGATATCTGGATGCTGGGCGACTGAGTTGAGCTCAACATTACCCGGGTGATGGCGTTGACTAATCGATCAGTCAGTAACAGAAGGCCAAGGAAAGGGAAGATTGAAGACGGTATACTCACCGGGCTTGATGCTCTTGGCCTTCCCTTTTCCCTCCTCGGCATCTTTCTGGTTTCCGGTCACCCGTTTGACAGCGGTCACGAACTGTCTGATGTTCTTAGTTACATCCTCTATCGGGAAGTGGAGCTATCGGTGAATAAATGTATTAGACCCATAGTACAATCTCGGAGAGCGCGCAAAGTTAGCACATATTGCTGACCTTGCCAATAGGCATCCGAATGACGCCATTCTTGTCGCCTTTCCACTCTGCCGTGCCAGAAAGACGCCGCAAGTAGCCGGCGAAATCATCCGTGACTGTTCCTCGACGCTCAGAAGGCATCAGACCACGGGGACCGAGGACCCGTCCAAGCTTCGGCGTGATGGCACGGATGAGGGCTGTGGAACAGAGAATGGTGGTTGCGTGGTGTTTACCGCTGATTATACCATCCACTAGCTCAAGTCCGCCGACAATATGTGCACCTGCGCTCTTCGCCTCTTCAGCCTGACGCCCCTCAGCAAATATGAGAATACGATCTTCTGGACGAGGTTTAGTTTCACGATGAAGAGCAATACGGCCCTTTGGGATGATAGAGCCGCGGGACATGGCAGTCTTGATTACCAGTTCATAGGTGGCGTTCGATTTGGCAACCTCGACCGCCTACCGAGATATTTAGTCAATCAAGGGAGTGGAATAGAGGAGCGGAGACATACACGGATCACATCAATGGCACTTTCGAGAGGCATTTTCTCATTTTCGTATATGTGCTTGCGTGCCTTTGCTGCTCGCTTTCTTGCTTTTGCTGCAAGGGCTTTCTTTGAGAGCACAGGGATCTTTTTCGTTCGCCGTAGGGCTAAAATGGGTGTTGTGGAAAACTCGCGAAGGAGTACTGGGCGCTGCACAAATTCAGATCAGAACATTTCAAACGAGTGAAACCTTACAGGACTAAGAATTGAACGACAACATTGTCGACAGAGCAGCCCGAGGGAAGTGGACATGTTCTACGTAGCAGTGTTGTTGCACACACTTGAAGAATTTCAAAGTAAAGCAGTCGTGGGAAAATGAGCTAGATAATTGAGAAATTTGTGAACGAACAACTCAGACCTCCCTCATGTCAACCTCGGTGTTGAAATCGACTCGCCTGCCGTTTCAGACGCGTGGGCTGTCTGCACGGCTGTACTCCACCCGCAAGGGCGAAGTCACCAATTCTGACCCACAAAAAGACATCATCCGCCGCTACTTGTACCCAGCCAATATCCGCAACAAAGCCACCCCTACTGGTACATGGCGTCCAGATGTCGCTCGTGCCCTCCAGCGCGCAATTCCCTCCGTACAGGCCCACGAGATCATCGAGCGTGCTTGGCTCCTTCATCAGAGACATCTACGCAAGAAGCGGGATGCGGAGCTGCAGCGCAAATTTCAGTGCATGAAGCAAGCAATGCAGGAACTGGAGGAAATTGACTCAAGGCTATTCAGGGAGGCAAATAAGCAGGAGGACCCCAGAGCGAGAAGTTTGGCTGAAGTAGAGGCTATGAAGAGTATGTCCGAACCGGAGAAGCGAGCGGTTGAGTCCAGAGTGAGGGGTTTGTTCCCTAGAGAACTCCGCGTACCAACAGATACACCGCCAAAGAATGGCTGGCCTCTTGAGTGGAGAGCATTTCAGAGGCCATTGGCATGAGTATGTCCATTGCTTTTGGCGCAGACAGTCTACTTATGGCACCATCTCACAGTTCCAGTGTTAGGACGCTTTCATTGTTAACCAGGTTATCGATGGCTTAATTGGACTTTACTTGCCGACGCTTTACAATTTGTCAGATATATTGGCCTATTGCAAGTGCTCACGATTTTGTTAGGTCTTGACCTATCCTACGTTACTCGCCCGGAACACTGACCTAAGGACAAATGGGTGAACTATGCTTCCAACGCTTCCGGTTAGTGTCCTTGGTGTAATTCTTTTCACGTCCTTGGTGTTACTTTTCTTGAGGATGCTACCGGTTTCCTAGTGCCGATGGGAAAGCTCTTCTGCCTTGCTTCTTTAAGGGCCCTCCGAAGGAACATGCGCCAGAAATTACATGACACTGTTGGGGCGCCACTACTAGATTTTTCCTCGACTTAAGGCTTTTTAAGGTCTTCCCATATACGCTCGCACACTTATCAGGAATCTGCGGCTCTCTTATGTAGCGAATCATATTTCAGCTCAGCCCCAAACACAGGTGGTGTTCTTTGTGCCACGCCGCTTCGCTTCACCACGGGCACGACTTATGGGATTGACCCTGCAGAATGTTTCTGAGCTCCCTCGAAGACGTAGTACAGACAGCAACAGTCAGTCATTTCTCCTGACATGCAAATTCCTTGTTACCTCCAGCGAACACATAAGCATACTCTCACCATGCAAGCAGCCCTTGTCGATGGTCAGGTGACTGACGCGGAGGATATAGTCTGCTCCATGCTTAATGGACATAACCTTCAGGTGGGGAGGTTCTAGGAAGGCCTTTCGAGACGTCGACGAGTATTGGCTGCTGTTAAGCCTGCATTAATGTCGATTGATGGTTGAGCGTATTGAGGATATTCTTGGTTGGAGTCCCACAAGCTCCTGACAGAGCCTCAGTGGTTCTGACTGGTTGGACTTTGCTAAGATCCCGCCTGGACCGCCTCAGATACTATGAACACTCAGATTGGAGGTTTTCTGGGCGAGGGATTCACTGAAGTCGAGTTCTCCTGGACCAATTGTAATAAATACAGCAGGTTTCTGGGCTAGGCCATTTGACAAATTGGTATCGAATCTGCTTATCAGCCCTCCGCACGATGCCTTCCAGATCCAGAATGTAGAAGAGATGGTGGAGAGGGATGATAAGAAGAGCAAGAATGATGCCGAGGGTCCCAAAGATCTGGTTAAGATCGCCCAAGTTGTAATTGCACAATTGAGACTCTCCTACGATAACACACTGTACATGTCACAAACGTCGTTTGTTGTGCGCCGCATGTTATGTTAACGGTGACGATAATAGTGACATACCAACGATGGTACGATGCTTCTTGCTTGCAACAGGTAAGCGAATCGAGAGTTCAGCTGGATCTCAGCGCTCAGCTCCCAGTCGATTTGCTTACCTCTGAATCTCGCAATTGACAGGGTTATGTCGGTCGCCGTTCCGAGTCACTCGTGAATGGATTGGTATCAGGAGTCCAAGCTGGAAAGTATTAAATAAGTAATCAAAACTGATTGACTCTAGTAGACGAGCGAGCTGAGAAAAGGCCGAAAGGATCCATAAGAGTACGAACATAAATGACAAGTAACTAAACAGAATACGAAAAATGGTCGACAATCTCATCTGCGGAAACGCCGGGAGTAAAATAGAACGAAATAACCCCAATTGAGCTGTGCGTTGATGAAGGAATGGGCGCGAAAGTAGTTGGTGGGTGAAAAATGATGCTAGTCGCATTCTGAAACTACGAGTTTGTTGGTCTTTTACCATCCAGCTATGCAGAACCGTGGGTCGAGACACCTTCTTCCCGTAACCCAAGACGCATCCTGGTGAGGGAGCCTATCCCATTGGTTTCCAAATGCTTCCGGCGAACCACTGATGCATATGTTAGAGATAGTACTGAGAGTAATAAAATGGAATGTGTAGACTAGCTTGATCAGATAGAAGAGGTTTGATTGGTATGTGGAAATTATGGAGTGTGAGTAACATGGTGGAAAAAAAAATGCCATGAGTCGAATGAAGAAATGGTGAGAGGAAAATTAAACACTTCGCAGCCCTTCCAGGGGAACTGGGGACAAACTGGTACCCTCTTTATGGCTGTCGATGTCCATCACATCTCCGTTGTCATGTGTTGGGTGCAAAGCGTTGCTACTGATACCGTGGAGGCTGGTATCTCCGTTGTTTTGATGACCGTTCATGGAGGTGGAGGCAGTGCCACCAGGTGAAGAGACGCCAGAAGGGGTGGGAGCGGGTTCCACGGCGTAGAACCAAAATTTGCTCTTCTTCTTCCCTCCAAGCTGCTCAACAGCAATCTCAGTTGGTTTGACAGCTGCTGCGCCGTTCCCTTTTGTCTTTGGGGCACCGTCTGAAGTATCAGTTTGCAAGCCGGGGGGCCACCCTGCAGTCGTAGAACTCGTTGTGCTTTCCTCCGTGCGCGCACGTTTTAATGGTCGTTCTGGCGGTGTCTCTTCAGAAGCACCAAGGCGAGCTGACCTCCTTTCACCTCTCCACTCAAAAGCAGACAAATCAGGGGAGGCTCGCTTGCCTTTTGTGGCACGAGTGGATCTCCGCTGCGCAGCAGCTCTCGACGGCCGACGGCCATGTGATCGGGAACCACCAAAGTTATCATCGTTAAAAGGCTCGTCATCATAGTCATTATCTTCTTCAAATTGATACTCGTCAGCGTCATCCTGATCGTAAAATTCTGTTAGCAGTAGAAACTCAATATTTGATCTAGCTACTTGCCTCCGCACTGTCGGCATCATGATACACGTAGTCAGGTCGTCGAGTTTGTCGTCGCGTGCGAGTCTGGCGAATTTCAGCTTGTGCCATGAGTATCTGACGCTGCTCTATTTTCTTGCGGATCCTCTGTACGCGCTGAATAATTGCAGTCAGTAAGTGGTTTAGGAGAAGGTGTAATCTATCTACTCTCTACCATTGATCGAGAGAAATAAATACTCACCGCCAATTCCGCGTCAACAATTTCTATTCGACTTTCAAGTGCCTTGACGAGTGCAGTATGGACTTGTTCTAGTTTGCCTTTACGATCTTGCGGGGAAGATGACTTCAGCTTCTCGATCACAGCAATGTACTCTTCACGCGTTGAAGAGAGCGCCTGGAAGGTCGCGGTGACTTTCCAGGGGTTAGTTGAAACATATATCCGCGGGGAATCTAAAAGAGATTAACGAAGGGTCAGCCGGGGATCCTTACAAACGGCTAACGCCGGATAGCAATGGGGCCAAAAAAATGCGGCCTCGCACCAAATACACGCAAATAGGAAACAGGGCGAGGAGTGCGAAATGAAAGCACACGGACCATCTACGACCCAATACCGCTTGCGTTGTGCATCCTGTCCAATTGGATTGAGTTGCAAATTCTGCTGGCTTTTGGCATCATTGGCATCAGGAGGGGCGGTTTCGGGGTCTTTCTTCTTGTGTTTGTTTTGCATCACGCCCCACGCGCGATCGATAGTGTTCTTTATGTCAGTGGAGTGCGTAAGCTGCAGCTCCACCAGCTGGCGAAGAACTTTGAGCTGTGTGGAATGTAATGCGCGTTCTCAGGGGTATTCGTACAGCATGGCAAAGCTATGACTAACTTTGAGGTCCCAGTCGGCTGCGAAAAAACCACCTTCCAAATCGGCAAAAGGGTTCACATTTGCACCCAATTCGTCGTCCCAGAAAACAGTTCTCTCTGATGCCTTGAATGCGTCTGCAAGGACAGCATGCAAAGTTGCAGAGATCTGATCGAGACTAACAAAAGTAAGATGACGGTCAAACGTTCTCCATGCGTGAGCGAATTGTGCCGGTCTGTGCTCACCTTAAATTACGCGTCTGCGGGCGCAGATTCAGTATGAACTGCTGTAAAATCTTTTGGAGTATGGGATCTGGACCATGCGTCAAGAGTGCACTTTCAAAGCTGTCATCGGGGGAAATCGCGTGTTCAGTTGACGCGAGTGAGGTGCATGTAGTGCGGGTGTGTACTCACTCCATCGGTGTGTCCAATCCCTCCACCTTCGACCTCAGATTGGAGAATTTGCATATGAAGGAATACACAAATACTGACTCCCATCTGTCCTGAGGGTGTTTAGCATTTGAGGGAGGACAGATATGCCCTTTCTTTTCTGCCTGCGGTGCAGCAGACATGATGCAGTAAGTGAACGTGAAGGAAAGGGTCAAGAGTGGTCACGGATTTATGAGCCGCATCATCCGTAACTACTTATATCAAACCAATACAACAAATATATGGCAATAGTGGAACCCCGGGTACTTCGCGTGTAAAATACATAAATTCAGGCAGTTTACGAGGACACGATGATAGTATATGAAGAAGATAATTGTCGTATTCTGCACCAGGAGCTCGCACAAGACTTCTTGGACCCGAACGCGGCACCGAGCGTAATTTCGCTCGCAAGTATCACCCTGGACCAACCTACCGGAGTGCCGTGAGAGTCTGCACGGGCCATCTGAAACTATGCCACACACCTTCGGAATGTCGTGGTGCTCGCTGAGTGACTCAAGCCTAGCATTTAGCTCGTTAACGCGATCCTTGTGCGTCTTGCGCGCCAATCGAGCTACTTTATCAGCAAGCTGAATTTTGGTGTCAATATTTTTTCAAAGAGTTTTATTTCAATGGGAATGCTTACCCTGCGTCTTTGCGCTTCCTCGAATCGTCTCTCCGCGTCGGTTTTTCTGTCATTATTATTCCCAGGTATAGCAGGAGAATCTCGGTTGCTTCCCGAAGCAGAACCATTAGCGAGTTCTGCGTCCTCTTTGAATAATAATTCCTTCACTCTTTCACGCTCGCGGTCCTTTGCACTGTCAGATTGCGGATTGGATTTGGATTTGGATTTCTTCTTCCTGCTTATCTGTGAGGTGCACTGAATGATAAGGACAAATGATACACACCTCTTGACGATACCACCATCAGCAACGCCGCCCTTGAGCTTCAGTGAACCTCCTGGGCGAAAGTCGTAGTCCGCCATGACGAAGAGAACAAGGAGGCTTTGCTGACGTAAGAGGGTGAGTGACGCTTGAAGTAAACAGCAGCAAATGCAACAATTCAATGACCACTTGTACCGTACCGCTCCTGGTCTCCAACCTGCGAGACTTGTAACCAACTGGGTCCTACAGTTAACCATCCTCTCAGGCCTGAGTCCTCAATGGCGATCCTTTCCACACCGCTGCAGTACATCAGTTCTGTACCGCCAGTAACGCGTTTTTTCACCGCAGCCACCTTGGCTTCATCGACACTGTATTTATGGATAAGATGGACGGGCTCTCCCATAGTGCCCTACTTGACAATGGTTCCTGGAACAAGTTTGTTCTTTCCATGGACATTCGCAACCTCAGCCCTAGTAGAAATAAGCGTCATCGAGGTAAGTCTGCTCCGTTCACGATTTGAAGTCGAAATTTGCTAATATTACTCAAAGCTCATTGTTACACTCCTCGTCATCCCCGCTTCGTTAAGTTATTTTGAGCGCCTGTGGGGGACTGTCGAAACTGTCAAGTTTATTGTCGTATGCGTGACGGGGCCAAACATTATTGCATTCGCCTTTAACTGGATTGAATTCGTTGCAACTCGTAATGCCGACTTGTTCTTGTGAGTTTCACGCGTGCCTTCTGATAGCGGTGCCTCACTCACATCGTTGGACCATGCAGATATGGCATGGAGTATCATGGTCAAATGGCATTATTCATCAGCTTGCTTGTTGCCTTTACTCAAGTTATCCCCGAGCACCAAGTTCAAATTTTAGGCTTTATCAAGGCCCGCGTTAAGGTAAGAATATATTTTTTCACTTTTATCTGCGATTTGACTCTGCTGTCAGAGACTTCCTATGGCCTACCTGACCTTTTCAACCATCATGACATTAATCGGCTTCCAATCTCCATATATTCTCATTCAGTTTGGCTGGTTTGTATCATGGATATACCTCCGCTTCTATAAGCGCAATGTCAGTGACTCAGTAGGAGGGGTAGTTACATATGGAGATCGGAGCGAGACATTTACTCTGACGAGCTGGTTCCCTCCATTTCTTCAGTGAGCATCTCATGACATGTATCCTGTGAAAGGTACTAATTTTGTATTTCTAGCACGCCGTTATCGGTGCTCGGGAATGCTGTATATAAGCTTGCAACGCGTTTCCACCTTATCCCCAATTCTGTGCCTCATGACATTGAATTTGGGGGCTATAGCCAAGTGCCCGGAGGAGCCCGAGCCGAAGCGGAAAGGCGACGGTTCGTATACGCGTCTCTTGTCTGACTAACCGTACTAACTCTCACTTCCAGGGCTCTTGCGCTGAGGGCACTTGATCAGCGACTGGCCAACCCCTCCAGTGGTTCGCCAACTCCCGGTGGACCATCTCAAGCCCAGTCTTCTCGACCGTCTGTGGCCGTGCCAGCCCCAGCACAAAATGAAAGAAAACCTAGCCCAGTGGAGATGGACGTGGCAGACACACCAGGCTCCGATGAAGAAAGACGATAGTGTACGGCGTGATGCCCATCTTCAGCAGCTAACATTCATGGAGCACGCAGTGGCTCACCTCTTTGCTTTGCAATCACATTGTGTTCGACTACTTAGCAATACATGATTACGTAATATACCACAACTCTTGATTATAACTGCTGGAACGTCTTGCTGGCCTTTGACGACCTTGTACGTATGGCTCGACGACCGTCTACCTTGTCGGTTGTATCCTCTGGCTCGCTCAAGGGCCTCCCAGACGTATCATACTCGGGTTCAGCACCGATTTTCGCGTCGTCCCCTTCAGCACTGAAATTCACTCGTCCAGTCCCATTAGCTCATTCCTCGAGCGGACAATCGATCAGGACACAAGATGAAGCTACAAGCATCGACACAGACGAGCTCTTTTCGAAATGCACAATTGCTGAAGTGAAAGCGAAACAAGTTCAGCTAAGGTGCGTCCACCTTGTGTCAACTATTGCATATGCTCAAAAAGAGACCTCAGATCTGATGCAGAGGCAAAGCAGGAGGAACTTCGTATCATGGTTGGGTGCGTGCTCTTGCGTAAAATGCGCTTCACCCTTCGACTGTACTTTGAAAGCGCAGAGAACGGTATCGCGATCTCTTGCAAGCCTCGACGTCCATAATCTCAATGTCTAAGTCCGCAAAGCGCGTAGAAGAGGCACTTCAGGAGACTAAAGATGCCATTGTGTCTCAGCAACAGCCATCTAGGGAGAATCGTACATCGAATGTGGGCAAGGAAGGTAAGAACCAGTCTGCCCATGCCACGCTGCCAGACTTTTATTCGTGTTTCAGACTCGCATTTGCAAACATTACAAGTGCTCTCCGCCCATATGAAGCTGCTTCTTGATGCCCCGGAGCATCTCTGGCGACTTATTGAACAAGAGAAATATTTTCATGCCACCTGGTTATTCATGTTGGCACGCGTCGTGCATCGTGCGCTTTCTCGGGATGAAGATCAGGACGAGGAGAGTTGGTTAAATCAAGGCATCAAAGTCATGGTAACGTCACCACTACATTTTTCTTCTTCTCGCCTTCTGACTTTCGCATTCAGGAGCAATTTCCGCTCATCCAGCGACAGTGGGAGATCATATCTCATTTTCGATCCCAAATTGTTCATAGAGCCACATTATCTTTGAGGGCATACGAGAAGTCACCAGAGGTCCGCATTTTATCCTATCTCGCATTCTCATGCCTTATGTGCTCTAGGACACCTGCGGAACTATTCTGACTCTTCATATTCTCGAGTCGAGACCTTTGACAGACGCTCTGATAACGTATCTCTCCCAAAGAACGCGGACCATGCACATGCTCGTTTCAAAACGTTCAAGTATTGCGACCCCCAATGGAACCCCCACGATACAGACCAATGGTCATCCTCTGGGAACTTCCAAGTCGACGCAGTTCGCAGGCATGTCTCCAAAAGAGAGACTTCGAGAGGTGAAGTCATCCCTGTTAATCGTGATGGAGGCGATATCGAGGACCGTCAACTCCGCTCGGGATGTTTTCCAAAGTCAGAAATCCACGCAGCCAGCCCTGGCATTTTGCGTGCTAGAGCAGATGCATGCTGAGTCACCCGCCGTATCTGAGCCAGAAGCTGCCCTTCCTTCTGAACTTGCTCTGAACACCCAGACGATCCTTGCTGAACTTCCGTCGTCGTCATATTTCGCCCTCCTTCCCACCAGTATCAGGTCCTACAAACCATATGTTGAGTTATCTTCCGCTTCGTCTTCAGTCCCAGGAAATTTCCTGGAGGATAAACTACGAAATTGGTTTGACCAGTCTTGCTCTACACTTCGGGATGCTTTGGATCGCTGGCTGCTGGAACTGGACAGTGCGAAGAGCGTTTGGACTGTTAGGTCCTCCTTGCGAAAATGGCTACTCGATTCTGGGTTGGTGAATGCGGAGCAGGTGACACTCCATAATTTTCTCGAAGAAGCTGTCAGAAAACGCCTCACCGCTATTTGGACTAATATCATTTACCACGCGAAGGAGCTGTTTTTGAAGGCTCTGTCTTCACTCAATCCAGATAGTGAAATCCTGGCTGAAGGTATGTACCTAGGTGCTCTTTTAAGAACGCGATTCCAAAGGACTGTTCGACGATCAGAGTTTTCTCCTCTAAGCAGCATATATGTGTC
>Ga0153975_1000694_pt1 | contig 10794 bp, 11 predicted proteins | sample TSGA059MetaG_FD_104694 | JGI IMG/M metagenome (GOLD analysis project Ga0153975, IMG submission 104694) | Attine ant fungus gardens microbial communities from Georgia, USA - TSGA059 MetaG | ecosystem: Host-associated > Fungi > Mycelium > Unclassified | place: USA: Georgia, Yuchi Wildlife... | reverse complement strand
TCTGCGCGGCGGGCATGGGACTCTCGCTCTTCGCGCTGAGCTTTGATGGCAGCAAGACGTTTCAACTCTCGGTAGGCTGCCTGCTCGATGGCAGCCTGGCGGCGGGCCTGCTGAATTGCGGCGTCATAGTGCAAGGCAGAGCAGTGGCGCCTGGGAGGGCATACCGGGCCGTAGCCATAGTTATAGAATGGACTATTGTCACACTCGTCGTACTCTTGAGCATGGAGAGCATCCAGGATGAGCTGCTTCCTAAGCTGGTCCTGTTGGTACCTTCGGATACGTGCCTCTGCACGAGCACGCTGCTCTGCTCGCTGCTGGGCAAGGTACGGGTCGAAGTGACGGTAGTGTGGGTTGTAGGAATAAGAGTGGAGAGCAGAGACTGGAGTTATGACGAACATTGTGATTGGATCGATGATGAGAGTTGTTGTTTGAGTTGAAGAGAGACTGCATGGTGAATTTATATACCAATGGATTGAGATGGACGCGTCACCTTTGCACTGGCAATGACCACAACGCGCGTCGATGTTCGACAATGTCCCCGATCTTTCCACTCCTTTCTCTTCTACATTAGGAAGGTCGCATTCGTGCCACGTGCCACATGCCGCTCGGAAGACGCGTTGTTTGCGTTTTGTTTGGCTCGACTCCTTCTCTCCATGGCCCTTCCACAAGCTGCGAGCCGTTTCTTGGGTAAGAAAGTCTCATTGTCAGAAAGTCGCTTCGCTGACATAGCATCTAAAGTCCCGCTTGGCGTGGCCTTTGTTGCCGTGCAAGCCAGTATCTATGATGTCCCAGGTGGTTTCCGAGCAGTTATGTTTGACCGCTTTTCTGGCGTAAAAGACAAGGTGAGCAACTGTGTAATGGGAATACAGCAGAGTCAGGTTTATGGAGCATTGAATACAGCCTACTGGTGAGGGTACCCACTTTCTCGTACCGTGGCTCCAGAGAGCAATTTTGTATGACTGCCGGATTAAACCAAGAGTACGTCTTTCTTACTTTCTTTCAAACTATCCTTCCGGTTCTTATACAAATCTCTAGAATATATCAACAACTACCGGCTCCAAAGATTTGCAAATGGTTTCCATAACACTTCGTGTGATGTCCAGACCGGACGTCGAGCACCTTCCACGTATTTATCAAAGCCTCGGCATGGACTATGACGAACGTGTGCTACCTTCCATCGGAAATGAGGTCCTCAAGAGTATTGTCGCACAGTTTGATGCTGCTGAATTAATTACGCAGCGTGAAGTGGTTAGTGTAGCTTGTTTATCAACGCCGGGTGGGGAGTTTCATGCAGTTTTTGCAGGTCTCGTCAAGAATACGTGCAGACTTGCTTCAACGTGCCGGCGAGTTCAACATCAAGCTGGAGGATGTGTCAATCACACACCTAACATTCGGCAAGGTGCGTAATGTCTTGTTGACACTCGATTGTAGCAACTCAACATTTTTTATGTATATAGGAATTCACTCAGGTTCGTGTTAGAATGAGAATGCTATTCGTTTCATACTGATCAAGTTCCGCAGGCTGTCGAGGCTAAGCAAATAGCACAGCAAGGTAAGACGCTTGTTTATGTACTACTCACACACACCTAACATCCTGCAGACGCTGAGCGTGCCAAGTTCATCGTCGAGAAGGTAAGCTTTTATTGCCAAGGAGGCACATGACTCGGTTATTCACGGCACACAGGCGGAGCAAGAGCGTCAGGCAGCGGTTATTCGTGCCGAAGGTGAGGCAGAGGCAGCCGCGACGATTTCAAAGGCGATTGAGAAGGCAGGGGAATCATTCATTGCGCTTCGTAAGATAGAGGCAAGCAAAGCGATCGTGCAGAGTTTAGCTGCTAACGGGAACGTGTCTTATATTCCGAGTGGTGGAGGAGGAGTGCTTTTGAATGTACCTACAAAGTAGTCGCGTACTAGTCGTGGTAATGAGAAAGCGTGGGATGATTTCCCATGCCGGGTGACTAGGGTGAAAAATAGAGGTACATAGCTGTCTTGATCTTAGTCGACGACGACGAGAACAGTGAAGAGGTCAACGTCGTTTTTCTCTCGCACTCTCTGTCTCTTTTTCTTTCTCTTTGTCTCTTTCTCTCTCTCTGTCTCTCTATCTCTTCTCGTGTTTCATTTTTCTGTCTATTCTCGACGGACTCTGATTTCAGTAATCAATTCTCCTGTGCGTCTCCTTATTTTCCTCGTCTCTCCTAGCTCATCCCCAATATCAGCCTCTTATTCTCCTTCCTATCCATATTAAATCATGAATCCAATGGCTAGTATGGGCAGCCATGCCGAGGCACCGGTATGTTCCTTCTCACTTCTTTCTACATGTTCTCATCCCTCCTTACAGCGACGAGCTCATCTCTACGTCGGAAATCTCAGTCCCCGTGTCACCGAGTACATGCTTCAAGAGATCTTTGCCGTTGCTGGTCCCGTTCAGCATGTTAAAATCATCCCTGACCGTAACTATCAGCACGGTGGTCTCAACTACGGTTTCGTCGAGTACATCGACATGCGCGCAGCTGAGACTGCTCTCCAAACCCTTAATGGACGCAAGATCTTTGATACTGAGATTCGCGTCAATTGGGCCTATCAGGGCCAGCAAAACAAGGAGGATACTACTGGACATTATCACGTCTTCGTGGGTGACCTTAGCCCAGAAGTCAACGACGAGGTCCTCGGTAAGGCTTTCAGTGCCTTCTGTACCATGTCCGATGCTCGTGTTATGTGGGACATGAACTCAGGCAAGTCCCGCGGTTATGGTTTCCTCGCGTTCAGGGATAAGACCGACGCCGAGCAGGCCATCGCGACTATGAACGGCGAATGGCTTGGCTCCCGTGCTATCCGTGTCAACTGGGCAAACCAGAAGACACAAGGTGGTCTGCCTGCTCCTCCATCACGTCCCGGGGCCAGCGTCGGGACTGCCCCTGCTCCCATCAATTTCCAGGGCGGTCCCATCTCCTACGATTCTGTCGTCCAGCAGACTCCTTCGTACAACTCCACCGTTTATGTCGGCAACCTTGTTCCATACTGTACTCAGGCAGATCTTATCCCACTCTTCCAGTCTATTGGGTACCTTTCGGAAATCCGCATGCAGGCGGATCGCGGCTTCGCATTCGTTAAGCTTGACACACACGAGCATGCTGCTATGGCTATCGTGCAGCTTCAAGGGCAGATGGTTCATGGCCGTCCCATCAAATGCAGCTGGGGCAAGGACAGAGCCGATGGAACTACTGCGCAGCCTGGGGTGCCGCTTAGCCCTACGACTCCCGCGGCTCCCTATGGCAACATGGTGAGTATTTGTAAATCTTTCGTAGAAGGAACTCACGGGTCGCTACAGCCCATGTATGGAATACCCCAACCCAATACTTACGGCCAGTACGGATTTGGCGCATACGGTGCGACTCCAGGGACGCCCGGCATGCCTCAGACTGCTCCTGGTGCTGTCGGTACTGGCCTTGGCGCTGGAGGAGCGGCTGGCGCAGACCCCTCTGCTGCCGGTGCTGCTGCTGCTGGAGGTGCTGGTGGTCAATGGCCCACTGGAGATGCTGCCAGCTACTACGCAAATTACTGGGGTGGTGCGTAGCTTTCTCGTCATTCGCTGATGACCTTTACTCAACGATTTGTAGGATATTATGGCCAGCAGCAAGGCCAAGGTATCGAGGGCCAGGGTGCTTAAGAAATCCTTGTTGTCTGCTTGTCTTATTCTTCCCACTCATTTCCGGTATCATGCTCTTGTCCCGTCTCGAATGTAGCCAACAAACTTCGTTCCATCCAAACTACCAAGCTGAAGTATCTTCTCTCGACTCACCACTCGAATCCAAAAAATGTGAAAGATGTGCTTTTGTATGGTAGCTTCAGCCAAGAACATTCTTAACCTCGTTTCGTTATTTTGTTATTGTGTCTCTGCCTGATCCAGATCTCTTTTCTCTCCTCCGACTTTGCTAATGACATATCTCGTGTTTCACTTCCGTGTTGATTGTCCCTTGTTTATATGTCCTCGGTAGATGCGCGGTTTCATAAACTACGTCTCCTACTTCGACGGCGAAATAGTGATTTCATAACGAACTCAGTCCAGATCAAGGTCAATCATTTGTCGTCAGCTTGATATTCCGAGAAACAGCAAGGGTATGTGATTATAAGGGGGTAGTACGTGTATCGGGTAGGTCTACTCGTCGTCCACGATCAGCCATTCTGAGTCTGTTCCGAGGTCGTCTCCCCCTGCAACTTGGTACCATCCGTCGATGTCTCTGCCGTTGGCTCCCCCTCCTTGATCCCGTTTCCCGACACTGAAGTACCGTTGCCTGATGCTTCTCCACCGTCACGCCAGTTAATAACGGCCTGATGCCGTGAACGCATATCCTCATAGAAATCATTGGCCTCGTTCATCTTGTTAGCTTGTGACTGCTTATCATCAAGCCAGCGTTGGAGGAGTTTGGCGTTATCCTTTGTCAATATCTGATTACGCTCCTCAATCTGGCCGAGTTCAAGTTGGAGGGTATTGATCTCGTCATGGAGGACCTAAGGAAGTAGGAAATCAGTATCAGTCTCGGGTCAATCGAAGGGACAGATATATATGAGGATACCTGAGCAGTGCGATCTTTCTCTGCCATGAGCTCAGCGTGCTGATCGACCTTCCTGCGCAGATGAGATATTTCTTCGCGAGCCTTGCGAAGGTTCTCTGACTCGATGCGAGAGGCTTCTTCCTTCTCGCGAAGGGTCTCGTTCATGGCGAGGAGACGTTGGGCGTTCTGGCCCTGGGTCTTGTATACGGTTGCGAGCTCATCGCGAAGGGAGGAGATCTGGGATTCGAGTGAGGCCATGTAGGCGGCGCGTACTGGGTTACTACAGTGCAGTGGGTGAGATTGACGCGCGATGAATGGATGGGGTGGAATGACTCACTCTTCGCCGCCTGCTGTTCCTGGGACATGGACTGTTGAGCTGCTTGGATTGACGCGAACGGAACCGACAGCTTTGAGGAGAGAGGCATTGCGCTCTTTTAGGAGCTTGGTCTGTTGGGCGAGTCTGCGGTCTTGAGAAGGAGGAGATTAGAGCTGCGTGTGGTTGTTATAATAAAGACATACATTGCTCGATGATGGAAGCGAAAGCGTTTTGTTTAGCATTGCGTTCTGTTAGTCTCAGGCGGAGGAGCTCCTGCCAGGATGGTTCGGCCATGGAAAGATATCTACAACTGCACAAAACTAACACAACAAAGTTAAGAGCGTGATAACTGCATCACAGTCACAGTCACACATATACCACGCAACGTTCTCAACGAGATGATGTTAATAATGTTCTGCTGCAGAGGCGGGCGACACAACCCGCAGCACGAATAGATAGCAAACAGCCCTGCCAACAGCCCTTTAACGGCGAAATTAGGGAAAGATGGACAGCATCTACCTGTCACAACTCGTGTGACACGAGGCATCACACTCTCTCCCACGGATATCGAACCTCTTCTCTAGTGCGTCCGGTTAACATTACCTTTTAATTTTCTTTCTTATCCCTCCTCTTTTACGTTCTCTAGTCTTTCTTTACTTACATGAGCCCTTTCTCAACACTATCGTCCATGCTCATGGGCGTTTTCAGTTGTTGTGAATCCTGTTGTAAGCCTTCAACAATTCTACTTTTCGTCCCTCTCATCAATTTCCCTCAGTCCGTTCACGAAAATCCCAGCATTACGAGCCTCTTCTTCTCGAGAACGAACGAGAGGCAGTCGCAGACCTCCTCCAATATCTCGAGAGTACGTCTCCAATCAACCCAAACTCCAACTCCTCATTATATGACCTCATAGACCGCACGACCACAAACTTCTTCCAAGGTTCACCTCTCAACGCATTAACAACTCTCTCTTTTTCCGACAATGTCGACCTTCAGCGCAGTGCTGCACTCGCATTTGCAGAAATTACTGAGAAGGAGGTGCGCCCCGTGGGCCGGGATACCCTTGATCCCATCCTCTTCCTCCTCAGCAGTCAAGACACCGAGGTACAACGTGCTGCTAGCGCTGCGCTTGGTAACTTGGCCGTTAACAGTGCGTTTCACCACACCCATGTCTCCTGCCTCAAGTACAGTACAGCTTACTGATGTCATCCATACAGCTGACAACAAGCTCCTTATCGTGAAACTCGGTGGCTTAGAGCCGCTCATCCGTCAGATGCTCAGCCCCAATGTCGAGGTGCAGTGCAATGCCGTAGGATGCTTCACAAACCTCGCGACCCACGGTAGGTCAACTTAATATCGATGTCCGTTATCGATGAAAAACTGACCGCTTCTAATTTTTTCGCGTGCTTCTGTTCCTTGATCGTTTTGCGCCGTAAAGATGATAACAAGACAAAGATCGCCAACTCAGGCGCCCTTGTTCCGCTTACTCGGCTTGCACGCTCCAAGGACATGCGCGTTCAGAGAAACGCTACCGGGGCTCTATTAAACATGACCCACTCAGGTACGTAATAGTCCCTATCTGAATTGGAAAATCGTTTCGAGAAATTCAACGATCACAGACGAGAATCGACAACAACTCGTAAACGCGGGGGCCATCCCCGTGCTCGTGAGCTTGTTGAATTCTATGGACACTGACGTGCAGTACTACTGCACGACTGCCCTAAGCAATATTGCTGTCGATGCAGCAAATAGAAAGAAGTTGGCACAAAGCGAACCAAAGCTCGTAACGAGCTTAGTGGCTCTCATGGATAGCCCGAGTTTAAAGGTTCAATGTCAAGCTGCCCTCGCTCTACGGAATTTGGCTAGTGATGGTATTTGTCCGTCTGCTTGATGTTTCTCATTTCTAACTCAAGTTTCTCAGCGAAATACCAACTAGAAATCGTTAAAGCTGATGGTCTTACTTCTCTTCTTCGCCTGCTTCAATCTAGCTACCTCCCCCTCATCCTATCTTCTGCTGCCTGCGTTCGTAACGTCTCCATTCACGCACAGAATGAATCCCCTATCATTGAGTCCGGTTTCCTGCAACCACTCATTAACCTCCTGTCATTTAAAGACAATGAGGAGGTTCAATGCCACGCCATTTCGACGTTGCGTAACCTTGCTGCAAGCTCGCAGAGTAACAAGACAGCGATCGTGAAGGCAGGTGCTGTGCAAAGCATCAAGAAGCTCGTGCTTGATGTGCCATTCGGTGTGCAGAGTGAGATGACTGCCTGCATCGCTGTGTTGGCCCTAAGCGGTCAGTCGTTTTGTGTTTCACTATGTTCTTCTAGTGACAGGGTTTGGCAGATGAACTCAAGGGCCAACTGCTTAAGATGGGTATTTGTGAAGTGCTGATTCCACTAACGAACTCGCCTAGCCTGGAAGTTCAAGGCAACAGTGCTGCGGCCCTAGGTAACTTATCCTCGAAAGGTAAGTTTAGTATGGTTTGATTTTGATTTTCAAATAATTGACTTTTTCTTCTTTTTCTCACTCACTCTCACTTCTTCCAGACAGTCAAACTGCATCTGGCGACTATTCTGCATTTAGAAATGTATGGAAGGAGCCTAATGGCGGGATGCAGCAATACCTTTACAACTTCTTGAAGAGTGTCGACGCCACCTTCCAGCATATTGCTGTTTGGACGATCGTACAACTGCTTGAGTCTGGAGATGCTGAATTGATTCGCAATATCCGGAATTCAGCCCTTCTGGATGCTCCGATCCGAATGCTCGCATCATCCCCCACGCCATCCGTTCCGTCATCCGTTGGTACGCCTCGCTCGGACCGGTCATCGTCGCGATCATCTGCAGGTACACACTCGGGTGAGGGACAGGGTGAGGGACAAGGAGAGATCCGACTGCTTGCACGGCGAATTCTAGAGTTTGTTGACGGTGATATTGATGGGGGAATTCCGCGAAGTGCCACTACGTCTCATATGGGTGGGTCTTCTGTGAGTAGCGTGAGGGATGAGGAGTTGAGGCGGAGCGTGAGGGAGGCGTTTTCTTCTGGTTCTCATCACTAGTATATATCCATCGTTTATGGTGTGCGTTTTGCTTATGCGCTGTATATTCACGTTTTTGTTCTTGTGCATCGGGTGTTTTACATATGTAGTTACCTCTTCATGCCCTTTGTTTTGACGAGGGCCACGGCTAAATTTAGTGCCTTTAAATAAAGTTATTGTTCCTCGATGACAATGATATACTCTGGCACAAAAGAAAAGCTCGATGGCTGGTCTTGAGCTCTCTCCATAAATCCTCATTGCCAGTGTCCGTCTGTCGCGTTTAATTTTCTTATTCATTTTCCAGGTGACGGTTGATCCGCTTCATTACTTGCGACTGCGCCTCAATTTATCTGCCTCGTGTTACAAGTCGAGGCTCCAGGAAAGGCGGACTGCGAGTTTTTCATTCCTAAATCGATTCCATCGTGGTTCCCTGACTTGATAAGGTGTGTTTTCCACCTGTCTCCCCCCATCTCCTCCTTCCATTTTCTCTCCTAGTGGTACTTATTATTGGTACCAGCTAAACTTGAGGAAATTTTCTTTCGTTTTCACGCCCTGGATCCCGTGGCCCGGTGCTTCGATCCTTAGTGCTCTCTTTTATTCGCAGCCCATTTGTTCGCTGGACCTCCGCGTCCCCTCGCCTCTAATTACCGTCCCTCATGGTCGCTGTCTTTCCGCTCCTTGCACTCGCACTTGCCCCCGCATCCCTAGTTCAAGCAAAGTCTTCATCATTCCTATCTCATGCACACAAGGTCGCTGTCAAGCACAGCGCTGGCCTCGCCCGCGACCTCCGCGTGGCATTCGGTAACGTACTGGCAACCCAATCATCATCCTCATCGAATGAGAATGTTTACTGCGTCAGCTCAAATGGTATAGGCGTCAGCGTGCCTGCATCGGCTAACCATTCATCCTCTTCAACTTCACCAACAAGCACCGCAACTGGAACGGCTGCACCGTCTAGCTCAAGTGTTGCTTCATCACCTTGGAAAGCAGTACAGAACTACAGCGGGCAGACGTTCTTCAACGGCTGGGATTTCTTCACTACAGCAGACCCTACAAATGGGAATGTTCAGTATGTGGACCAGGCCACGGCGCAGAGCGCTGGCCTCCTAGAGATAAATTCCAATGGAAACGCCGTGATGCGCGTTGAAACGACGCCACAAGTGCAGAGCAATCGGAAGAGCGTGCGTATTACCACTCAGGCCACCTTCAATGGTGGCTTGGTCGTGATGGATGCCGTGCATATGCCCACTGGATGTGCAACATGGCCCGGTATGCAGCAGCACGATTCCCCGCTCTATCGCACTATGCTGATATACGGACGGTGGTTTAGCCTTCTGGACGAATGGCCCTAATTGGCCAGCGGGGGGCGAGATTGACATTGTCGAGGGCGTGAACAATTACACGAACAACCAGGCGACAATTCATACTAACCCAGGGTGCTCATTACCCTCCACCAGCAGCGCATCGCTGAACATGTCTGGAACACTAGTTGCGTCTACCGATTGCTCGGCGTCTGATACTGGCAATCAAGGCTGTGGCGTCCGTTCTAACTTAAGCAACTCATTCGGGTCCGGGTTCAATGGAAACGGCGGTGGCGTTTACGCTAGTAAGGCACTCCTCGCAAGGTCTTTTTTTTGAATACTCTAATCGCGGTATAGTGCTCTGGGACAGCTCGGGTATCAAAATTTACTTCTTCCCTCGTGGATCAATACCATCAGATATCTCCGCGGGGGCACCGCAGCCTTCTAAATGGCCGGCTCCTATGGCCAACTTTCCCTCCACGGATTGCAATCCATACCAATTCTTCAATACCCATTCGACCATCTTCGATACCACTCTTTGGTATGTTTATGTGTTTATTCGTGCGCACGACTTGAATATATTGATGATACAAATTGGTATGCAGCGGTGATTGGGCAGGAGCCGTTTGGAACGGCACAGGCGTGCCTGGGCAAGATGTGAGCTGCGCACAGGAGACCGGTTTCTCGACGTGTGCGGCATTTGTGGCGGCCAGTGGTGCCTCGTTTAGCGAAGCCTGTAAGTTCGATCGCATTCCTATGTACTCGTCGTCGCTCATCATGACTACAGACTGGGAAGTATCCAGCGTCAAGGTATACCAAGACACATCATCATGAAAATATTCACGTACATTCACGTACATTCACGAAACTGGAGGAAACAAGTTATCCGGATCTATCGTTGTATTTGTTAGAATCACTACTGTATTATAGCATCATAATATGGGATATACGCTAGCCGGTGTTTCATGTTGCTATTTGTCATTTGCCCGGAGACATGCATGTCAATGTGATTGTGCCCACAAATTCTGATGGGGCACAAAGCAGGACGCAAATTATCTTCACGCAAGCCATTACAAACCTACTGTTCTGAAGCAGCCCTAATCGTCAGATCTCCCCTCCGCTCTGCCTCGCCAACTTCCATACGAGCAGAATGGCTTCCAAATTGCATAGCTTTTTTCTTCCTCGCGCTGGCCTCGAGAAGCCCTACCTTCCGCGCAGCAAGCCGTAACAGCATCTTATCCCCAACTCCAAGCTCAAGCCGTGGATCAAGCTTGAGGTGCACAGGGAGTCCCGCAAGGAATGAAACGACTGTGAGCGAAAGGAATGGGTGACGCGTTTCCTTGCCATGGGAGGAAATGACACGGTCGTCTCGTCCGAGATTGCGAGTCGGTATGCGGTCGAGTTCGAGCTGGAGCTAGATGATAGCATGAGAAGGTTGTCATCGTGTGGGCTGTGTAGGAGGGAAAGGCTGGCTTACCTCGTCGATGACGCCCTGCCAGCCTCGGGTTGCATACGCAGTACGGTGACGGCCGTATCCACCTAGTAGCTCGTCGGACCCTAGTCCATTGAGCAGGACTCGTGCTG
>Ga0153975_1000681_pt1 | contig 10861 bp, 17 predicted proteins | sample TSGA059MetaG_FD_104694 | JGI IMG/M metagenome (GOLD analysis project Ga0153975, IMG submission 104694) | Attine ant fungus gardens microbial communities from Georgia, USA - TSGA059 MetaG | ecosystem: Host-associated > Fungi > Mycelium > Unclassified | place: USA: Georgia, Yuchi Wildlife... | reverse complement strand
GTACCGCTCTCCACCTACCATCACAAACCAAATTCTAACATCGACTCCTTCAAACAAAAAGAAAACTTATCAAGCTCTGCACACATTTCCTCGAAGAACGTTTTGCCTAGCTTGTCCCAGACCAGATCGAGGCTCAGCAACATGGCCTCGAGATAAAGAAACTCTTCCTCGAGATTGATCGCGAGTTGGAGCGCCTCCAGCGTGGTTCTACATGCGAACATGATGTAAACCTGTGAGTCCAGGACCGCCACCGCGATTTGGTAGCATGGCTGCGGGAACGAGAGCGAGATATGGAGAGCTCGTGGAGTGAAATAAGTCGCTCATCCAATGCGGGGACGCGGCTGATGCACTTGCTGACCATGCTGACCGATTTCAGCTAGAGATTGACCTCCAGTGACGTAGAGAGGTGGAAAGCATCAAATACAGTATGAGTCTTACCCCGATAAGAGAGGAAAGAGAGGAATATGAGGCCGTCGAAGATAATATCAATACGATCCTGGATAAATTGGCTGCAACGACCATAGAGAAGGATGACGAACTGAAGATTTGATTCAGGAGCTGGTAGCGTTGCCGAGGTTGGGTCAGTTGCCTCCTGACTCAACCCCAAACTTGAACACCTTCCTCACTTTCCTGCACCACCATAGCGTCCCCTTCGTGCTGCCTTCACACTTCAAGTTGCCCACATCGCTGAATTGTCCATCTCACACCCTAAGATAACCCCCCTCAAGGAAATTAGTCCTTAGAACAATTCCTTTTGAGCGATTAGACTCGAGTTAATTATCCGCTTCCCGTCGAACAACTGAACTAATACAGTGCATCAAAGTTGCCTTCGTCTTCGCTGGTTCACGTCCCCCAATCACAAATTACTCCACCGTGACCGGCTGAGGTTTACAACAAGAGTGCGCCAATCCAGCGCAGGGTGGTCATCCCTGAAGATTGGCCTCGTCTTATATGGTGGATACATGAATCGGAACAGATGGTGAATTACATATACGATCCCTACTTGAATATTTTAGCCTATATATCTACGCCCATATGCTGGTTTCATCACCAAACCAAATCTTATGACTTCGACGAAGCCATACTATAGTCAAACGTGAACAGCAAAGATGCATCTAATACGTTACAAGTAGCATCTGTGAGCTTGACGTGCTCTGCGACACTACCTGAGTATCATGCAGCACAACGGACGGGCAACGATGAATAATGTACATCCAATAGATCAAGTGCGACGAATGCATACATGCAAGTACAGTCATGTAGGAGATAACGGATCAATGGCAGAAGTCGGTAGAGCATATACCAAATGAGAGATCGGCGAAAGCACGGTAGCATATGGTATTTGGATCAACGATGGCCGTTTGTGGAATCAGCACAAGTACAACAAAGAAAGACCCATAGCCAGAAGCGAGTCCAGCACCCAGCCTGTCGCATTGTTGCATCAGGGAGTGTGGTCATTGACTCCGCGGCTGCATCTGCGGAAGTAGTGGTAACGGCAGGCATGGCAGATGAAGAAAGAGGATGAGCAGTTCCGCCGATATTGCTATGTGGACGTGGTGAGGTGCCTGCAGCAGCGGTCTTCGCCTTCCTTTCTTCCTCTTCAGCAGCGATCTTCGCCTTCTTTTCTTTCTCTTCAGCAGCAATCTTCGCCTTCCTTTCTTTCTCTTTCTTTCTATTGGACAGTACCTCTTTCTTTGTAGAGTTCCTCTGTATATTATCATTTAGACTCCAACATCTGAGAAGGAGAAGAGGGGTGACTTGCGAGGAATCCTTTTGAAAACGAGACGTCAACTGCTAGTGGGCGACGCTCAGGCAACTCGATGCCTTCACCATTTTGATCAACGGGTGTGCCTGAGAAAAGCTTTCGGGCCCAGTCCATAGGGCTGGATCGAGTTTGCATGTCTCGTACATCATGATTTGTTTTGCGGAATAGCGAAGAAAAGCGTCCAAGGAATGCATGATGTGCGGAGGAGGGCGGGGGGTGCTTAGCAAGAGAACACAGAAGTTAGAAGGAACTCGATGAACTAATTGAACTGCATACACCAGGATCATGTCGAGAATCGTCGCCGAAAAAACCCTCAGGTGTCGGGTCGGAATCCTCAAGCTGCTGGCCTGTAGCATCTCCCTAGAACACATAGGTTCAAAATCAAAGATATGATTTTACGAACGTATCACGTACATCAAGAAATGACTTGCCACTGTCCTGAGAGAAGAGAGGTGAGATATACCATGTGAGGGGAAAAGAAAAGGCTATCGAAATACCGCAGGGCCCACGATGTCCGTGATGTCGACGATTGATGGACGTCGTTCCGGTTCCTTAGTTAAGCATTGCGATGAGAGGTCTCTATGAGTCTCGTTCATGTGAATCTCAACTCCACGGAAAGGCCCATATCCTTTCGCTATTGCGCTCATAACTTGCGTCGTATTGGAAATCCGCTCATATGGCTCTTTTCCAGAAAGGATCTTAGACCATGGTAAGAATGTCGTGCTGTTTGGGATCATAACAAACCAACGTACCTGCAACATCACGCAGCCAAACGAGTAGATATCTCCAGGTTTGGTTGGCTTACGTGATAATTGAGAGTCTCCCCCATCTTCGAAGTCGAATTCAAGAAACTCGGGGGCCATCCAGCGTGTATTCCCCGTCTGCACCGAGCCGAATGCCTCATTACCCGCCTCAGCCAGAAGCATGGATAGACCGAAGTCTGCGATGCGAATATTTCCAGGCCCATCAACCAAAACATGGGTCTGCCAACAATTCATTGAATTCCGTAAACTGTATGTAGATATGAGACCCACTCCTGTCAGGTCACCGTGTACGATGTCTTTTCCGTGCACTAGGATATAGTCATTAGTATATCATGATATCGCTGCATCCATTGACGATTGGACGCACGATAAGAAACACCAGCTGCCACCTGCTGTATCTGAAATTGCGGTCAGAGATAGATCAATGCGATAGATTGGCGGGTACACTTACGAGCTCTAACTTTCGACGGTCAGTTAGCTGGAAGAACTCCCGCTGCAAGTAGTCATTCAGTGACCCATTTTCCATCCATGGAGAAACTAGTGCAAGAAGTGACCCAAAGCCATCGGTGATGCCCTCTAAAGGAAGGATATGGTTGTGTGACAGCTGAATCCAAACGCAAACGTGGCCATGAAGTGCCTGTGGTGAACAAATCTATCAGCTAGAACTACGACTCTATTTAATGCCCTAACTGTAGCCGCCTGGCACATTGCGTTGTTGTTTTCTGTGAGCATCCGGATGGATTTGACAGCAACCTAGATATTGATAAACAATTGGTCTTCTACCCGTTTGCAAACTTACAATGCGAGTCTCAGACGGTGTAGACATAGAACATTTCCAGACATCACTGAGCCCTCCCGAACCGTGTGGATACAATTCAAGTTTTGTGAGGGCTGGCTGCGGAAGGAATAAAACTTTCAAAATCAACTGGGATGTCGGTCTCAGCATCAATCTCGCTTCATTAGCAACGAATAAAAAACTAACCCTCTTCCAGTACTTTTCGCGCAGCCCTTTGAGCATCAGTTTTGCCAGAGGGTAGAGTCCCTGCGAGAATCTGTAAAAGAATCACAGCAGCAAGGGAGGCCTCCCAAGTTTCAGTCCCCACACTAGCTTCAAATACTTTCAGTGCAGCGGCCTGGACAACAGTCTCTGGAGACAAGAGAGGATGAATGAGGAACTGAAATGTACTTGTGACGGCCTTAACAAGTTCATGTATATTCGAGCCCACGCTAACTTCTAGGACTCTCAGCGCAGTGACTTGTGTGGCTGCAGGCATGGAAGAAAGAAGAGTAGAGAGACGTGAAATAGCGGGGGCAAATTCGACCAGGATCTCTTCGGATTGGGTGGCGGCGTTAATCAATTCTATAGAAGCCAACTGTTGGGGAGAATTGAGGTCGTTAAGGACAGTATAAAGTATAAAGGGCATCATTGGTTTGGCGATGTCGACATTGTTTGGAGACGCCAGGAAATGTTTCAGAGTATCCAAGGCCGCACAGTGTACTTGAAGGTTTTTGGAATCGAGGAGTAGTTCAACCACTGGACGGAATGTGACTGAGACGGATTCAGTAAAATTGGCGCTCTCCCATTCTGCGGCATGGTTGAGCAATAGTAGAGCGGCACATTGTTGGTTTGGATCGAGGGAGGTGAGAAGGCCGGTTATGCGTTGTAAGTCGAAGTGGATACCCTCTGTGTACTGTATCTTCGGACGCGGGTTGGCAGCATACTCATCCGAGTCATTGCATTTGCCAGTAGGACACAGTGAATCGGTGCGGGAAGAAGTGAGGCCATTATCCTTAGGTATGGCAGGAGATATAAGTCTTAGCTTGATCAATTAGGATTGCACCTACGTGGGTTGATTCTTCAGGCGTAGGATCTTTCCGGTTCAGGTGATAGTTATCCTCGTCCATCGATGCAGAAAGGAGGAACGAAATTGAGATGAGTTAAGTTCAGGAATGTGCTTAATATATAGTTCGACCTGCAGCTTGTCGCTTAGTCAGATACGAGTGGTTTGCATCAGACCAATTGTTGTAATGTCAATGTTGGCTACCCAGATCTCTCCCTAGTAGCTTCATCCTTATCAGTTCCCAGCATACCAGGAAGACCTCTTCGCTTCCCCTCCATATCATCACCCTCCCCCAGCTCTGCTAGAGTCCTTACCCAAATCAACAACTTTCAACACTCCATATCATCACCCTCCCCCAGCTGAGCCAGCTCTGCCGATGTCCCAGAGACACCCGTCGCACGCGCACTAGACAAAGCGTACCAGTAGGGAATGCAGCAGCCTTATCTCTCCGCGACCAAGAGAAGGTACCGCGCTTCACACAATCTTCACAGAGCATAATTTCTAACATCTCGTAATGACAGCACATCGACTCTTTTAAAAAGAAAACTTCAACGCCAAGCTCCATGTACATTTCCTCGAGGAACGTCTTGCCCAGCTCGCCTTAGACTAATTCGATGCCGCCCTCAAACAGAACATCAACCTCAAAATCGAGGTTCAGCAACGTGGCCTCGAGATCAAGAAACTCAAGAAACTTGGACTTGAGCTTAAACGCGAATTGGAGCGCCTCTAGCGTGGTTCTACGCGAGAACATGATGTGGAAAGCCGAGTCAAAGAGCGCGACCGCGATTTGGTGGCACAGCTGCAGGAACGAGAGTGAGATTTGGAGATGCGGCTCGAGGACCGCGAGCACGAGATTATTCGTGCGGAGGAGGGCAAATCTTAGCTCTGACCGGGACGAAGGTGACTCGTTCGATCATAATTCTTCAAGACACCTACGCGAATTCGACAAGATGCGTACAGAGAATGAGGAATTCCGAAGGCAGCTCCAGGAACGCGATCAATTGCTCATCCAACGTGAGGACCAGGCTGAGGCTCTTGCTGACCATGCTGAGGACATACAGCGACGTAGAGCATCCGAAAGCATCGAGCGCAGTGAGAATCGTGCCCAGATACTCGAGGAAAGAGAGGAATGTGTGGCCGTAGAAGATGATCTCAACGCGGTCCGGGATAGACTCGCTTCAGCCACCATAGAGTTACAACAAAACGAGGACAAGCTGGATCTCAAGAATAGGGAAATTGATGATTTGATCCAGGAGCATAATCGCGTCGTCGAGGTCGTCGAGCAGGAATGGAGGGGCGAGGTTGAAGAGGCCAGAAGCCAGGTTGAGGAGCTCAGAGATGTCCGTTTCCTTGCCATTTTTCTTCCCTTCTGTGTTTCATTTTCATTATGCTACATGTCCTTGCCGGGCGCGAAAACTCAGCAAGAGAACTACGACCCAATGTCACGGAGCTCGAAGCCGACACCAACGACCTCCATGCGAAGTTTGAAGCTACCCTTGCACACCTCGAGCAGGAAGCGGAGGACAACGATGCTGAGCTCCGTTCCGCAAACGAGGAGATCGAGCTCCTTGGCAAGCAAGTATATGCCCTGGAAGAGGATGCAGATCGTATGAGTGAGGAGCACGAACGGCTCAGAGAGGAGGAGACAGCGGAGCGCGAGACATTAGAAGCACTTGCTTCTGCACTCAAGGATGTACGCCCATTTCACATCTCTCTTTCACTCCCCTTGTCACATATGACAAAACAGAAAGTCTCGAGCCTCCAGTCCCAACTCCAAGACCGCAAGATAACTACGACCAATCTCTCCAAGACATCCACGCGCGCCGAGCCCGGCAGGAAGACCTCGCAGGGCACGTCAAGGATCTTGTGAACGAGGTGAAACGCGAGCAAGAAGCTCGCGAGAGCCTCGAGCGCGAGTTCGACGACGCAGAGAAGACACACGAGTCTGAGCTGCGGCACGAACGGCGAGTGCGCGAGGACAAAGACTCTGCACTGCGCAGCGTACTCGACGACCTCTCCCGTATGCAATCCCTACTATCCCAGCGCGAGAGCGACTTGGAAGCCGTCCAAAACGCGCTTCGGGACATGGAGCAGCGGTCGAAGGAGCTCGGGGAGACGCACACGACTGCGTGGTTCTCGCTGCAGCTAGAAGTCGACAGACTGAAACGCGATGTCGACTGGCTTGAGGACGAACTTGGGCGTGCGAGGAGAGATCTTGGTGATCGCGAGGGCAAGACGCGCGATCGTGAAGATCTCATTCATACACTGCAGCTTGAGGTGCAGCAGCTCACTACGCACACTCAGGCGCGCCTGAGCCTCTCGGAGAAGCTCGACAGCACGCAGAACAGTTTCAGGACGAGTGAGGCGGAGCTGTTTGGTTATCTGACGAAAGTGAATGAGCTTGAGACGCGGTTGTGACAGGATTGACGGACGCTGCTGCATGCTGAGAACCTGATGTACGTAAAAGTTTTAGTGAACTTGAAGTCTCTGGGTGTGAGAAGGACGAGACAAGATCAAGCGGTCAATTGCCGTGACTTAATCAGTTACAGAGCCAACGTGAGCACTGAGAGTCCTCGCAGATCTCTCCCTAGGCTTGTTCGTATCAGGTCCCAGCACACCAGGTGGACCCCTCCATATACTCACCCTCACCTAGCACTACCATGTCCCAGACATACCTGTCGCGCACGCACGATGTGCTACACAATGTCTACTAGCAGTGGAAGCTGCAGCCGCAGCATTCTCTCCCCGCGACCAAGAGGAAGTTGTAAACCTAATTCTAACATGTCCGAACAACAAGTCGACTCCCTCGAGAGGACATCAAGCACTGCGTACACTTTCTTGAAGATCGTCTTATACAGCTCACCTCAAACCAGATCGATGCCACCCTCAAATACTCAAGGTTTGAGGTTCAGCGACGTGGCTTCGAGATAAGGAAACTCATACAACGCGAGGACGAGGCTGAGACACTTTCTCGTCACTCCAAACAACTGCAATTTATGACCTTCAGGGATGTAGAGAAGCAGAAATCCGAGCGCAGTGAGAGTCTTGCCTAGATACTCGAGGGACACGAGAAACGTGAGGCTGTGGAATGTGATATCAATGCGATGATTGAAGAACTCGCTGCAACGACTATAGACGTTGAGTCTAATTCATGTTCTCAAGGCTGAGCCACTCTCCTCCTCACTCATCCTCCCTCAAAACACCACCCTCGTTTTTCTCTACCACCATCACACTCCCCTGGAATGCCTCCACACTTGTCCACATCGTCAAACTTGGCAACATTGTCCACCTTATACTGGAGGATAACATTCCTCAAGGAGACGAGCACTCAGAACAATCCCCTTGTGAGTGGTTGGATTCGAGTTGAGCTCTCCACTCGTTGTACAACAACTGAAAATCAACGCAGTGCATGCAAGTTGTCTTCTCTCTGCAGTGACTCACGTCACCCGATCACAAATTACCCCCCGAGGTTTACAGCAAAAGCGCATTGGTTGAAGACGCACGGGCGGTCATTATTTACGCTAAGCCTCGTCTCATATGGTGGATACATGAGTGTTTCTAGTCCTGATGGCTTCCAAAAAATGATCATCAAACGACCCATCAGGTAGGCTCTTCTTTTCACTTTCCAGGACATCATGAGCGATAAATTTTACCCGCATACAGGTATGTATCAGAGCAAACAGAACACGATATTGTGCATGGGGAAGGAGGACCGAACGAGCTTATTTAGGAGCTGTATTTCTCATATTCTCCGTTCATACCGAAATTTGTTCCCGAACGACAATTCCTCAGACAATTGCGATTACTAAACAAACGAGATCGAAGTATAGATCTTGGGTCATGAAATCAGTAAGGACCTTGTGTAATACATAGGGACAAGTTGCGGCGAGAAGGGATTGTAGTTGGACTCCGTCTTCATAGGAAAATATATAAAATCAGTGCTGAATCTTTACAAGCAGAAACAGCACCGGCCGTTTCCATGTTCTCCTGTGTTTGTTTGCGCTCCTGGGGACCGTTGTTGCGAATCGGTGTTCCGAGTTTGGGAAGGAGGGGGGTCAAAGTCTTCATCACGCGTGAAGCCACCATTGCCTTTGGGAGCACCTTCTGCAGCTTCGCGCTGAAATTTCATGCGTGAGATTTCAGACCGCAATGAAAAACAACTGAGCGCACCTGGTTTCCCCTTGTGGGATGAACATCAACAGCACCATTTCGATCAACGGGTGTGCCAGGGAAAAGCTTTCGGGCCCGGTCCATAAGGCTAGGTCGGGTTTGCGAGTCTCGCACATCACGATTTGTTTTGCGGAATGGCGAATAAAAGCGTCCAAAGAATGCATGGTGTGGGGAGGAGGGCGGGAGGTGCTTAGCAAGAGAACACAGAGGTTAGAAAGAACTCTACGAGGTAGTTGAACTGCGTACACCAGGATCGTATCGAGAATCGTCGTCAAAAAAACCCTCAGGTATCGGATCAGAATCCTCAGGCTGCTGACCTGTAGCATCTCCCTAGAACACATAGGTTCAAAATCAAAGATATGATTTTATGAAATCACGTACATCGAGAAACGACTTGTCACTGTCCTGGGAGAAGAGAGAGATGAGATATACTAATTGAGGGGAAAAGAAAAGGCTATCTAATTACCGCAGGGCCCACGACGTCTATAATTTCGATAATTGATGGACGTACTTCTGGCTCCCTAGACAAGCATTTCGATGAGAGGTCTCTATGAGTTTCATTCATATTAATCTCAACTCCATCGAAGGGCCCCAATCCACGTATTATTGCACCAATAATTTGCATCGCAGTGTCAATCCCCAAATAGGGCTCTTTGCCCGAAAGGATCTTAGATCATGATAAGAAAGTCACCCTGTTCAGAAATCCGATCATAGCACAGCGCACCTGCAACATCACGCAGCCAAATGAGTAGATATCTCTCGGTTTGGTTGGTTTGAGTGGTTGAAGCTTCTCGTCATCTTCGGATGGGGCTACAACAAACTCCGGGGCCATCCAGCGTGTGTTCCCCGTCTGCACCGAGCTGAACATCTCATTGTCCGCCTCACCCAGAAGCATCGATAGACTGAAGTCTGCGATGCGTATATTTCCAGACTCATCAACCAAAATATTGGTCTGTCAACTATTCATTGAATTCCATATCCTGCATGTAAATATGAGACCTACTCCTGTCAGGTCACCATGGACGATGTCTTTTCCGTGCACTAGGATATAGTCATGAGTATATAGTGATATCGCCGCATCCATTAACAATTGGACGTACGATAAGAAACACCAGCTGCCACCTGCTGTATCTGACATTGCGGTTAGACCAATGCAATAGATTAGCGGGTGCACTTACGAGCTCTAACTTTCGAGGGTCGGTTAGCTGGGGAAACTCCCCCTTCAAGTAGTCACTCAGTGACCCATTTTCCATCCATAGAGAAACTAGTGCAGGAAGTGGTCCAAAGTCATTGGTGATACCCTCGAAAGGAAGGATATGGTCGTGTGACAGCTGCATCCAAACATAAGCTTCGCGATGAACAATCTGTGGTGAGCAAATCTGTCAGCTCGGAACTACGACTACTTAATAGCCTAACTTTGCCTGCTTTGTACAGTTCGTCCTTGTCGTCTGCTTGAGGGATCCTGATAGATTTGACAGCAACCTAGCTATTGATAAATAATTGGTCTTCTACCCGTTTGGAGACTTACAATGCGAGGCTCAGACGGTGCAGACACAAAACATGCCCAGACATCACTGGTCTCTCCTGAAGCGAGTGGATACGGTGCAAGGTTTGTGATAGCTGCCGAAGGAATAAAACTTTCAAAATCAACTGGGATGTTGGTCTCCTGGTAGCATCAATCTCGCTTCATTAGCAATGAATAAAAAACTAACCCTCTTCCAGTACTTTTCGCGCAGTGCTTTGAGCATCAGTGTCGCCAAAGGGTAGAGTCCCCGTGAGAATCTGTAAATGATTCACGGCAGCAAGGGAGTCCTCCCAAGTCTTAGTCCCCACACTAGCTTCTAATACTTTCAGTGCAGCGGCCCGGACAATAGTCTCGGGAGAAAAGAAAGGATGAATGAGAAACTGAAATGTTCTTGTGACGGCCATTACAAGTTCATGCGTATTCGAGCCCACGCTAACTTCTAGGACTCTCAGCGCAGTGACTTGGGTGGTTGCAGACATGGAAGAAAGAAGAGTATAGAGATGTGAAATAGCGGGGGCAAATTCGACCAGGATCTCTTCTGATTGGGTGGCTGCGTCAATCAATTCTATAGCAGCCAACTGTTGGGGAGAATTGAGGTCGTTCAGGACAGCATAAAGGATAAAGGGCATCATTGGTTTGACGATGTCAACATTGTTTGGAGACGCCAGGAAACGTTTCAGAGTATCCAAGGCCGCACAGTGTACTTGAAGGTTTTTGGAATCGAGGAGAAGTTCAACCACTGGACGGAATGTCACTGAGACGGATTCAGTAAAATTGGCGCTCTCCCATTCTGCGG
>Ga0153975_1000678_pt1 | contig 10885 bp, 11 predicted proteins | sample TSGA059MetaG_FD_104694 | JGI IMG/M metagenome (GOLD analysis project Ga0153975, IMG submission 104694) | Attine ant fungus gardens microbial communities from Georgia, USA - TSGA059 MetaG | ecosystem: Host-associated > Fungi > Mycelium > Unclassified | place: USA: Georgia, Yuchi Wildlife... | reverse complement strand
TTGACCTCCTCCTTATGCACAACAAAAGCTTCGCGGCTGAGATTGCACACAACGTCAGCAGCCGCAACCGCAATATCATTCTTGAGCGGTAAGTAGAACTATTTTCGGATTTTGTGCAGTTAAGGGTCTAATCATACGGCGGCTTTCCAGAGCAAAGGCTCTCGGTGTGAAGGTGACGAACCCTGCAGCACGGCTGCGGTCAGAAGAGTGATTTGTTACTGCTGTTTGTCTCATTTCGCACCATTCACATGTACCCATTTTCATATGCCGAGATAATCGACATGCAAGCATGCTTCAGGCTGAATCAACTGGCGAAATTTGTGTTAAGATCCGGACACTTGGTCACTTGATGTTATCAGAGTATTCCTTAGCCTGGGCCCGTTTTACTTTTATTGTACTGATAGCTGAGATTGCCAAATGCGGCATAGTTATGATTATCTCTGAATTACATAGCCAAAGCATGTTACCCAAATCCAGGTATGACGGTGACAACGTTTGCGGCACACATTCATAGCTAACTAGCATGTCCCACAGACCAGCCGTGTTTGCTGCCAAGTCGTGGTATTCAGCGGATGGTTCGTTTCACCTACTAGATCACTTAAACACATGTCTTCTATCAAACTATAGGTGACATCCTCGATACCGAACTCTCGAACTGGCTGGCTGGCGTTCAGCCAACTGATGAAGACGATTTCTCGCCACCCGTCACAGGGTGCAAAGCGATCATCGCTCCGTAAGCTCCGAACGCTGCTGTTTCCTTTTCTTTCTTGAGTAGTACATCTAGCCACGCCGGTTACTTTTATTCCGGTCGTGCAGCCGCATGGGCGTACAAGAGCATACCTACTGATGGAATGTGAGTGCTTGCTTTCCTCTCCAAAATAAGATATTTGATGAGATGCACTTTCGTGCAGCTCGCGCGTGTTCATCCTTGGACCGTCGCATGCTTTCCATCTCGCTGGATGTGCGCTGTCGAAATGCGAGACGTACGAGACGCCGCTAGGAAACCTCAAGCTGGATAGAGAGGGTAGGTCCCTTGCAGCAGCCACGCATATTTATAATTTAATTACCCCTCGTGGACAAGTAATCGAGGAACTTTATGAGACGAAACGATTCGAGTACCTGTCGCAGCGCAGAGACCAAGGCGAGCACAGTATCGAGATGCACCTGCCCTACGTGTACAAGGTCTTCGAGGGGTAAGCCACGCCCCATCCATCCCTCCCCACGTCCATTTCGAGCCAGGCTCCGCAGGTGTATCAACAACATCAAGATTGTGCCGATCATGGTTGGGGCTATCGATCAAGAGCAGGAAGAAGCATACGGAAAGATTTTGGCTCCGTACCTCGAAAGGGATGGTACGCTCTTTGTGATCTCTTCTGATTTCTGCCATTGGTACGTATGCGACGTTAATTCAGAGATGACAAAACCATGATCATAATCATAGGGGTCACTCGCACTACGGATACACGTTTTATTACCCTGAACCGCTCCCCAGTGAATTACCAGGCGTTCATCTGCGTCGTACCGGTCCGCGCCCTTCTCCCTCGCAGCCCATTCACGCGTCCATTTCAGATCTCGACCACGAAGCGATGACCATCCTAGCTCAATCACCCGCGTCTACCGCGCACGGGAACTTTACGGCGTACCTCGCGCGCACGCACAACACGATTTGCGGGCGCCATCCGATCGGTGTGTTACTAGGTGCGCTTGGTGCGCTGGAAGAGAAAGGCAGGGAGGCAAAGATGAAGTGGGTGCGGTATGAGCAGAGCAATCAATGCGTGTCGTTTGACGATTGGAGCGTGAGTTATGCGAGTGCGTATGTCACTCTTTAGAGGGAAAGGCGAGGAGGTTTCGGTGATTACAGCGAATGGATTTGGGTACCATGTACAACCATGTACAATATATACATACGTACATACTTTGACAAGACGGATAATTACTACTTGATAAGTGAACTGTCCGAGCGCAGGTCCAAACATTCAGACCCACAAGTCCAACCTGACCACGAGAACAAGTCAAGTAGACACAATGCATTCCAAATCGTTCTCAGCCCTGAGGAAGTTCTCCCAGACGGAGAGACAACATGTCTGTGAGACTAGAATGGGGCATGTGAGAGGGATGTTGGATGTGAGTGGGTTGGTTTTTATAGCTCTTCGGATAATTTCGGGTGGACGTAGGCGAATATTACGTTGAAGGTGTGTGGATGGGCGTCCCATGGGATCATCGAACGTTGTTGTTTGTGTCCACTGGGATTCGTTGTTGCAGGTATTTCAAATGTCATATCAACGTTATGTAAAGGGCACTACTGGCGCAGCTGAGAGCATCGTGTTAAAATACTATGAACGAGAGAAAAACAGACAGACAGACAGACAAAAACACGGATCGGAGTGAAAAATCGATATGATATGATATACGAGCAGGTGTATCAGCATCAGTGCCAGTCAGTACAAATTAATCAAGCCATCAAGCCATTTTGCGCCAAAAACCCATTCCGATATACGCGTACCAGCGTATGCACTCCCTACGAGAGTGACGGGAACGCAGTCTCGTCATCTACGTTAACTGGAGCGGGCCTGGAGTGCCCATTCGCGGCACCACGGCCACGTCCCCCACGGCCACGTCGCTCACCACGTCCCCGTTCACCACCTCTGTCACCACCGCGTTCTCCACCGCGCCCACCACGGCCAACTCGACTTGGGCGTTCGAAGCGTGCTTCGATCTCGATGAAGACCTTTTCTTCCTTCTTGGTGCGTGCCTTTGGGGCCGACTTAGTCTAGGGAAGGATTAGGTACCGCTGAGATGAAGAGTGATAAAAAAAAATGCACCTTTCCAGAAAAGTACTCCTCCTCATCCTTTTTCGACGGGGCTGCGCCGTTGAAGAGATCGTCTTCAACACCCTCGTTGGGCTTCCTCACCTCCAACTTGGGGACGAGGGAGTTTTCCTTCTCGCGCTGCTGGGCGAGGTATTGGTCAAGGGTGAGAGTGTTATCCTCCTCCTCCTCCTCCTTGTCGCCGCGCCTCTCACGTTTGTCTTTTTCAGCACCGTCTGCTGGTGTGGCATCGTCTGCGGCGGGCGGGGCACCCCAAGCATCGTCAGCAGCAGCACCTTCACCGCTGGGATTAGCCCAGTCATTAAGTCCGCCAGAGTTGGCGTTCTCAACAGCCGCGTCTATAGTAGCGGCTTCCTCTACCTTGCGCTCGGTTTCGCCGTCGTCGCCGCCCCAAGAGTTGTGGACTTTTTTGTCAGAGTCGCTGTTGGGAATATGAGGGGGGAAGAAAGAGATGGAAAGGGGGAGGGACTCACGTCTTGCCTGTCTGGCTGTGCTTGTCGAATGGACGACCGCGACCGCGACCACGGCCTCTACCACGGCTATCTCTGCCGCCTTCCCTTCTCTCACCGTCGGCTGTTGATAAATCAGATGAGAGTTAAGAAGGAAGTGAATTAGACTAACTTCGCCTAGGCTGCTTTCCTTCGGGAGCAGGCTGGTCTTCAGTAGGGGTAGAGGGGGCGGGGGCAGCACCGCCACGCTGGTAGTAGCGTCCAGCACGAGATGCGGGGCCTCCGCGACCGCGACCACGTGTGGGTTGTGATTGAGGAGCAGCAGCGGGTGCTGGTTGAGTCGGGGGAGGGGTGGATGGGCGGGAGGGGTCCTCTGTTTATTTAGGGTGATAGTGAAAAGGGAGGAGACGTTAGTGAGTTTTGTGATAAGTAGAATATTGAAGTTGATCACCGTCCAAGAGAGCAAATGGGTTTCTTGTGGCCACCGACATTGTGGCCGGTTTTTGATGAACAGTCAGTGGGGACGATGTGATTGACGGCGAGAAGGTAAGCAACAGGGTTGTTTGAGATTGAGTTTAGGGGACCCCGTAAAGTCTGCTGGGGTCTTTGTAAGCCACAAAGAATCGGCTGTACAGTTCCTGCCACGTGAGAAGTATAAAAGGGCTTTTTCAGCTCTTGAAGACTTAACGCTTAATAACCAACAGGTCAGTCGTTCTCGTTCTCGTCGTCGTCGTCGTCGTCCCTAACATTGTTTTGATAGCCTGCAAAAGCATCTCGACGAGTTCTACGCTCCTTTATTGGATTGTGTTGAACCAGGACCTTGAGACCGTCATTATCGGGCTGGAGAAAGAAGAAAAATAGTGATGGGACTTGGGTGCGGTGCGTTCGTAGTGGAGACTGTTCTCGGTCGCCGTTTGGACGGGTCGCAATGTCTCGTTGTACAATGTTGATGTTATCTGTTCTGCTCTCGGATCATAACAAATCCAGGGTTGTGTGTGTGAGATCGATAGTAATAACAAATCTGTTTACTTTGATAACCTCTTCAATGACAATGTCTCACGGGACTCAACTCCCTTTCTCAATCCCATGACTGCTCGACGAATGGACATATCCGCCCTCCTCTGCGGCGGCGGCGATGACGATGACCCCAGCAACAATATCAGCAACAACCACAGCAACAACGACCCCAACTCTCCACTCATTACTGATCCAGTCATCCTAGCGCCTCATCTCCGTGGTAAACACGCACAAGTCATGCCCACCACACCTCCCGGTTCAATTCCATCTAACCATAATTATATACTCGGTCCACGCGACGTTGCTCTTTCTTCTTCTCCAACGACAAAGACGTCCCCGACAGCTGAATCCATGCCCGACGCCGCTCACCACAAACCCCGCACTATCGATGCTCTCATTCACCATCCCCCTCCTCCCGCCCTCTCCCCTAGAGCACCACGTCCTTCTTCTTCTTCGTCCGTAAATGCTCTCCTCAATCCTCACCCTGTTCGTTCATCTTCCTCCTCCTCTCCTTTCGTCTGTATTTTCTCTCTTTGCTATCGTTATCATACTTATTCACTCTAAACACAGGCATATTCACCGTATTCCCAACACTCTCCCGCACCCTCCCCATTTTACCCCTCCATGCCCCATATCCCTCCTCGTACCGGCCTAGACGCCCTCGTGCATGCAGCCTCCGAAGAGCGCAGGCGTATCAGTGCTGGTTCCTCAATCAGCGATGCAACCAGTCCAGTCGCCGACCGCAGTTTTGCTGACAACCACGAACGGCACCTTGAACGCCCCAAACCCCGCCCTTATCCCTTTTCTTATACCCCACCATCCATCCCATCCCATCATTCCCTCCCACACACAGATGACTCCCCACGCCCACACAAGAGAATTCGAGGGTCCCACACTCCCTCTCCTCCTCTCGAACATGTCCACACCCAGTATCAACACCAGCCTTCCGTCCGTTCAGCACCCTCCGTCCTCATCAGTCCAACAGCCAGCGCTCTCAGCTCCAGTCTGACAGGCCCAGGAATTCCACATCTATCCTCTCCCACCAACATGCCCTTGTTGGGGCCTGGAATAACTCCCCCTCACTACCAGCCTGCCCCATCAGTCTCTGTCCATCGATCTCCCATCTTACCCGCTCACCACTCCCCTGTCGCCACAAACCGAATGTCCCCCATTGTCTACGTTCCAATCCGCTCTGATCGAGACGTCCCACGTCTGGCCAGGGCCGTGTGGGATGAGGAAGAGGTTGATGATGTCAGAAGGCGAGAGAGGGAGGATGTACTGCGCACACGTGAGCGAGAGCAGCGCGAGGAGTACGACCTCCGTCAACGCATGCATGATCCTGCCCTGGACTACCGCGAGGACTACGATCAAAGGCACAGACAAGACCTTGAACTCCGCCAGCGCCAGGAATCAGACCTCCGTCAACGCCAGGAATCAGACCTCCGCCAACGCCAGGAACTCGAGCTCCGTCAGCGTCACCGAGATGTCACCGATTTCACGCTGCTCAGACGGCGCGAGCCTCAGGCACAGGAAGAGGCTACATCGCGACAAGTAGAGGAGGACGTCCCACGTCAGAAACGAGACAGGTCATCGCATCGCCAGTCTTTGCATCAGCCGAATCGTGATCACCGCTCGCGCGATCCCCTCCTCCACCCGGACGATTTTGACCCTCGGTATCGCGAGCAGTTGATGAGACAGCGCGACCAAGAGCTGCTTCGCCAGCAAGAGCCTGAGCATGTGCGACGCCAGGATATCGAGCGTGAGCTGCAGCGCCAGGAGATGGAGCGTCGGCAGGGCGAGGAACTACTTCTGCAGCAAGAGGAGGCTGCCGCACGGCATATGGAGGAGATGCGGGTTCGCCAGACAGAGCTTCGTCAGGTGGAGCAGCGCCGCCGGGAGGAGATGGCGTTGAGGCAGAAGGCAGAAATGGAGGCAGAGGCGAGAAGGCGCGAAGAGGAGGAAGCCCTGCGTCTTCGTGTGCAAGCGGAGGCGGAGCAGCGTCAGCGGGAAGAACTTGCCCGCAAGCGGCTGGAGGAGGAAATTGAGAGCCGACGTCGTGAAGAAGAGCTTGAGAAGCGGAGGGTGGCAGAGGCGCTTGAGCGTCGACGACGGGAAGAAGAGGCTGAGCGTCGACGACGGGAGGAGGAGGTTGAGCGTCGACGACGGGAAGAGGAAGTTGAGCGTCGACGGCAGGAAGAGGAAGTTGAGCGTCGACGACGGGAGGAAGAAGTTGAGCGCCGACGACGAGAGGAGGAGATAGAGCGCCGACGCCAGGAGGAAGATGCCCAGCGGTTACGTGCTGCCGAGGCTGAGATCCGCCAACATGCAGAAGCCGAGCGTCAACGCCTTGAGCGCGAACAGCGCCGTCGGGAGGAAGAACGAAAACGCCAGGAAGAAGAACAGCAGCGCCAAGAAAGGCTGAAACAAGTTCAGCAGGAGATGAAGTTGCATTGTCAGCGGCAGGAGGCATTGCTCGAGGCACGCAAGCTACGGGAGGAGGAAGATCGCCAGCGCAAGCAACGCGAACAGGCCGAGAGAAAAGAGCGAGAAGAACTTGAGCGCAAGCGTCTCGAGGAGGCTGAGCAACAAGTGCAGCGAGAGGAAGCTGAACGCAAGCAGCAGGAGGAAACCGAGCGTCGTCGTGCAGAGCTCGAACGCAAGCAATTGGAAGAAGCTGAAAGCCAGCAGCGAGAAGCAGCCGAGAGGTTGCGACTGGCCGAAGCAGCTGAACGTAAGCAACAGGAAGAGCTTGAACGCCAACGCCTCGTGGAAGAACAGCGCCAACGTGAGGAACTCCAGTGGAAACAACGCGAAGAAACCTTGCGACGACAACAGGAAGAGCTCGCACTTCAACAACAGCAGGAACTCGAGCGGCGGCAGCAGCTTGAGCAGATGCAATTAGACAAGCTCAAGCAGGATGCAGATCCTAATGCAGAATTGAATGCAGACCACGATCACGAGCTCCATCAGGACTCGCCGCGATCACAACCACCTCATGATGTCCCAATGCCACCTGTTTCTTCATCCCCTTCACCAGCTGTCCAAGAACCGCCTTCGGAACGCGCCGATTCCACAGAGAGCACCTCGCTCCCAATGCATCGTGACAAGTCAAAGGTGGATTCCCCGCCGCTTTCGCATTCCTCAGATGTGATAAGTAAGGTGGAAGAGCAGGAGATGCATGTGCCTTCGCCCACGCATGCTACTCCCCCCACCGCTACCACGTCATCAGCTTCCCCCACTCATCCGCCTTCCTCTCGAGAGTCTCCTGCGCGCCATTCTCCAGTCTGTCAGTCTCCGCCACACAAGCCTGAGCCCTCTCCCATGGATGTGGACGAAGAGCTTTTGAGTCTTCTTGAAGAACGCTCTACCTCACGTCCGAAAGTTCCCCAGTCAAAACCTAAACGGTCGCCTTCTCCGCAGCGCCTATCTCCTCCAGATGAAGAAGTTATACCTCCTCCCCCCGCTGCGCCTGCGCCTGCAAAAAAGAAGGCGGAGCCAGCCAAGTCTGGGAAGAAGAAAGTGGCAACTGCTCACAAGGTGGTATCATATTCTATTCTGAAATTTTCAGAAGATTAACTGGTTTTATTTTTCGTGTGATAGCTCGCCCCGAAACCCAAACCTCCACCCAAACCGCGCACGAAACCTCCTCCCAAAGCAAAAGCCAAGGAACCTACACCGAAAGATGTATTCAAGAACAGTCTCTTTGCGAAACATGCTACTGCTTCACGGTCACGCTCGGTGTCTGTCATGCCTGTGGACACGAAGGAGGAGCCTGACGATGAGGAGGACAGTGACAAGGAGGACGATAAGCTGTATTGCGTATGCAAGACACGATATGATGAAGATCGAGTGATGATTGCATGCGATCGGTGCGTGTCCAGTGTGCTTTTCTTCAATGGTGATGCTCATGGATGTGGTGTAGGTGCGACGAGTGGTATCATACGCAGTGCGTCAACATGCCCGATCTAGAGGTCGACCTTGTCGATCAGTTCATCTGCCCGTTGTGCATACAGAGTACGTCATTCGTTGCGTGTCGAGATGATTGAGATTTGGATGCGTTTTTTCAGGTAATTCTCAGTTGAACCTTCAGACGACATATAAACGTCGCTGCTTCTTCGGGTTGAGGCATACGGACCCATCGTCGCCCAATGCTTGCCACAAGCCATCTCGGGGTGCTTTCTCCAAGTACTGCTCTGACGAATGTGGTGTCAAGTATATGCAAATGAGTATTTCGCAGTGGGAACGCAATGGCGGGAAACGGGACCGGCTCTGGGAAGCTTGCAAGAACGCAGAGAAACGTGGGGGAGTTGTCGTGTGCGCGGACGCAAAGACGGAGACCGACGGAAAGCCATCCGCACAGAAGCGCAAATCGGACCGTGAAGTTATATGCTTGAATGCGCGTCTCCAGGATGTGGTGAGGGAGCGCGAGATGATGAAGCGCGAGATGGATATGGTCATATGGAGGGAGAGGCTTGTCGAAGTTGCGTCCGAGCGAGCGGAAAGGGTGGATGAGTGTGGGTGGGATCAGAGGCTTTGTTTTGGTGAGGAGGAGTGGGTTGATTTTGGTGCAGAGGTGTTGGAAAGCTATGAAGAGAAAGTAAAAGATGAAGCGACGGAAGATGCCATGCAGGTAGACGGCGTCACCACGAGTCATGGGGAGTGGTGGTGTACGGGGAAGAAAAAGTGTGAGCGGCACGCGGGGTGAGCATTGACTTGATGTATTTCGATTTGGTGGGGCTGACTTTTTGACTCAGATGGCAGAAACTACGTGCTGCAGAGGTTTCTTTTGATAAAGAAACGAAAGAGGCTATCCTCTCCAACCTCACTACTCGTGAACGTGAAATACGGAAAGGGATTGAAGACATATTATATCCACAATCATCAAATACCTCTCAGGCACCGCCCAAGCTCTCACCTGTAGATGCGCCGCTTAATGGCTCTAGCAAACCTCGGATTAACGGGGAGACTGCAGAAAAAGGGAAGAAGAAGAAGTCGTAATTGAACGTCACTGTATCTCTAGGACATTTTTCTTGTTGCTTTCAAACGGTTTTGACCTGCTGTTTTTTGCTTTCCCTATCTTGATTCTTTGATAGTGTTTCGTCTGTAGCCCTGGCGTTTACTTAGATATCGCACGTATACATATGCTAGATGGACTCAGTAAATCAATATGCCCGTAGGCCCTACGCCTGTTGAATGAATAAACAGTAGGATAGTCCATCAATAGCCATCGCCCTCGCCGCCCTCCTTGCAGAACCCTTTCTGCTCATACAAGACTTTGGACTTGATATCCTCTCGTGCCTTCTTATTTGCTATATCCCTCCTGTGATATGGGTCGAGAACGGAATAATCGACTTGTTGTAGTGGCACATCATCCTCCTGATCGAGATCCTGCGAGAGACATCAACGTAAATGCATATCCTGCTCAATCAAGTACGTACAATTTCGCCAAGCAACACAACGTTTTCTCCTCGTATGAGAAAGAGGCCGTGCCAGTGTTCTGCGAATGCTTTACCGTGATATATTCGCTCGACGGTATCCTCGAGGACGAGGTTAGCTGAGGGGGGGGTGTGACTGTCAGGGCACGACCGAATGCTGCTAGAAAGACTCACCGAACTGATCGTAAGAGCGTAGTACGCCGTGTAGCTTTCGCCCGTCTCTGAGGACGACCAACATCTTTCCTGGGGACGGGCGAAAGAGTGCATATCATAAAACGGGGGGTAAAGTGATTATGGAGTTGCTCAGGTCGAATGGTGGGGTGCAGTTGACTGGGTAGACGTACTGTCCACGCAATCTACCAGTGATCCCGATGTCGTGAATGGGATTAGAGAATCCATGCAGGTAGATAATGCTGCTCCTAGGCAGCGTTAATAAGTATCGTAAAGATGTTTAAGGAGGAAGAAATTCAAAGTTCAAAAGATTTCTTAGTCCAAAGTGGTTGAATGTCTTTGGGGGACAAATGATGTTTTGGTTCTCTGCTGAATGGAAGCTGATATGGCCGAGTCGTTAAGGCGAGTGATTTGAATTCACATCATCACTTGGGCATTGCCCGCGTAGGTTCAAATCCTGCTGTCAGCGAATTTTTTTTATACATTTTCTTTTCTCCCTCAGTCTGTGACTAGTACTTAATTGTAATGTTTAGGCTATGATCATCATTGACAACGTACCCCCACATACCCGCTAGACAATATGATCGAGAAGATCTACATCGCTAGACATGGTCAGTCCATGTCTTCCTTACTTCAAATCGTATTTATCCACCCTTAGGATTCAGATTGAACTGGATCAATACAAACTGGTGAGTAGACAAAAGGTCTGCATCAAACTCGCTACACTACGTACAGGACAAGTCCTACGGGTCTTCCAAGAGATCCTCCCTTAGCCGCCTATGGAGAGGTAACTTATTTGACTGTTCACGGGATGCCCACTTCTTAGATAACTTCTTAGGTTCAAGCGCAGGAGCTTGCAGCCTACTTCCTAGCCCTTCCTGAAGAGCAGCGCCCAACCGTCATACTATCTTCCCCTTATTGTGAGCCATCCCACCTTCCTATCTCATCAGAGGACTCCAAAGAGCGCCATCTTAGATCGGTGTCT
>Ga0153975_1000674_pt1 | contig 10896 bp, 14 predicted proteins | sample TSGA059MetaG_FD_104694 | JGI IMG/M metagenome (GOLD analysis project Ga0153975, IMG submission 104694) | Attine ant fungus gardens microbial communities from Georgia, USA - TSGA059 MetaG | ecosystem: Host-associated > Fungi > Mycelium > Unclassified | place: USA: Georgia, Yuchi Wildlife... | reverse complement strand
TATGGAAGCCAAGTACGAAGCCAAGTTGGCAGAGATCAAAAGGAACCTGGTTCTTGTAGAGAAGGAGCGTACAGAGAGCGAAGCAGACTGGAGTCGCAAGCTCTGCGAGAAAAGTAAAGAAACGGACGAACTCAAGATGATTCTGCAGTCTTCTGCAAAATTGAGAGAAGAGAAAGAGAACACTACAGGCGTGCTGAAAGGTGAAATCGAGAAGCTAACAGTTGAAGTGCAGAATCACCAGCGTCATGCCGCGGAACTTCAACTACAGGTTGACCGCATGAAGGATGCAGAGGTATGGCTCGCGTACTTAACGCCGCATTGCTCATTATGAAACGTGCTGTACAGACATCGTTCCAGCTTCGCATCTCAGGTGCGAAGGTAGAAGCTGAGGGTTACAGACGTCAACTTGAAGATATGAAGGCTCATGAAGCGCAGCTGCGAGGTCACATCAAGGTGATAACCGTCCAGGTTCTTCGCTCTCTATCTCACAGCCGTTCGCAGACACTCCGAGAGGAACTTCGCAAGGTGCAGAGCTCAGCCGCTCTGCTCGAGCGCCAACGCAATCCAGGAGTGGGTTATTGGACATCACGGAGCGAAAACACCGATTCTCGTGCCTCGATATCATCTACCTCCGACCTTCCATCGCGGACGGCATCTCCTGGCCCAGCATCACCCGCGCCATCCAAAGGGGATGAAGAAATTAACTTGGAATACCTTAGAAACGTGATATTGCAGTTCCTAGAACACAAGGAGATGAGAGTGAGCGAAGATCATTCAAAGAAAGCGTGTTGGCACTCATCATCCATTTTTTAGCCCAACCTTGTCCGTGTTTTGTCTATCATCTTGCGGTTTACACCACAGGAGACCCGGAGACTGATAGCCAAAGTCCAGTGAGGAAGTTATTGTCACCATGCCCCGATGAAGCTTTCAAGTCCATACATACCACTTTGCACGCATCCTGCCTTTCTATTTTGCATTACATATATAGATCATATAACCATCTTTATTCGCTATTGTCGTGATGCTGGGCGGCCGTGGCTCGTTTTGGGTGTTCATGTTCAATTAGCGAACTAACATTTGTAACTTTGGTTTACATAACTCATACAACTGCTCGATCCTAACGCAATATTGTATTGCATATTGTTGAGGGCCGCTGAACACGTCACAGTCTGAAGTGGTTCATATTCATAGTATGTCGTTCGCAGACTTGACCAGAAATTCGTACCAACGTGGGGTATCTCCGCAACAGGTGAGTATGGTACACGCCGTCATCATGGCATACTGGAGCTTCTCAGTGGCTAGGATTGTGCAAACTACTTGTGCAGCAACAGGATGCCAGCGTCGACGTCGGCGCCGCTATTTGCAGTATGTGGTCTGGGTACCGAAGATGTATGTTATGGATTGAATGCGCGTTTTGGAACAGATACCGTCCTTGAACTTTATCGTCTATATCCTGCGGACCCCACCCTTCGCGAATACCTTCAGCTTGCCCTGAGTGATGGTCTACTCTCGAATACGGTCTTCGTATCCACATTTCTACGCTCTGCTCGGGATCCAGATCTCCAAAATGTGTCAACCCTAGATATACTTTGCCGTCTTGCTCTTAACACACATTATACATCAGGCTTACCCCCCATAGGATCTATCGTCCCCCTGGCAGACTCTCAGGTCTCTGTGCTTTCCAGAGTACAAGATGTCCTGGCTCTTTTGCGCATTGCTCACTCTCTTCTCCCTTCAAACTTCCATCATCTCATCCTATCAGCTTCTGAACTTGCCATCCTGCTCCTATCTTGTGTCACTGATATGTCGCAGGTAACAACCGCTCAAGCTATGATTTATCTCGGAGATGTCAATGATATACTGCACTCATTGCGCCTTTCCCCGGAGCTCCGGCAGGTACTCGAGAACTTCGTGTTATCCTTGAGTTTACTCATGGGAGACGATGCGAAAGCCGTCCGAGACGCGCAAATGTTGCACACTATGCAACTTACGATGGGAAAGATTGACGTACTTGATGCTAACGTTGAAACTGACACCATCACCTGTGGACTTTTACTTCAAGGCCTTGTATGTATTTTATACCTGTAACTCGAGCTTCACTCATGATGTACCAGGTGGCGAGTCGAACCAATGATTTTGGAGCGGGGAGTGAGTCAGAAGCTGTTGCAGTCATGATTGGGACATTGCGGTGGACGTCGTGGGCGCCCAACGTCTTCTGTACACAGCTACTCGTAGCTGCTCTGACCTGCGTCGCTCAGAGCTCTGCTAAGGGCGATCACGAGTCTTCATTCTCTTTATGGAGAGCATTTGTCGTTGGTCGTGTAAGCTTTAGCGCAAGCCATAGTGAATATCAGTACATCTGATTACTGACTCGTGTATCTATAGCTTCCGCAACTTCTGTTTGCACTTGAAAAGAGTCTTGAAGCCCATGGGACAACGGAGGCAGATTGGGTATGCAAGATCTTTTAAAGAAAGGTCATGGAGGCTGATCTATGAATCTATCAGCGAGCCGCTATGCATGCTGCCTTGTCATCATTATCTCAACGGTCTGATTTATTAGCCCAATGTGATACTGTGGCCAAACAAGCCAGGGGGAATGAATCTAGTCAGGACAGCAATACGTCGTATGCTCGATTGCAGCTCCGCATCCTTCACGCTGACATTTTATTGTCTAGGCAGAGGTCGTTTATTCGCGAATTTATTCAACAACTTCTCGCAGTAGGAGTTATTGAGCATGCATTTGCGGTCACAATGGATCCCATGATGATCAACGATTCCACGTCACGCCTGCAGACAGAGGCTTTTGAACATGGCTATTCCATTGAAGTAAATTATCACACCTCATATTTTTTCCTTGATGCTGATGACAAGGTATGCAGTCTTATCTGGATTCAAAACTCACTTCGGATTCAAGTCCAGAGGATATGTTATCACTGGTGGAGAAAATTCGTCAAGAACCCGGCAATCATCGTTGTTTTGCTGACGTCGTCCAGAAAGTAACTCCTACTTTCATGATTACTTCGATCTGCTCAACAATACTTTTCAGCGATTTACGTCACCCTCTAAGTTGCTAGAACTTGAGCACTTGAGCCACCTAACGAGGACACTATACACGCATGACTTCGCCTTAGATATCTTATCACTTCATCTTAAGATCTCACACTTGATCTGCGATGCGCTGGAGATAATATCTGAGTATGATTGTGAAACAGTCGGTATGTTCGCCACAGGAGCTGATAACATTCGGCTAACGACGATTCATAGGTGATCCACAGACTGCAGTAAGCCACCTAGGTGATATAGTTCTATTTACAGAGATGGTCTTGGCGAAATTCCAGGTATGTTTATATCATCAGAATGTCATTAGTTGTTCCGTGACGTTCTTTGTCAGATCTCATCGCCCATCATCAAAGGCGGAAAGACGTATCGCACAGAACTCCTCCGTTGTACTTCCAGGGTGTATCAGGTGGACGAGTTAAAACAAGAACATAGATCTGCATTTACCACTTGGTTTAAGGCCATATTTGATAGTAGTAGCGAAGGGATCGACGACGCCATACTCCGGTAATGCCCCTCTTTCCTGTCTTCGGGTAGAAATTTCTTATCATTTACCCGTAGCACAACTAAGCCCCAAATTCTTCTCCAAATCTCCGCAACACTGTTCTCGCAAGCTGCAGTGGCTCTCCAAGAAAGTCGAATCGACATCGAGACGCTGCAAACCGGTATGTCATACTTCCTCGGACCGTTACTCCGGTGGACCCTTGTTGGCGTGATCCATGCGATGTTGTTTGAAATACACCAAAGAGCGTGAGTCTAAAGTAATTCTAAAGAAACCATCACTGACTCCCTGCAGACTGTATGCTCCATGGCATCTTTCGATTGTACAGACTATTCTATGTTCCTCTTCTTGTCCCGTTGTCGTCCGGCGTCTTTGTAGTCCAAGCTGTCTCAGGCTATTGTCTGGCAAACGGATCCAAGCTGTTCCAGTGAACCCCTTGCTGGATATCAGCGTTATACGGGCTACGTGCTTCCAGACCCTCGGAGTCAAGAAAGACCGTGAGTGATAAATTGACACTACACCCTTTCCCGCTGTCTAAGATTTACCCGGCGCAGCATCTTGCAAGGCGTTGGAGGATTATCAGATCAGCCCTGCTACCAGATGGATGGATTTCCCACGGCAAGAAATCCACGAGGCACTGACATTGGCTCGCGGCCACAAGGCCCCTCGTATTGACGTTGCCCGCTGTCTTGCCGTCAATTCGCCGTCAAAATTCCTTCATCTCCTCTGGTCGGAGCTTAGTGTCGCTTCGAGCATGGGGGAGATGGAAACCTGCAAGTGCCTGGCAACTTTCGTTCTAGCAGTGCCGCGCCAGCTATCTTCGGCGCCACCCCTCCTCCCCATATTTATGTACAACGTTCTCCCTTCCCTCATTGCGACCATAGATCAACAGCAGGCAACAGAAAAGGGTATGAACACACAGTTGCTAGTGACAATCATTTCTTCGACTCTTACCGGTGCGTTGCACATTGAATGGGCGGTTCAAACGGTATGTGAAGAGCAGCGCTTTGTGCTCGGACAACCAAGTGCGGCTGTTGCGAGACGACTCGCAACTGACCTACGGGCGCAGAGGAATAGCTCGTCTACAAGTGCAACCATCTTGCAGCGCCTTGGATCCTCCCCTGCTTTCGTGACGAATTTCCCTGTATTTGTTATGTAGCGACCGTCGTAGATCTCACAGAAATCTGATCCTTAATCTGCAGTCATCTGAACAGATTGCGTTGTGACTTTGAATTAATGCATGGGAGTTGCAGACGTTGAACATGAAACAGTCCAGAAATAAATCACGTGCATTTTGTTGGCGTATAATATTGATATGAGGAGTACAGGTTCTAAACATATGACCATGTAATAAGTCATGGATAGATTGTTCGTCAAACACCCGGTGGGAGCCGGGCTGGCAATGCGCGAGTGTAAGCAATAGTGTGAAAGATAAATGCAGGACTCACAGCAGCAAGCGTTTTCTACGGGATCACAATTCTGATCCACTGGGCATAGTATCAAACATGAAGAGTCCGCGGATGTCTTGGGGATGATCAGCAAATACGGACGACCACAGTCGAGGTAGCACACACCTTGAGGTGGTCTTCCGGAGTAACGTTTGGACTGCGGGGATGGTACTCCGGTTGAATAGTGCTAGAATGTATGCCATGGTGATGGAGTGTTTTTCTAATGTCCGCTGCAACGGGCATGAAATCATGGTTTCGTGATGCCATCACGTGTACAGATGCGACAATTTTGGACTCCGAGAGTTGCCAAACATGCAATTCATGCACGGAAAGGACTCCATCTACACTCAGAATCGATTTCCGAACTTCGTCTAGAGATATAGTGGAAGGAACGCCCTGGAGGAGAATAAAAGAAGCACTCTGGACTAAGACAGGTGAGAGTCGATACAAATATACCAAGGAAGGAAACATACCTAATGGCAATGCAGACGAAAAAATAATAGCGGTGATCACAAGACTGATGACCGGATCGAAGTAAAATTTGTATTTCCATTCCGTGAGCCAGATGATTAGGCCGGTAGCGATAACTCCAACATTGCCAAGGGCATCTCCTAATACATGTAACACCAGGGCTCGCATATTCATAGAACCATGCGCATGACCATGACCATGACCATGGTGATGGGCTATGTTACCATTAGAAGATGCAACCTTCGTTACTTGGTCAGGGAGGAGTGGGGTGTGCTCGTCCAACACGACAGTGGATGAGCTAGCACTTCCTTCAGGAGAATGTTGTGGGGGATGAGGAGGAATTGAAGAGGAAGTAAGTCGTCTAATATGCGTAGGAGATGCCGGGCTTCCGGACGATGCAATATCCTGAGCAGCTTGCACGACCGACGCACGCGTCGCAATGGGGTGTCCATACATTGAGGAATACGAGCTGGAGCGCTCACGACTACCAGACCATCTAGGTACTTTCCTCACTGGAGAAACAGCATCATCTACTCGTTCTACCCGAACGCTCGGAGGACGGGTCGGGGTTGGGGAAGTCTTATGATCATGATCGTGGGCTTCTACAAAAGTGTGGTGGTGCCTGAGCAGTGGTGTGAGCTATACTGAAGTTAGAACTGACCGTGAAAGAGGAAGAGGCCAACAATATTAGAAGCCAGACCGAAGGATCCAACTATTACGATAAGACGAGGATTCGAAATTTCTGCAGGAAATGATGGTGAAAAACCACTTCTAGAGTATATACAAGTGAACTCACCCGGAGTGGTGAAGAAGCGCTCCAAGGCTTCCATAGTAATAGAGAAACAGAGTGCAAGGAGGAAAACGCCATTGACAAGAGCAGCAAGGATCTCAGCTCTGTGCCACCCATACGAATATCTGGAATCGTTGGCGCTTTTCTTGGTCATCTAGGAGGTAAAAAGTAGTGGACAGTTTAAACCGAGTTGACGCTCAGAACAGGATGTATACATACCTTGATCGCGTAGAGGGCAACCACCAGACTGATCACATCACTGTGGCGAGTGTTAGATGTATAAATGCAGCGTAGGTTGGAGGAGCTAACTTCAGCATATGAAAACTGTCAGCGACCAGGGCGAGTGAACCAACAGCGTAACCTATGGAGTTTAGTTTAGGTCTCCTATTATTAAATTCGATATTAGCTCACCCGCAATGAGTTCAATGAAGAAGAATAGCACATCGATAATGAGTAATAGCGTTATGCGGGCTGAGCGAGACATCCCCATGGGCTACGAGTTAGGTCGTACGAGCGTTCTGACCCGGCGTTTGTACGCGTGACTTGCTTTATCCTTCGTGGTTAATTATAACTAAAAGTGGGTTTCACAAAGTCACATTTATTCTTATGTAAGCTACTAGCATTTTTCGGGTTCAGAAGGTACTCCGTCAAGAGTCGTAGAATCAGAAACGCTTCAGTAGGACACAAAAAATGGCCGCTCCATCAATGGCCGCAGCCCTGGCTGCATCACTTCCCGCCCCTCAGGCTGCGCCGACACCTGCAGCTCCCATATATGAAGCCATCCCTGCATCCATGTCCAAGGCGATCGACATCGAGGCTGAAATACCTCTTACATGTGTTCAGCTGGATGGCATGGTGCGTTATTATTTCCCGGGAATTTTTTGCTCTATTTCTGCTATCATTTAAGTTTCCCACTGGACTTTATCAAGCTGATCGATACCATTATATTAACATCCGCATTCCAGGTTATCACCAAAATCTTGAAACACAGTCGCGAGGCATCCTCAACGACTGCCCACGGACTTCTCTTAGGCCTTGACCTTGATGGCATCCTCGAGGTGTCCAACTCGTTTGCATTACCGAATCATACCAATGATGACGATGATAAAGCAACAAAATCTATTGGTAGGCCCTTCTCGCTGCTATTATCTCTATGGTATGCAGGCACTCACAAGAATTTCCTTTCTGGTAGGTCGCTACCAGACATCCATGCTCCGGTCCCTGAAAGAGGTTCAGGGAGATGACAACGTCGTTGGATTTTATCAAGCGACATCACTCGGTGCTTTCTTTAATCAAACCCTGATAGATACCCAAGCAATCCATCAGGACAGACTTAGACATGGTGGTGTCGTCATTGTTCATGGTAATCACACGTGCTCGACGCGTTGTAGCTGCATGCTGACGGTGAGGTCCTAGACATATCACAAACAGCACGAGGGAACGCGTCATTCAGTGCGTTCAAGCTGACGCCCTCATTCATGGATGCGTACAGAAAAGCTAATTTTAGTACGGCCGGGTATGCTCTCTCTTGTGATCATGATCATCGATCGATTTAACTGACTGCGATATGTCTAGGTTGGTCAGTCATCGACTGACTTTCTCTTCCATACTAGAAGAGATTCCGCTAAGAGTTCGGACAAATGCGCTTCTTAAGTCGTACTTGAATATGCTTGCAACTCCTTCAACGTCAGCGTTTCCGGGAGGTCGTCCCGGGAAGGCAACTACATCTTCATTGCCTCCGTCTTATTCAGTACTCGATATAGGCAATACTGGCCTTACGAAGAATCTTGAGCAAGTCGCCGAAGCGATCGACAATTACCGAACAGAGGAAGGAAATGTCGCCTACCTTTCAAGACAAATTGCGCGGGAGAAGCTTCGTGCGGAGACGTATGTTGCGAAGCGGAAAGAGGAGAATGCACGGCGGGTTGCGCAGGGATTGAATCCGCTCCCCGAGGAGGATGTAAGCAGGTTGTTCAGGATCCCGGCTGAGCCAAGTCGGCTGGAGAGCATGCTCCTACTTGGACAAGTGGATGCGTATGCGAAGAGCCTTGAGAGTAACGCTGGTACGGGATTAGTGAAGATGTATGCAGCAAAAGCTAGTTCCGGTGTATAAGTTTGGATTTTTTACAATGATGAGATGTTTTTTGTATTATAAAGGGGCTAGGCCCATCATGGATTACGTGATTGTAGGACAATGCAAAGCTTGAAAACTTATTGTAGACATGGTGCCTGACAAAAAATGGGGTAGTCTCAGTGGACACAAAAATGTGGAACGTTGCCAAGTTTCACTGACATCATCGGGATGGGGGTCCGGAGGGTTAACGGGTGGGAGGGTAACGGGCGAAGCACGAGATGAATGAATCTTGCAATTGGATCGGAACCCTAAACGTGGTTAAATGCGGTAGTGAAGGTTTACAACGTTGACCAATTGAGCTTTTTTGTGTGAATTTGATGTGTGCTGCGGGGCCTTGATGGAGACGTGATTACCTAATCTTCTTTTTAGGGTATAACTGGATGTCGGAACGGGGGAGGAATGACCCAATTACTTTCGATTCGCTTTGTTGGCTCTTCCCCCTCATTCCTTGCCCCGCTCTGGTCGTCGGCAGTCCTTCTTTCTTTCAAGGCTTTTTTATTGCTTTTTGCTGCTATAAAGCCCCTTGTCAATCATTTACGTTAACCCGAGCCAACAAGTGTCCCTCCTCCCACTCATTCTAACCATCAGTAATGGCCCCGATCTCCAACTGTCTCGCTTTCTTCTGTCTTGTTCTCTCCGCAACCGCCCTCACCATTCCCCACTTCTCTCACAACGTTTTCAACCGCCACCGCGCCATAGCTCATGTCGAGGTCGAGGCCGCTGTTCCAGTCGCCGTTCCAGTGACTCCCAAGCATAAGCGTTCTCTCAACAAGCGTTGCGTTCCTATGCCATCTGGTAACTCAACTTCGAGTGTATACTCTTCCTCGGCCGTTCCTACCTCGAGTGTCGTCGCCCCGGTCAACGTTGCTCCCTCACCCGTTCTTCCTACTACCTCATCTTCCTCGAGTCATTCCTCTCCCTCTCCCTCGAGCTCTTCTTCCTCCACCTACCAAACCCCTACTCCTACTCCTACCCCTACTCCAACTCCAACCACCACTTACTCATCCTCATCCTCATCTCCCGCGCAGACCACTTCTGCATCCAGTGGTGGTTCGAGCAGTAGCTACCTGAGTGGCACTCAAAGCGGGCAGGGTAAGTTTTATTTTTATTTTCACTCTCTCATATTTATATTTCCTCTTAGGAACATACTACGAGACTGGTCTTGGCGCGTGTGGCATCACAAACACCGATAGTGATTACATTGCTGCTGTCTCCGAATTGTTGTTCGACTCATACCCGTAAGTGCTATTCTCTTCGCATCCTTCCGCGGTCTTATTTATTTTTGTAAACAAGCAATTACAATGGTGTGAACCCCAATGACAACCCTGTGTGCAACAAGAAGGTCACCGCTTCCTGTCAGTTTCATCGTTCTCCCCTAGCGATGGCGTACTAAACTGCTTTTCAGATGGTGGTAAGAGTGTTACGGTGGCGATTACCGACCGATGCACAGGCTGTGAACTTACTGACCTGGACTTCTCGCCATCGGCCTTCTCTGCACTGGCTGATGAGTCTTTGGGACGCATCGACATCACCTGGGTCTGGAGCTAAATGTCTCGCTCTGCCTCATGCCTTCACGACGGATTGGCAGCATAAAATTTCACATGTTTTTATTACTTATTCGGTTAATACCTCAAGGCATATATCCCCTTCCGACAGGTTTCGGGCGAGACGCTCTCTGCGAGCAGAGAGCTAGGGAATTGCTGTTTGGGTTTACTCATTCCATATGCCTACACGCTCACGCGTGCTACGTACTTACGATCACTGGTTGATTCCTACATACCTAGTTGATGGGTCGCTGGAATGAGCTTTTACTGCTTGCTCGGTCTTGCAGTGTTTTTATCATTATGCAATTTGTATGAAGATAAGTATATAGATGAAGAAATGTAGATGCTATTATCGTCTGTACACCTCAGCTGAGCTCTTGCTATGATAGTCACGATTGTTTTATCGTGACGTGATGTGCGATCAATCTTTTATATAATCGATCGCAAAAGGGTTTGGCTAAAATTGAGCGCTCCGCTCTGACTCAGGGCCAGGCGGCATTGTGAGTTATATATTCATGTCCGATAATTTTCGCCCTCGGACAAGTAATCAAGGTCCCATCTTTCATTTCCGCATCGCTACCGCTCTGCAAGTATCGTGATTGCCAGCTGGGCCAATGCCGAGTTCAGAACCAACGGGCCACGCCTCCCGGAACCATTCCGCAGTGCGGGTAGGCTGTGCGATGAAATAAAAATCGTTGCAAGGCAAATATAACCCTACAGGGTCATCACGAGGTCTCATGACAGCCTAGTCGCCCACACAAGCTGCTGCCAATAGTCTTCCTCGAGCGTGCCTGAGACTGCGCTAGCCACCGCGTGCATAAGATTAACTCTATCCTCTCCCTCTGATCCTCGTGAGATTGATAGAATTGTAACTACAAGGTCCACGGCTAGCCTTCGGATACGTGATGAAGACGCAGGGATTTTGGTGAACGGCCCAGGAAGCTGGCCGC
>Ga0153975_1000673_pt1 | contig 10896 bp, 10 predicted proteins | sample TSGA059MetaG_FD_104694 | JGI IMG/M metagenome (GOLD analysis project Ga0153975, IMG submission 104694) | Attine ant fungus gardens microbial communities from Georgia, USA - TSGA059 MetaG | ecosystem: Host-associated > Fungi > Mycelium > Unclassified | place: USA: Georgia, Yuchi Wildlife... | reverse complement strand
TTCTCGCCTACAGAAACACTAAAAATTCAATATTTATTCACCAGCTTCATGTAGTACTGATTTGTTCTATAGATAAATTGCAGACGAGTATCTTCTATAGTTCCTATAGACTACTTTTATGCTGCCTGCATCTATTGGACTGATTTTGAGACTTTCAACTCTGTCACGAAATGCAACGCTTTGTATACCGAAAGTGCTTGAGGGCTACCTTATTGACATTCCAGACAGTCGCTACGCCACATTCAGGAATCAGCCCACCTCAAGAACACACATCGATTACCGCGAGCGTTTTCGGATGATGCGCAAGATAGTAGGCATGTTCAAAGTTGAGTTTTCCACTTGGTTTCGACGTTTTGAAATTTGAATGACAATTTAATCAGTTATTTTTTGTGTATCTGCTCCCCAGCTCCGTGCCCTCGGTTCACCTGTTCTCCTCAATCGCTTTCTCATTGCTCTCAATCTGACACCCATGAACTTTAGGCTGAGCAATCCACAAAGTAAAATATCCACTCCCATTGCATTCCATGGAAATTGCTGCAGTTCGCGACAAACAGGTACTTATGTGAATGTCTCGTTTAGTTCCCAATTGCTCACTGACTGGAAAGTGCTAGCATCAAGGCAAGATGCATTAATCATCCATATGGTGGATTCATTGCGTTGTGCTCATCTGTTGTGAATTTCCCGTATGCACAGACAGTCATCAATACACAATCGACAAGCACTTTCATCTATGCATCTCCCTTTATCAGACCAAGCCTTCGCGTTGAGTTCTCGTACGTCATAGGTAATGAGTCTATATTTCCCATGCTCCAACGTCCATTACATATTTTCAACGGTTCTCTGACAAAATCCGTGTATCTCTCTCTATTTAATTCGGCTAATATATGATGCATCAATCCCCTACGGCTGGACTCGCGTTCTGACTACCCCAGTCAAAATTGCAAATCATGGTACCAAGTCACATCCAGCCATCGACATGACCGGCTCAAACTATCGCGACTAAGTAACAGCCAGGCTCGAAAGACATCTAACATAGTCCTCCATCCCCCAGCATCAAACAGACATTGCCCACCGCCGAGAGGGTGTGATGCCATGGTACCCGCTCAGTAACACTGGTGTTGTCCATTTGCTCGGCGGACGACGCATTGTCACATGTTTGAATGACGGCTCACTCAGACCACAGTGGGACCTCGAGATTAACGCACAAATAGGCAAAGAGACTGGCGAGATGCGAGAGAGAAGGTAAGAGTGATCACCTACGAGTGGACAAGTTTCTGGTCCTTCCTGGTCCTTCCTTGGAGTCATATTCAAACACGACTCATTGCTTTGCTCGGCACACGCCATCGTGCCATCATATTTCCGTTTATGATCGATCGGTAAGTAGATGCAGTTCGCGATATGCTTGCTTTGTGGCGAACAAAAACAAGTGATATCTGTTTGGCTAAGGGACTATTGAGACGGGTCGTCACACTAACATGAGATTCGGAATGAAGGTTTGATGAGGGCCGAATTACTTGATTTGGCGCTGTAGAACCTGTGGACATTGCTAGGATGGAGATTGGACATCGATGGTTTACTTGGCAAGGACTGTTCTTCGTATCGATTTGAGGAGGTCTGGACGTTGCCGATGACCTATAGACCTGGCATGCGAAGGGAGCCTGGGGAAGTGGCGATGACGTTCAGTATGTTGGAAGTTTTTGAAGACTGCCCAAGGTAAACAATATAGCCAAGATAAAGATGCCCACAGTGCCAGCGCTAGAACTCGGGTGCGAGCACTAGATCTACACAGCATTTGTTGGATTGTGTAAGAAACACGAGGATAACGCATGAGACGCACCTTACTGCTGAACGACTTCCACGAATACACCCAGCTTCTGCCACTCCAGACAAAACGTCGACCGTTATAGTTGTCAGGCCGTCCCTCTTCTTTAAGACTGGTGTTGATTGCTGAACGGTACTGGAGGTAAGTAGTAAATTCTTACCTTGGGCGCTGTTCCCAGTTAGAATTCACCACTGCCCAGATCCTCGAAAGGTGACCTACCAATCGTCTAAGAGCACTGTAACAACGGCTTTATAGGTAGTCAGAAACATCTAGTGAGTCAGGATTGATTCTTTCTAAGCGAACCTTCTGAGGAGCAATGTTTCGTGCGCATATATTAATCAGAACCGAGGTGAAAGACTCAAGATAGTCGACTCACCAGAAATCTTTGCCCTCCGAACCACTGATTCCACTGCAAAGACCTTAGTTGGCTGCCCTTGCATACGATCAAACATCGTTGAGGCGCCCACTATGCCTCTTCTACTCACCTCTGAGATGAAACAGGCGTCTGCGACACAGCCCCGCCAGACGATGCGAGGACACACGAAGATGGTAACAGGCATTGCGCACCTGCCCGGCGGACGACGCATCATCACATGTTCGGATGATGATTCACTTCGACTGTGGGACCTAGAGAGCGGCGTACAAATTGGCAATGACTGGCGTGATGATGGGAGAGAGGGAGCGTGGAACGTGGCGTTGTCTCCAAACGGCAAGTCTGTTGCTAGCGGAAACAGTGATGGCAAAGTGAGATTGTGGGACGTTCAGACGAAGAAAGTCGTCGCTAGATGGACCGGACATGCTGATACTGTGAGCTCGCTGTGCTGGAGTGTAGATGGTGAGCGGTTGGTGAGCGGGTCTCATGATGGGACGATCAGAGTATGGGATGTCGCGAGCGGCGACACAGTTCTAGGTCCAATCAAGATCGGGCACGAGAGTGTGTACGCGGTGATGTACTCACCCGACACTACAAAGATTGCGACCGGCGGTCACAACGAGGATGCATTAAAAATCTGGGATGCAAAGACCGGCAATCTGCTTTCCACAATCAAACACGATTCTTCAGTTTGGAGCTTGGCGTGGACCTCGGATCAAAAGAAGCTTATCACCGGGTCATATCCCTCGATTAGGATATTCGACACCGCCACATGGCAGCAAATCACCATTCTGGAGGGTCACATATCTAATGTCTTCTCTCTCTCCTTGTTTCAGAACGACCGCCTCCTTGCGAGTGCATCATACGATGACACAGCGCGCCTATGGAATCTCGACACGAATCTCCAAGTTGGTCCACCCCTACAGCATGAACGCATAGTCTATAGTGTAGCCATGTCTGCTGATGGAAAGCAGCTAGTCACGGGTTGTGCTGACACAAACGCGTACGCATGGGACATCCATACCACCCTAAAGGATTCTGGGCTTGAAGACCTGTTGTCCATTCACGATGTAAACACATCAACTAGTGTTTGGTCACGATACTGACATTGTTGACTCTCAGGTGCCGCAAGATCACTCGCAGGTCACAGCTCGAAAGTCGTTGATGGACGTACGTGACCCGCTTGCTACCTTTGGCCATGAATGTAACTATCGACATTTTAGACCAATGCTACGCGACGTCCAGCCAAGCCCGAGTACGCCTATCGACTACCGCCACACTTTTTTGATGACGTGCGAGATGGTGTTCAGGTGCGTTGTGGACGCTCAATCCGTCCCTTCTTTGTCCAACATCCGCGCCCTCAGATGTCCGGAGATCATTCTCCTGTCTCTGCACCTCACCTCCCTAGCTCCTCGGCATCCCCTCCACATGCCCTCTTCACTCGACTGTCTTCCCTCTTCCACCGATCTCACAACACAAATCAATCAATGGAACTCCAACAGATTCATCCTCGTCCTGTCGAAGTCGCTACAGTTCAGGACAAACAAGTATGTCTGGTTTGTTTGTTTATTGTCAAAGTCTAATGACCCCCGTTTAGGCATTGTTTGTTGCCCCACGACGAGAGCGCGTCAGTGACAAGGCAAAGCGCATCAAGAATCCCACATGGTGGACTCGTTGCATTTTGTTCATCTGCTGTGTATCTATTCCTCAAGACGCCAGTGATGCTCAAGGCACCAATCACCAATCATCCACAAGACACTAATAATGCTCAAGACACTGGCGAACATCAATGAAGTTCCAGCGTATGGGCCATTGTTTTCATTATTGCAACAAGCTCTCTTGTACTTTTAACTTCGTTGTTGACATTTTGCGCTACCCCGTCGATCATCCATCACTGCTCTTACGTCGCATCGTGTTCTAGACACTAGTTGGGAGGTCTGGCTAGTCTGTTTTATCTATCACTCTCGTGGTCAAGCGGAGAATTGTGCGGAGGGGGGCGGGTCCTGCCCTCCATGATCAAGTCCAGTTGCTTGGGTCAACATTAAAATGGATGACGTCGGTTGATCACGATAAAGTGCGGGGTTCATCGGGTCATCGTGGGGACGAAATGGGAGTACAACAAAGAAGCATACATAAGTCATACGAATGTCGCTGTTAAAGACACAAAGTAACACAAAAATTTTAACCGTCAGGCTCGCACTCGAATATAAAAATAAAACGAAAAGGTGCTCATCAGAAGCTAATCAGAAAGGACAAAAAAAAGAAAACAGAAACTGATGCTCAGCATTCATCCTTCTCCACAACACCCCTGAATCCAGTTTTCCATCCCCACCGCCTCTACCAACGCCGTCACCGCTCGGCCGTGGCTTGAAGCTCTCCTTGCGAATCCGGCCCGTCGTCCTCTTAGCTGTTGGCTCTCTGTGATGGTGGGGCACCATCGACCCAGAATTGTACGATCGTAGTGGGTCGTGTGATATTGAGACGAGCCAAGATGGCCGCCCGCAACGCGCGGTTGCGACACTGAGTGAGGCATGCTCGAAGGATTGTGGCCCCACCCCAGTGCTGCATACCCCTAATCCCCCGTATGTTCATCTGTATTCATCTCCATCGGATTACAACTCCGCAAATGGGGGGGAAACAACTCACCATCAACAAACGCCGCAAAATCATCCCGCTGTTCGTCTCCAACCATGAGCTCCTCCCACAAACTCTCAATCTCCGTACGAGCATTAGCGATAAACTCGCCCATCCTCTCCCGTCTAAGATCGATCATGCGCTCCAGCTCTTCATACACTTGAATCACCGCGCCCGTCGACCCGCAATTAGCCTCCACAAACCCTTCCATACCGTCCACATCCACACCCATGCGTCGCCACAGCGCCTCAAGCTGCTCATACATAGCCTGGATGGGCACTTCGCGCCGCCTCTTCAGCTCTCCTAGTTCCAAGTGTAGTCTATCAGCCCATGCTAATATCCCCTGCGTCGGTTGGATGCCAGGGGTGTTTATAAGCTGTCCGAGCCCGCGCGATGGGTCTTGCGACGAGGCATCGCGTACATCGATGAACTGTCCAAGAGACTTGAGGTATTCACGTTCGTTGGTGAATTCGGGGACTTCTGGTTGCTGTGCGGTGGTAGGCGCAGGAGAGGACGACGGACAAAGCATCTGACCGTCATATTTCCGAAGAGATGAAGGTGTAGGGGTAGGAGTAGGAGTTGATGGTCCGAATGGATCTGCGTTCGTCGCAATGAGATGACTACTACCCGCAGATCAAGCTGGGATGTGGACTTATGCAGCAGAAAGTGTGATTAGATGCTGGGAGGGGACATTTGAGGGCTCGGAGGGGTGCGCTTGTGTAAGTGGAAGGTGATGGAAGGTGCGTTTGTGTGAATGGCCGGTACTGGGAGACTGGGGTAGCATTTTGATAAAGGGAAGTTCTTGTGTGGAGCATTTGGGTGCGGGTTGCTGGAGGTTTCTGGAAGGATGTGGGACGCAATTTGGCGAAGGGAGGTCGCTGTTTTTGCAGTAGGGTTGTTGTCAAGCCGGGGCATGTCCAAGTTGCTGGCATGCTTATCAGGAAGAAGGATGTCAGCCATAAAAGCATAGCCCAGACTCCAGAGAACTCAAGTGGGCTGCACATCGTGCTGCTGTAGCCCGTTCCAATCGCATTTTCATCAATATACCTGACGACACATTTCGAGCGCGCTGACAGGCACCATCAACAGCAACATAAAAAGAAGCTGCAAGATGGAATTGAGATTTACTGATAGAATAGCATTAGAAACAATATTTAGTGTATTGAGCGGACCGCGTGGCAGGCCGCTAGCCTCACTAGGTTAGTTTCAAACTCCGCGACGTCCTATCTTTTTTCTCCTTGCCAATCTTATAGTAAGTACTCTTCCTTTTTGGAGGGCAGTGTTCGACTCCCCGCCCTAATCATGCTTGCAACCTAAGGGAGGGCGGGTTCGCCGCCTCAGAAACTTTTTTGATACGCTCAGGTAATTTGCATCGAATTATCACACTTCCTTTTTCAACACTGACAACTCCCTGGTAGTATATCTGACCCGTACATCCGCCTGCCACGCTTGAAACATGGCTGCAGCAGAGCAGGGTTCGACTCTCCACCATAGTCAGGCTTGAAACCTGGCTGCGGGAGAGCGGGGTTCCCCCCCTGTGCAACTTTTTCGAGAAGCTAATTTGTTTTTTTTTTGTCTCCAATTGAAATCGCACTTCCTTATTTGACACTAACAACTCCCTGCCAGTAGTATATTGGATAAGTACATTCGCCTGTCATGCTTGAAACATGGCTGCGGGATATTATGCTTTGACTCCCCGCCACAAGCCCAACTTCGTTTTTGTTCATTGATTTTTGTCGATTATGTCTTGATCTTATATGCTTATCAAATGGCTTTTTCGCCGATCTGTTCTGTCGTCTATGCTCTTGCGCTTGTGCGCTTGATTTCTCGCTGTTATGCTGTGCCTCAGTGCTCTATGCACCCCAATCGCTGCCTGCTCGTACACGGTTTGCCGATCCCGTTCGGATCCCCCTTCGTCCTTCCTTACCCTGTTCTTGCTTGCATCACGCTGTTTTACTGGTAATCGCTCTGTTCATGTGTTCATGTCGCGCCACTGTCCGCATTCCGCCCAGCTACATCCGCATTCCGTCTTCGTCATGTTATCGGGCTTCCTTCCTCACCTATAATACTAGTGGGATTTCTTGTCACATCCGTCGTTTCATTCGACATGCTGTAGATAATAGTCCTGTTATAGCTGGTTATTCACTTCACTTTCCTTGACTCCTTGAGTGGTGAAGATAAGTTCTGATAATGGTACTACGTACAAAACATAAACTCAAGTTATCACCGTGAGAACTAAAAAGCTATGGAACGTTGTTGCATGTTGACAGTACTAGTGCGATAAATTGGACAAAAAAAATTAGCAAAAGGCTCCTGCGGCCATGTTTCAAGCACGCCTACGTGGGAGTCGAACTCTGCTCTCCTGCAGTCATGTTTCAAGCATGACAGGCAGGTGCACTTATCCAATATACTATCAGAGAGTTCTCAGTGTTGGCAGGGGAAGCGTGATGGTTCGATACAAAAAAAAAATTGGCTTATCAAAAAAGCTCCTTGGACGCGGAACCCAGTCTCTCCTGCAGCCATGTGTCGAGCATGGCTGGGCGGTGAGTCGAACCCTGCTCTCCCGCAGCCATGCTTCAAGCATGACAGGCGGATGTACTTGTCCGATATACTACCAGGGAGTTGTTAGTGTCGAAAAAGGAAGTGTAAGAATTCGATACAGATGAGCTGAGCTTATCACAGAGGTTTCTTAGGCGGGGAACCGCTTGCCTGCAGCCATGTTTTAAGCATGACTAGGCGCTGAGTCGAACCCTGCTCTCCCGCAGTCGTGTTTCAAGCATGAGAGGCGGATGTAGTTGTCCGATATACTACATGGAGGTGTCAGCTTTGAAAGAGGAAGGGTGATAATTCGATACACATTAGCTGCACAAGGAAAATGAAAGGGGACGTACGGTGTAGATGTTCAACACGGCGATGTACGAGGGCACCATGAGCAGATATTGGAGGAAATAAGGAATCATATCCCATGGCTCGAATTTAAATGACCATCAACCATCAATAAAACGAAAACACAGAGAAAACGTAAACAAACGACGAGGGACGCAACGATGTACAGCCCAAGCATAGCGCCAACGAGAGTACCACGTCCGGAAAGATCGAATTCGTGAACAAATCGCTCAATTGGATTGCTCGTCCCTCTGCCTGCGCAAAACGCTCTCGATGCCCTTGTATGCAAGCAGGAACGCCGCGATGGTGATGTAATTCATGACAAACTCGAACCCGATGAACGCGAGCGTGTAGCCCAATTTCGACCCTTGGGGCCAATCACCGAGCGAAAGAAGGAAACACGCGATGAGAAGCCCGAGATAGAAGTAGTTGATGATGATGAGGAGGATAAGGATGTGGATCTTGGGAACGTAATCCTCGAGCGCTTTGGAGAGAATGACGAACACGATGTAGTAGTTGCGCTGATTCGTGTGAGATACATCATGGCAGAGGAAGAACAGTGAACTTACTAGGGAAAGCCAGGAGAAAATGAGAATTTCACCTACGAGGGGACAAGTTACTGGCCCTTGCTGGGAGTCATATTCAAAAACGACTCTTTCCTGTGCTCGGCACAAGCCATCCGAGTCATGCCATCGTATTTCCGTTGATGATTAATCAGTGAGTACATGCAGTTCGAGATATGTGAGCTTTGTGGGGAACAAAAATAAGTGATCTCTGTTTGGCTAGGGGACTATTGAGACGGGCCGTCATACTAATATAAGATTGAGAATGAAGGTCACTTGGCAAGAAGGACTGTTCTTCGCATCGGTTTGAGGAGGTCTGGACGTTATCGATGACCTATAGACCTGCCACGTGAAGGGAGCCTAGGGAAGTGGCGATGACATGAAGTATGTTGGAAGATTGTCAAGATTGCCCAAGGTAAACAATATGGGTAAGATAGAGATGCACACGCTAGCGCTATAACTCCGGTGCGAGCGCTTGATATACACAGCATTTGTTGGATTGTGAAACAAACACGAGGATAACGCGTGAGACGCACCTTACTGAACCACTTCGACGAACACACCCAGCATCCGCTGCTCCAGACAAAACGTCGACCGTTACAGTTTTCACGCCGTCCCTCTTGTTTAAGACTGGCGTTGATTGCTGAAAGGTGCTGGACGTAAGTAGTAAATTTATACCTTGGGCCCTTCTGCCAGGTAGAGCTCACCACTGCCCAGATCCTCGAACGGTGACCTACGAATCGTCTAAGAGCAGCGCAACAACGGCTTTATAGGTAGTCAGAAACATCTAGTCACGTGAGTCAGCATCGATTCGATCTAAGCAAACTTATTACATAATAAGAACCGAGGTGAAAGCAAGTCTCAAGATAATCGGCTCACCAGAAATCTCTGCCCTCCGAACCACTCATTCCACTCCAAAGACCTTAGCTGGGCTGCTCTCGCATACAATCAAACATTGTTGAGGCGCCCACTATGCCTCTTCTACTCACTTCTGAGATGAAACAGGCCTCTGCGACACAGCCCCGCCAGACGATGCGAGGACACACTGAAATGGTAACAGGCATTGCGCACCTGCCCGGCGGACGGCGTATCATCACATGTTCGGCTGACGGTTCACTTCGGCTATGGAACCGAGAGAGCGGCGTACAAATTGGCAATGACTGGCGTGATGATGGGAAAGAGGGACTATGGAGCATAGCACTGTCTCCGCATGGCAAGTCAGTTGCTAGCGGAGACAGGCATGGAAAAGTGAGATTGTGGGACGTTGACACGAAGAAAGTCGTCGCTAGATGGACTGGACATACTGGTACTATGGGGTCATTGTGCTGGAGTGTAGATGGTGAGCGGTTGGTGAGCGGGTCTCAAGATGGGACTATCAGAGTATGGGATGTCGAGAGCGGCGACACAGTTCTAGGTCCAATCAAGACCGGGCACGAGGATGTGTACGCGGTGATGTACTCACCCGACACAACGAAGATTGCGACCGGCGGTTACAACGAGACTGCATTAAAAATTTGGGATGCAAAGACAGGCAACCTGCTTTCCACAATCGAACACGATAACTACGTTTGTTGCTTGGCATGGACCTCGGATCAAAAGAAGCTTATCACCGGGTCATATCCCTCGATTAGGATATTCGACACCGCCACATGGCAGCAAATCGCCATTCTGAAGGGTCACGAAGGCACTGTCAATGCCCTCTCCTTGTTTCAGAACGACCGCCTCCTTGCGAGTGCATCATACGATTACACAGCGCGTCTGTGGAATCTCGACACGAATCTCCAAGTTGGTCCACCGCTACAGCATGAACGCATGGTCTATAGTGTAGCCATTTCTGCTGATGGCAAGCAGCTAGTCACGGGCTCCGATGACAAAAACGCGTACGTATGGGACATCCATACCACCCTAAAGGATGCTGGCCTTGAAGACCTCTTTTCCATTCACGATGTAAACACATCAACTAGTGTTTTGTCACAATACTGACAATGTTCACTCTCAGATGCCGCAAGATCACTCGCAGGTCACAGCTCGAAAGTCGTTAATGGACGTACGTTACCCACTTGCTACCCTTGGCCATGAATGTAATTATCGATATTTTAGACCAATGCTGCGCGACGTCCAGCCAAGCCCGAGCACGCCTATCGACTACCGCCACGCTTTTTTGATGATGTGCGAGATGGTGTTCAGGTGCGTTGTGGACGTTCAATCCGTCGCTTCTTTGTCCAACCTCCGCGCCCTCAGACGTCCGGCGCTCATTCTCATTCCTCTCCACCTCGCCTCCCTAGTTCCTCGCCATCACCTCCACATGCCCTCTTCAATCCACTTTCCTCCCTCTTCCACCGATCTCACAACACAAATCAATCAATAGAACTCCAACAGAGCCATCCTTGTCCTGTCGAAGTCGCTGCAGTTCGGGACAAACAGGTATGTCTGGTGTGTTTGTTTATTGTCAAAGCCTAATGACTCCTGTTTAGGCATTGTATGTCGCTCCGCGACGAGAGCGCGTCAGTGACATGGCAAAGCGCATCAAGAATCCCACATGGTGGACTCGTTGCATTTTGTTCATCTGCTGTGTATCTATTCCTCAAGACGCCCATGATGCTCAAGGCACCAATCAT
>Ga0153975_1000671_pt1 | contig 10912 bp, 9 predicted proteins | sample TSGA059MetaG_FD_104694 | JGI IMG/M metagenome (GOLD analysis project Ga0153975, IMG submission 104694) | Attine ant fungus gardens microbial communities from Georgia, USA - TSGA059 MetaG | ecosystem: Host-associated > Fungi > Mycelium > Unclassified | place: USA: Georgia, Yuchi Wildlife... | reverse complement strand
GGATAACCGCCCGGCGGTGAAAAACCTGCATGAGATCCTGACCGAATGGCTGGTGTTCCGCCGCGACACGGTTAAACGTCGTCTGAACTACCGACTGGATCGCGTGCTGCGCCGCCTGCATATTCTGGAAGGTTTGCTGGTCGCATTCCTGAACATCGATGAAGTGATCGAGATCATCCGTACTGAGGATGAGCCGAAGCCGGTCCTGATGTCGCGCTTTGGCATCAGTGAAACGCAGGCCGAATCGATCCTCGAACTGAAGTTGCGCCACCTGGCAAAACTGGAAGAGATGAAGATCCGTGGCGAGCAGGCGGATCTGGAAAAAGAGCGCGATCAGCTGCAGGCGACGCTGGCGTCTGAACGCAAGATGAATACCCTGCTGAAAAAAGAGTTACAGGCTGACAGCGCCAGCTACGGCGACGATCGTCGTTCGCCGCTGTGTGAGCGTGAAGAAGCCAAAGCCCTGAGCGAAACCGAGCTGGTACCGTCTGAACCGGTCACCATTGTGCTGTCGCAGATGGGCTGGGTGCGCAGCGCCAAAGGCCACGATATCGATCCCGCCGGACTGAGCTATAAAGCGGGCGACAGCTATCTGGCTGCCGCACGCGGCAAGAGCAATCAGCCGGTGGCCTTTATCGACTCCACCGGCCGCAGTTATACGCTGGATCCGACATCGCTGCCTTCCGCGCGCGGACAGGGCGAGCCGCTGACCGGCAAGCTGACGCCACCGCCGGGTGCGGTGGTAGAACAGGTGCTGATGGAGCCAGATGACCAGCGTCTGCTGATGGCGTCTGATGCGGGCTACGGCTTTATCTGTACCTTCAGCGACCTGATATCGCGCAACCGCGCCGGTAAAGCGCTGCTGACGCTGCCGGACAATGCCCGCGTGATGACGCCAATGGCGGTGCATCATGAAGATGACATGCTGCTGGCGATTACCCAGGCGGGACGCATGCTGATGTTCCCGGTTGGCGAACTGCCGCAGATGTCGAAAGGCAAAGGCAACAAAATTATCTCCATTCCGTCAGCAGAAGCCGCTGCGGGTCAGGACAAACTGGCCTGGCTGATGATCCTGCCGCCGGGCAGCGCGATCACACTGCACGTAGGTAAGCGTAAAATGCTGCTGCGCAGTGAAGAGCTACAGAAATTCCGCGCGGATCGCGGACGTCGCGGCACGCTGTTACCGCGCGGCCTGCAAAAAATTGATCGTGTTGAACTGGATGCGCCTGCGCGTCCGGTGAGCCCGGATAGCGAAGCGTAAACAACCCGGCTGACCCTGCGTCAGCCGTGGCTCAATGAGGGAACTATGTTACTGATTCTGCGTGCTATTATCGTCATCATTTATTCGATCCTGATCTGTATCTTTGGCTGTATCTGGTGTCTTTTTTCACCACGCGATCCGCGCCACGTCGCCACTTTTGGCCATCTGTTCGGCAAATTGTCGACGGTATTTGGTCTTAAAGTCGATCTGCGCAGACCTGAAGGCGCGGAGAATTATGGCAATGCGATCTATATCGCCAACCATCAGAACAACTACGACATGGTCACCGCGGCCAAAATGGTGCAGCCCTATACGGTCACCGTGGGCAAGAAGAGCCTGCTGTGGGTGCCGTTTTTTGGCCTGCTCTACTGGCTGACCGGCAACCTGCTGATTGACCGCGATGACCGGGCGAAAGCGCGCGGCACCATCGGTGAGCTGGTGGATCAGTTTAACCGCAAGCGCATCTCTATCTGGATGTTCCCGGAAGGGACGCGCAGTCGTGGCCGTGGCCTGCTGCCGTTTAAAACCGGTGCCTTCCACGCTGCCGTGGCGGCGGGCGTGCCGATCATTCCGATTGTGGTCTCCAATACACATGGCAAAATCGATCTCAATCGCTGGAACAACGGGCTGGTCATTGTTGAGATGCTGCCGCCGGTTGATGTAAAAGCATTCGAGTCTTCGTCGGTGCGTAAGCTGGCGACTCACTGTCGCGAACTGATGGCGGCGAAGCTGGAAGAGCTCAATGCCGAAGTCGCAGAACGCGAAAAAAACGGAAAAATCTGACCGGCGAGTCATTCGCCGAACTATCCTGCATGGATGCCGCGCGGCGAGCCTTTTCCGGCTCGTCGTGAACGTAGCACAGCAAAAACAGATCAATAAAAACAGGGCCGGCGCTTAGCGCCACGCGTAAAGGGTCAGAAGTTTTATGTCTTTCAGCAGACGTCAGTTCATCCAGCTTTCTGCCGGAGCGGCGCTTAGCGCCAGTTTACTCCCTCATGCGGCACATGCCGCTTCTTCAGCCAATGGCGATACGCCACTTCCGGTTCCGCCGTTGCTGGAATCCCGTCGCGGCCAGCCGCTGTTTCTGACGATGCAGCGCAGCCATTGGTCATTCAATGGCGACAATAACAAAGTGCCGGTGTGGGGCATTAATGGCCTCTACCTTGGCCCGACCGTCCGGGTTTACAGCGGTGACGACGTTAAGCTGATCTACAGTAACCGGCTGAATGAGTCCGTCTCCATGACCGTCAGCGGTTTGCAGCTGCCGGGTGCGTTAATGGGTGGCGCGCCACGTATGATGTCGGCCGGTGTCGACTGGGCGCCGGTGCTGCCGATTCGTCAGGCAGCCTCAACCTGCTGGTATCACGCCAATACCCCAAACCGCATGGCGCCGCATATCTATAACGGTCTGGCGGGCATGTGGCTGGTGGAAGATGACATCGGCAAACAGCTGCCGCTGCCGAAGCATTACGGCGTCGATGACTTCCCCATCATCATTCAGGACAAGCGGCTCGATAACTTTGCCACGCCGGTCTATGACCCGCCGCAGGATGGTGGTTTCCTGGGTGATACGCTGCTGGTGAATGGGGTACGCAATCCTTATGTTGAGGTGTCACGCGGCTGGGTGCGCCTGCGTCTGCTCAACGCCTCGAATGCGCGACGCTATGAGATGGTGCTCAGCGACAATCGTCCGTTTATGGTGATTGCCAGCGATCAGGGCTATCTGCCTGCGCCGGTTGCGGTGCAGCGTCTGTCACTGGCGCCGGGCGAACGTCGTGAAGTGCTGGTGGATATGTCGCAGGGTGACGAAGTGTCGATTACGGCGGGAACGGCGGCAGGCATTATGGATCGGCTGCGAGGTTTCTTTGAGCCATCTTCTATTCTGACTTCCACCCTGATCCTGACGCTGCGCCCAACCGGCTTACTGCCGCTGGTGACGGATAATCTGCCGATGCGGCTGCTGGCCGACCAGATTCTGGATGGCGTGGCGGTGCGCACCCGTGAATTCCGCATCGGTGATAGCATGCCGGGCATCAACGGCGCGCTCTGGGATATGAACCGCATTGACACCACTGCGCAGCAGGGCACCTTTGAGCGCTGGATCCTGCACGCCGATCGGCCGCAGTCGCTGCATATTCAGGGCGTGATGTTCCTGATTAAAAGTGTGAATGGCGCACAACCGATGGGTGAAGATCGTGGCTGGAAAGATACGGTGTGGGTCGATGGCAGCGTGGAACTGATGGTCAGCTTCCCGCAAAGTTCGTCAGATCACTTCCCGTTTGTCTATTACAGTCAGACGCTGGAACTGGCCGATCGCGGTACGGCGGGTCAGCTGGTGGTGCAGCCCACGGCATAACAGCGTGGTCAGGCGGGAAGAACCCGGCTGACCACGTTAAGCCTTCTCTGCCCGTCAACAGCAGGGCAGAGTGGTTAAGGTCACCTTCACGTCAGTTAAAGGTTTCCGGATCCGGTCCCAGACGATTACCGCTGTCCAGTTTCGCAATATCACTCACTTCATGCTTATCCAGACGGAAGTCAAACACCTTAAAGTTCTCTTCGATACGCGCTGGCGTCACCGACTTCGGAATCACCACCAGACCGCTATCCAGATGCCAGCGGATCACGATCTGCGCCGGGGTCTTGCCATATTTCTTCGCCAGCGACTTGATGATCTCCTGGTCGAAGACCCCTTTACCGCCCTGCGCCAGCGGACTCCAGGATTCGGTCTGGATCTGGTGCAGCGCGTTCCAGGCATGCAGCGTGCGCTGCTGCAGCATCGGGTGCAGCTCAATCTGGTTCACGACCGGCGTCACACCGGTTTCATCCAGCAGACGCTTCAGGTGCGCTTCATGGAAGTTACAGACGCCGATGCTTTTGGTCAGCCCCTGCTGCTGCAGTTCGATCATCTTCTTCCAGGCATCAACGTAGTGGTCTTTTTCCGGGCACGGCCAGTGCATCAGATAGAGATCGACCTGATCCAGTTTGAGTTTCTCCAGGCTGGTTTCCATCGCCTGCTGAACATTCTGCTGATCGTCGTTCCACAGTTTGGTGGTCACGAAAATCTCTTCGCGCGGTACGTCGGTTTCCTGCAGAGCCTGGCCAATCGCCTCTTCATTCTTATAGGCGGCGGCGGTATCGATTGAGCGATAGCCGACCTCAAGCGCTTTCAGCACCGCATGACGCGCATCTTCGATGCTGGCCTGCCACACACCGAGTCCGAGTTGCGGCATCATATTGCCATCGCGCAGTTTGATAATGGGTTGGTCTGCCATAGTTGCTCCTTTCCGTTGCGGTTAACCCGTGAGAATTCACTGTGCTTAAGTCTAGCCAACAATTTTCAGCCTGCTCAGCGCCAGCAACAACAGCGGGTCTGCTCTTCTGTCCGATCCGGTAAATTTCTTGCCTGATTCTCCAGGCTGCTGGCGGTTCAGGCATTAGCACGGCACACTGGCTTTTTGCCCGTAAAGGAGTCGCTATGGCGCACGATGCACTGTGTCACCGGCTGGCACAGCAGGTAGTCACCTTAATGACCCATGGTCGCGACCGTCTTTGCCCGGTCGAAAATGTGTCGCTGATTTATGCCAATCAATATCGTCCCCGTACGCCGATGATGTATCAGCCCGGCATTGTCATCCTGTTTCAGGGCAGCAAAACCGGCTATCTCGGCAGCACCGTGTTTCAGTATGACGCCAGCAAATACCTGATGCTGACCGTGCCGCTGCCGGTGGAGTGCGAAACCTGGGCCTCGCCGGAGATCCCGATTGCCGGGCTGTGTCTCAGGGTTGATACCGCCAGCCTGCAGGATCTGCTGATTGAAATTGGCGACGACGATCAGTTTCAGCCGCAGCCGCAGACTTCGGGTATTCACTCGGCCTGGCTGACGGAACCGATGCTGTGCGCCGCGGAGCGACTGCTGGATGTGATGACCCAGCCGCGCGATGCGCGCGTGCTGGGGCCGCATATCGTGCGGGAAATTATCTACTATGTGCTGACCGGCCCGATTGGCGGCGCGCTGCTTTCGCTGGTGAGCCGACAGACGCAGTTCAGCCTCATCGCGCGCGCCCTGCGACGGATTGAGAATCACTATGCGGAAAACCTCAGCGTCGATGCGCTGGCCGCGGAAGTGAACATGAGCGTCTCAGCCTTTCACCATAATTTCAAAGCGGTGACGCAGACCTCGCCGTTACAGTATCTCAAGCGCTATCGCCTGCATCAGGCGCGGCTGCTGATGCTGCACGATGGACTCAAGGCGAGTGCGGCGGCGGTGCGGGTGGGCTATGAAAGCCCTTCGCAATTTTCGCGGGAGTTTAAACGCTATTTCGGCGTGACGCCGGGGGAAGAGGTGAGTCGTGTCAGGCAGACGGTAGCGGATCCGTCCGCCTGAGTGGCGGCGGATCCGAAAGCCAGACGCGCGTCAGGCGCGTTTCTGGCGACGCTTTTTCCAGATCACCACAATGCTGCCGGACAGGCCAAGCACCAGTAGCACCATCGGCAGTATCATCAGAATCGCCATTACCTGATCTTCATGACGCTTGATAAACGGTACCTGGCTGATGCCATAACCAAAGGCAACCACAATGCCGACCCATAGCACGCCGCTGAGCCAGTTAAACAGCTGAAAGCGGCCATTCTGCAGGCCTGCAATGCCCGCCATGGTCGGCAGGATAGTGCGGATAAAGGCAAGAAAACGGCCGACCAGCAGCGCCATCAGCCCGTGACGGTTAAACATATTCCAGGCGCGCTGATGATACTGTGCCGGCAGATGCATCAGCCAGCTTTTCACCAGTCGGGTATTCCCCAGCCAGCGGCCCTGCAGATAGCTCAGCCAGCAGCCGAGGCTGGCGGCGGTCGTGAGGATCACCATCGTCGGCACAAAATCCATCACCCCTTTAGCCACCATCGCGCCTGCCAGCAGCAGCAGACTGTCGCCCGGCAGGAAAGAGGCGGGCAACAGACCATTTTCCAGAAACAGCGTCAGGAACATCACGCCGTACACCACCCACACCACCTCCGGATTTGCCAGCGCGGCAAAATCCTGATGCCAGAGCGCCTGGACAATCTCGTGTAAAACACCCATTAGCGATTCCATCACGTCACAAGGAACAATCCGTCTGCGTTCAGCCAGCACGGCAATCTCACCGGTAAACTGAACGATGCGGGATAAATTTTAACAACAAATGAGCCGGTGCCCGGCAAACTCTCCGGGCCGCCGCTACGTGGTTTATCTTCTGTTTACTTTCTGTTTATCTGACTTAGCGCATCAGGCGCGCAAAACCGGCCTCCAGGTCAGCCAGCAGATCATCAACGTGCTCCAGACCAATGTGCAGCCGCACCAGCGTGCCGGTGAAATCCACACCGCCCGCCGGTCGAATCTCAGCCAGCTCTTCCGGCTGATTCGCCAGGATCAGCGATTCATAGCCGCCCCAGGAGTAAGCCATGCTGAAATGATGGAAGTGATCGAGATATTCCGCCAGTTGGGGCGCGTCTAATTTTTCCTGCAGGATGAACGAGAACAGGCCGCTGCTGCCGTTAAAATCGCGCTGCCAGAATGCATGACCTTTGCTTTGCGCCAGCGCCGGGTGATTGACACGTGCCACTTCCGGGCGCGCCGCCAGCCACTCAGCCACCTGAATTGCGCTCTCTTCATGCTGACGCAGACGGGTGCCCAACGTACGCAGACCGCGGCTCGCCATGTAGGCGGTATCGGCATCCACCATCTGGCCCATCAGATAAGAGTTCTCACGCAGCTGGTCGATACAGCGTGCATTGGCGACCGTCGTGCCGATCATCGCATCGCTGTGACCAATCAGATATTTGGTGCCAGCCTGAATCGAGATGTCGATGCCGTGCGCCAGCGCGTCAAACAGAATACCGGCCGCCCAGGTGTTGTCGATCATGATGATCGCCTCAGGCGCTTTAGCGCGTACCGCTGCCACAATCGCCGGAATATCCTGAACTTCCATCGTGATTGAAGCGGGCGACTCCAGGAAGACAACACGGGTGTTGGGTTGCACCAGCTCACCGATTTCACTGCCGATGCAGTGATCGAACCAGCCCGTGGAAACCTGCAGCTTAGCGAGAATTTTAGTACAGAAGTCCTGCGTCGGTTCATAGACCGCACCGCTCATCAGTACGTGGTCGCCCGCCTCGACAAACGCCAGAATCGCGTTTGCCACGGCAGCCGCGCCGCAGGGATAGAGCACACAGCCCGCACCGCCTTCCAGCTCGGTCATCGCATCCTGTAGCGCAAAGTGCGTCAGGGTGCCGCGACGGCCATAAAAGAGTTCGCCTTTTGCCCGACCGGCGGTGGCGCGTTTCTTCTCCGCAACCGTATCAAAAACCAGCGAAGAGGCGCGCTGAATGACGCTGTTCACCGAGCCCTGGGTATAACGCTTGCTGCGTCCTGCACTAACGAGCGTGGTATCAATTTTTCTGGTGGTCATGAGTCGCCTTTACCGCTTCAGACTAAGTTCTCACGTTATCACGAAACGGCCAGCAGGGTTGAGACTCAATGGTGATTATCAGAGTGCGTCGCAGGAAAAAAACCGGCCCGCGAGCGGGCCGGTTTTCATTGCCTTACATCACGCCCATCAGGCGCGGTAACCAGAGTGAAATGGCGGGAATATAGGTAATCAGCATCAGCACCAGGAACAGCATGCCGTAGAACGGCAGCATCGCCCCGACGACCTGCTCAATCTTCTGCTTACTCACCGCGCTGGCCACAAACAGCACGGTGCCGACCGGCGGCGTAATCAGCCCGATGCCCAGGTTCGTCAGCATGATCATGCCAAAGTGAACCGGATCGACCCCCAGCGCGGTGGCTACCGGCAGCAGCACCGGCGTCAGGATCAGAATCAGCGGCGCCATATCCATCAGCGTGCCCACCACCAGCAGCAGGATGTTGATACACATCAGGATCACATATTTGTTATCGGAGAAGCTGGTGAACGCTTCGGTAATAATGGTTGGCAGCTGCATAAAGGTCATTACCGCGCCAAACCCGGCCGCGAAAGCGATCAGCACCATTACGATGGTGACGGTTTTAATGGTGCGGAACAGCAGGATATGCAGCTGACTCCATTTAAAGTCGCGATAGATAAACATGGTGACGAAGAACGCCCAGATACAGGCAATCGCAGCGGACTCCGAGGCGGTAAAGATGCCGGAGAGGATCCCCCCCATGATGATCACGACGGTAAACAGCCCCCAGAACGCGTCGAAGAAAATCTTCAGCGCCTGACGAAACGGAATACGCTCGCCTTTGGGGTAGCCGCGTTTACGGGCAAAGCCCAGACACATCACCATCAGGCAGGCCCCCAGCAGCAGGCCAGGAAAAATCCCGGCGACAAACAGCGAGGAGATAGTCACCATGCCGCCGGTCGCCAGCGAGTAAATCACCGAGTTGTGGCTGGGGGGCGTCAGCACCGCCTGAACGGAGCCGCTGGCGGTTACGGCCGCCGCAAAGTCACGCGGATAGCCTTTCTCCTCCATCTGCGGAATCATCACCGAACCAATCGAGGCGGTATCGGCTACCGACGACCCGGAGATAGCGCCAAAAAAGGTTGAAGCGACGATATTAACCAGCGACAGCCCGCCGCGAATAAAGCCGACAAAGATATAGGCGAAGTTGACCAGACGACGGGCAATACCGCCCTCTGCCATAATCGCGCCAGCGAGGATAAAGAACGGAATGGTCAGCAGCGAAAATTTGTTAATCCCGTTGGTTACCTGAATCACCACCGCTTCCAGCGGCAGATCGATCCACCAGGCTCCGATAAAGGCGCTCAGTCCCACCGCAAAGGCGACCGGAAAACCCACCATCAGCAACACCAGCAAACTGCCTATCAAGATCAATGCATCCATTTTTCTGCTCCGCGTTAGTGGGTGCCGCCCAGCGTGACAATCGGCCGCTGGCTCTGATCGCCGCTCAGCAGGCGCTCAATAACAAACAGCAGGGTGAAAATTGCGCCAATCGGGATCGGCAGATACATCTCGCCGTAGGTCACCGCCGGAAGTGAGGCGAGGGTCTGCACCCACATCGCTTCGCACAGGCTGTAACTGGCCTGGAAGATCACCAGACAGGTGACGATCATCAACAGATCGCTGACGCGCAGCATCAGGCGCTGCCGGGCAGGCGACAGGCGGTCAGTGACCATCGACACGCAGATATGGGTTCCGGCGCGCAGACCCACCGGCGCGCCAATAAAGGTAAAAATAATCATGCAGATAATGGCAACCGGCTCTGGCCACGAGAGCGCGCCGTTCATCACGTAACGGGCGAAGATCCCAATCGGGATCACCGTCACCATGATCAACAGCGCCACGGCGGCCACCAGCATGCAGAGCAGATAAAGCCCATCCATCAGACGCGTATAAGCAGACATAATTGATACCTGATTAAGTACGCCACACGGCAGCGTGGCGCGGGGAGGGTTATTTCACCTCAGCGATACGGGTCATCAGATCCTGATATTTGCCGCCAAACTGATCGCGTACCGGCTGAGTCGCTTTGACGAAAAAGTCGCGGTCGGTCTGCTGGAAGGTGACGCCGCCCGCCTTCATTTTGGCGATCGACTCTTCGGTATAGGTCGCCCAGAGCTGGCGCTCCTCATCCTGTGCCTCTTTGCCAAGCTTTTTCAGCAGGGCCTGATCGTCGGGTTTCAGGCGATCCCAGGCGCGTTTTGAAAACAGGATCATCTCTGGCTGGATAAAGTGGCCGCTGAGGGTGTAATACTTCGCGACCGGCATATAGTTATGGGCGACGAAGGTAGGTGGGTTGTTCTCGGTGCCATCAACCACGCCGGTCTGCATCGCACTGAACACTTCACTGACGCCCATCGCCACCGGATTGGCGCCCATCGCTTTCAGGGTTGCCAGCGAGATGGCGCTGTTCTGCACCCGGATTTTCATGCCCCTGAGATCGTCCGGCTTCACCAGTGGCTTCTTGGTGATCATGTTGCGCTCACCGGCATCGGTCCAGCCCAGGAACACCATGCGGGCGTTGGGATCGTTATCGAATTTGTCGGCAATCTCGCGGCCTATATCGCCATCCAGCACGTTGTGCATGTGGTCAACGTCGCGGAAAATGTAGGGCAGGGTCAGCACGCTGGTTTCCGGGGCAATCGAGGTGACCGGGGCCAGCGAGACGCGGATCATATCGATAGCCCCCAGCTGCACCTGTTGCAGCGTCTGATCTTCATCACCCAGCACGCCACCGGCGTAGAGCTTCATCTCCAGCCGTCCATCGGTGGCCTGTTTCAGTTTGTCGCCCATGTGTTGCAGAGCGACCACGGTGGGATAACCGGCAGGCTGCACTTCAGCCACTTTAATCACCTGTGCCGTGGCGGTGGCACTCGCTATCATCGCTGCCAGGGCACTGGCCACGCATGTTTTCATCATTCTCATTATATTGTCTCCCGCAGAGGTAAGACGGCCTGCGGTCAGGGCTAACCGCAGAGGGCCGTAAGGAGCCAGCATAGTGAAAACGTGTCTGAGTAAAATGCAGCAATGCTGATTGAATGAATTCCATCACATTTTGAAACGTTGTTTTAATAAATTTTCATGCGGCTTCACATTTTAGAAACATCCCCACAAACCGTGCCTGAACCTGCTCAACATCAGGTCAATAGGGCGGATCAGCTTTGTAAATAG
>Ga0153975_1000669_pt1 | contig 10929 bp, 7 predicted proteins | sample TSGA059MetaG_FD_104694 | JGI IMG/M metagenome (GOLD analysis project Ga0153975, IMG submission 104694) | Attine ant fungus gardens microbial communities from Georgia, USA - TSGA059 MetaG | ecosystem: Host-associated > Fungi > Mycelium > Unclassified | place: USA: Georgia, Yuchi Wildlife... | reverse complement strand
TTAAGCGGTTCCTGAGATATCAGCAATTTAGTGTCTGGTGACTTGGTGATCACTGACTGATCTGCTGATAACTCGGTGAATACTGATTGCTTTGAGATGTTTTTGGTACCGTTCAAAAGGTCTTCTTAAGGGCTTTTGGTGGCCATTTAGATTGTTGAAATCAGTCAAGTATTTCTGGAGTTATGGTCCGAATGAAGTTTGTGATAGTTGTTTACAATTAGGCTTAGTGTTGTTAAGGCCACTCCCTTTGACATTGGGTGCATTATACTTATTACTGACTCTCTAGGTATAGCTAAAAGAGCAGTAGATACTTCTGTTCACTTAGAGCAGGCCTACTTCCTTATAGTTGTATATACTCTTAGAGACTTCTTTACTGGTCACTCAGACCATTCTATTGACTTCTGGAACTGTCTTAGTGTCCATGTAGCCATTGCTAGATAGAAACATGTTAATATATTTTTGCCAACTGTTGTTGGTTTTCTCATGCTCCTTTGACTAATCTATTGCTGTTGGTCAGGGACTTTGTTGAGTTTCTGAAAAAGCACTCCAGTGCATTTGCCTTTGTTCTCCAAGATCACTTGTTTTCTGAGCTTCTATAAATCTTCTTGGTTTCTCTTTTCTGTCTCTGTGGATAATTTCTTAGTCTCATCTCTCTCAGTTTCTCTTGACTTTGTATTCTAGAAATGATAGGTTGTCAGACCTAAATGGATTATTCAAAGATTGGTTATAAGTAACCTATATCTAGTTTTTTCTTCTCTCTGAAGTTAGATTTCTTCTCTGATACTGATAGTATCTTCTGCTAGTGATGGAACACCTATGGTCTCTGAGGTCTATATAGGCTATTTATTGTAGATAGTCTACCATGAACTATAATTGAGCACTGCATTATAAATTTTTGAACAAAAAAAAAAAAACCATAGTATATCCAATATAATATTTGTTCTTCCCAGATTATATATATCTATTCTCATTCTTTTTATATGATTTTTGTAATACATATTTATTTCAACCTAGTGTATTATAGCTCCTCTGCTATTATTTGTGCTATTTACATTTCTTACTATTACTGGTTTCTCTAGTTTTTACAGTTTGAATTTATGCTTTGTTACCATCTTTTTATCCATAAACATCTCTATTATACTACTACCCAAGAGTACTTTGACTATTATGCCTTTATGTGTATTTACCTTTTCTACTCCAATATTTAACTATACTTCTCTTAATATTTTAAATATTCTTCTGACGTTTTTTTGGCTAATCTTTTCTTTTGCTGTACTTTTTGGAATTTCTGTCTATGTATTGCTCTATTGCACTTTTCCCTCTATAGGGTACACTGCCACTTCCCAGTTCTACTGCAGTTTCTTCTTTCTTGTTCTACATTCTAGATATAGGATTTTTCTCTTTTCTTGTTCTAATACCCTTTCTTTTATTGTATTTTTTTATACACTGCACCCTTGTTATTTCTTCTCTTTTTGCTTCTTTCTCTCTCTAGTTTCATGCTTTCTGGCATAGATCACATCATATATTTCTCACTTATCTTTCAAAAAGAAATTCTTGTTTTCAGTTTTTATAGGTTTGAACCTTTTTGTCTTTATATTTTCTACAGTTTATATACATTGCTACTACCTCTTCTATCAACCATTTTCTCTCAAGCAGAAGTATGCCTTCTGGAGACATGTTCTTCTTATAATATTCCTGTACTTTTTTCTATGTAGAATATACTGGTTTCCTTTTTTGTTGTGTCTTTTGTAGTCTGGCTACATATGTTGCTTTCTCTTTTCTTCTTCTCTTTTTCTCTGGTACAATGTTTGGACACTTTTATTTATAGTACTTTACCTTCCAATATCTAAAATACTTTATTTTTTCTTTCTCTCTTTTCTGCCTTTATACCTTGACCTTTTTTTTTATTTCATACCTTATCACTTGATTCACCAATACTTCAGACTTGTTTCTAGGGATCAGTTTTCCCTTTTCTTCTTTAATGCTATTTCTATAGTTATGGGCCAGGTGCCTGAACTTCCTACAATTGAAACATTCTTTCCTCTCTCTTCCTTTTAGTTCTGCTCTTAATTTGGCAAGGGTCCACTGCTGGTTAAATATATTGCTCATTAAAGAGTTGTATTGTCCAAGAGACATAGTGTTATGTCCCTCAAGGTTAAATAAGGTTTTGATCTTACTAATTACTGCTATGTCTGTTGGAGTACAAGATCTTCATCTAACCAGATACCTACTGCTATACTGACTACTGCCCTAATAAAATAGTAAACAATCACCTCAAGAAAAGGATCTCTACTCTAACAGTACCTTTCTAAGGGGTTAATACTATTTCTCTGTGTATATGACTACTTAAATAGTTTACAATCTATGGGAAATAATAATAAGTGAAGTTACTAGGGTATGCTCTTAGCTAATGGGAGATATGTCTGTAAGTTTCTTGTTGATTAGACAATGTTATTAAGGAAGCAGAAAGCCCTTGGGTTTATTTGTAAGAAGGAGACAATTTTGCTAAGGATGTACCCTACTAGGTTGTGTCTGCTGAATTGTGGGCACTTGTGTAGGATGTAGTGGCAGGTTTCAAGTTGTACTATATTGCAGGGGCACAAACTAGCCTTGTCTGGAAAGAACCTAACTTTGTATTTGACATGGAGATACTATCCCATGCCTTGTGAACTGACTCAACTCTTAACTTAGAGTGAGCCTCAACTAAGCTTCTGTTACAGGACTCAACTGTAGAACCAGTGTTAGCCACAATGACCTCTACAGTAGGAGCATCAAGTGAAATTAACACTTAGCACTTTGTAGGCCCATATGTTGTTATTTTAGGTGCCCTTGAGGTACTAGAGTAAGCAGCACCTCCCCTACTAATAGAAGCACTTGCACCAAACCCAGACTGATACATAGCTAGAACCTTCTCTATAGGAAGGTTGAAGAACATATCACAGAGATGAAAAAGGCTCTCATACTCTGAATAAGTAGAGGCCAGAGCAAACCTTTGGGTGGACTGGGAGTTCCTACTGCATACCACTTGGGCAAAGGACTTAGGTGCCTGTTTGGACATCTGAGGGTGGTGGTCACTTTTGCAGGGGTGGACTTAGCAGTAGCCATCTTGGCTGGCTGAGGAAGGAGAGATGCTCTTGAGACCACTGTTACTGGTGGAGGCATGTTCTGAGAAGGTACAGAAGTATTAGTAGAAGGAGAGAGTCTTTCTTTGCCCTTGTCTTTCTTGCCAGTTACAGTAGTAAAGGAAGTTTCCTCCACTACTGGTAGTTCATTAACTACCATCTCTACATCCAGAGATGGCTCCTGAGGTAAGTTAGGACCATAGAGGGTCCTCATTGTCTCTACAAGAGAGGAAGTATCAGCCTGAGGTGAGATCTTAAAGTGATCCCACTCTGTTGCAGATACAGCCTGGAACAGATACCACATAAGAGAACCTGCTCCTATAATAGGAGGAAACTGTTCAATTGGACAGCTCCTATTAGCATGCTTCTAAATGAAGTGTGCAATATACAAAACAGACCAAGCAAGAACTCTGGCATCAGTTTCTAAATAGCTAGGATGACTAGAGAGTAATGTGATACAGTAGTCACCATTCCAAAAGTCACTATCATGTGTGATCTCAGGTGTGACAATGTCACTTGTCACTGGTTGTGATACCTGAGATAAACTGTCATTGTCACAAATGACTAATGCAATACAGTTATCTATTACACCACAGATGCCTGATCTTATACTGCCACCTTTCAATTAGGATAATAACTCAGCTGTTTTATGGTTTGTACCATGAGTCATCAAACTAGTTGATATAGGGGCCTGGAGAGCAGAGATTACCCTAGAGGCAATATTCTTGCTCTTCTCAAACACAACCTAGTTATTCCAACTTATAGAATATGTTCTTTTTTCAGAAGTAAAGGAAGAGAGGGCAACAGAAAGCTAAAGAAAAGCAACTCTATAAAAGAGCTTGTCTATAGTAACTCTTGAGATAATAGATATTTTAGAACCAAAACTAATCTCTTTCTTATCACTTTCCTCCTTCTCAAAGATAAAAAAGAGCTCAGAAGATACTTTTCTAGAGTCCTCAATAACAGAGACACTCCTAGAGAAGTGTCTGACAGTGCAACAAGTATACAAGCATCCTCTAGGATAAATGTATTTACTAGCTCTAGAACTGGCATGAGAGATCACATTGAGTGAGTCTGAAGACTCACTAGTGCTGAGAGAAATGGCCTGAGAGTCAGGGGGATGAGCATTAGCAACAGATAATTTATTTTAAGTATTTGGTTTAACTATGATAGCAGTTATAGAAAAAGAAGGGATATTACCTTCAACTATTTCTTATACCAAGGTTGCTACTTCCTTTTCCTTAAAAATGGTAATCATAAACCCCTCTAGCCCTTCTATACCAAAGATGGCAGTTAGCTTTCTTTTATTGGCAAATTAGTCATATTGTATACTAGAACAACTTGAGCTATTTTCAACTATACTCCTATTGAAAAGTTTAGATAGTACTTTTTTTCTGTAGAGTGCACTTAGTGTCTATATGACCATTGCTAGATAGAAATACATTGACATATTTTTACCAACTGTTGTCAGTTTGCTTATGCTCCCTTGACTGATCTATCACCATTAGTTAAGAACTTTGTATCAGGGCTCAACAAGATCCAAAGGTATAGTTGTCAATTTCAATATAAAATTGAAACTAAGGGGAAAACTCCTTGGAATTCAAGTTTTTACTCTGATTATATAATATAGTATAATTACTTAATAACTGTTGGTAGGTAGCAAAGATCCCTAACACTTTGTCAAGTTTCTCAAGAAACACCTTAGTATATTTACCTTTGCTTTCCAGAATTACTTGTCTCCTAAACCTCTATAAACCTTTTTAGTTTCTTTTTTCTGTTTCTGTAGATAGTCTCTTAGTCTTATTTCTCATAGTTTTTCTTAACTCTGTATTCTAGGCATGATAGGTCATCAGACCTAGATGCATTATTTGAAGGTTAATTACAAGTAACCTGTATCCAGTTCTCTCTTCTCTTAAATTAGATTTTTTTTTGATACTAATAGTATCTCCTGCCAGTGATAGAACAATTATGGTCTCTGAGGCCTATGTAGGCTATTTATTGTAGATAGTCTACTACAAACTACAATCAAATACCATGTTATAAATTTTTGAACAAAAAAAAATAGCCATAGTATCTTGGAATAACTGAGTCATAAACCTAGAACTCCCTACATGAGAAGAAAAAAGAATAAGTTTACATCCTAAAGGCCTATTATTTTTTCTATTATGTCTATTATACATGGTAGTATTCTGTAATTCCTGGTAGAGCTTAAATCTGAGAGTATGTTGATGTGTCCTAGTCCAGTTAAGTTTCTTCTGTTTACAGTTTGCCTATGTATTAACAACAAACTACTAGAATAGCTTTCTACCACAGAAGAAAGATGACTGAAAACCATCTCTAATATAAAGATAGTAGGCATAGTAGTATATGTCAAAAACCACCTATAAGCAAACATATTTCTCTTTATCTCTTTACCTTCTATTTTTCTCTTGCTTTTCTAGTTAAGTACTATAGATTGAAATTATTGGATGCTAGCCATTTTCACTCTTATAAAATAACAGAATATAATAGAAAACAACATATAAAGAACTATTTTGGCCTATTTGTTCAAGTTGTCCTCCTCTTGCCTACAATACCATATCTCTATTATCTACTATATAATAGATCTCTTCTTCTGGAATAACTACAATCTCTTTAGCAATGGACAAATTGTGAGTTTATTGATCATATTGTAAATTAACATACAATCTAATTTTGATCTTCTATTGTTTATCTGCTGGTCTGTCCTTAATAAGCTTATATGTATGATGGTATTAATCAATATATAGATGACTGTCTAGAAGCATTATCTGTAGATTATCTATTACTACAGAATCAAGATTTCTGTTATTATTCCTTCTGATATTCAATTGTTCTACTATATCCAAAATATAAATTTGTGTATAAACAAGGTTATGGTTATCCTAAAGGAAAAGAGTACCTGTGAGATGGTGTAGTTCATCTTAGATCTTAAAACAATAAGAACCTGACTGCTTGGTTACAGAGTTGTTAATTTTCACTTTTACTGAAGTTATTGCAAATATAGTATTATACTACCAGATATTATTACAAAACTCTCTTAAGCAATAGTCATCTTCTGTTAAGTAATTCTGTAGAACTTTAGTTAGTATTTGCAAAAATAGCAGCTGAATTTGTCCTTGTAAACAGTATATTCCAAACTTGGAATAATTAACCTATAAAAAAGTAAGCTTTTTACAGTCAAAGTAAAAAGTATAGCAGTAAAAACAAACAATACCCAACATGCTCAAGCTACTATATTGTATATTGACTTCTAGAAATAACTATCCTACTAGTAAATGATATGTAGGCTAAATAGCAGATAGTAGAATATCATTTAGAGCAATAGTTTCTTGATTCTAGTTTAACTCTTAAGCATGTAGAATTTGGGTGTTCTAAAAATATTTCTGAATATTTCCTTCTCTAATATCCTATTATATCTAGTCAATATTCATATATTAACAATTAGTTAGATATATTACTCACAACTGTTAGAATATTTTTCTGTATATTTTTATCTATATATAAGTCTCCATTACCTTTTCTATTCTGCTACTTTTCATAATCAAAAGCATTTGTATTCTCATTTTTCCACTTTTCTATTACAAAGTTTTGATCTGGGCCTCCAGCCCAACTTTAATTTCAAGTAGAGTTAATACTGTATTGTTTGTCAGATCGCTACACTCTCTTTCTCCAACAGTCTATGTAAACATAACAGTAAGTAGTCTTATATGTATACTGTAGTGCACTATACTCTCTTTCTCCAGTAGTGTTGTTTGTAGTGTGTATAGCCAGTAGTACTATGTACAATCTGTTATACTATTTTCCTTCAACAGTTTTCAGTTTGCTATACTTTCTTCTTCCAATAACTGCTAGTAGTCCTGTCTGTAGTTTACTATACTATTTTCCTCTAACAGTTTCCAGTTTGCTATACTTCCTTCCTCCAATGACTATCAGTAGTCTTGTTTATAGTTTACTATACTATTTTCCTCCAACAGTTTCCAGTTTACTATACTGTTTTTCTTCAATAACTGCTAGTAGTATGGCCTTCAGTCCACTACACTCCTTTCCTCAAATAGTCTCCAGTACCCTGTACTTTTTTTCTTTCAATACTTTGCCTAATTTTCTGTACTTTTTTTCTGAATTTTTTCTAATTTTTAATGAATTTATTGTATTTTTTAAGTGAAAAGAAAGAGTATGAGAAGAAATTTGATAACCAATTCTTAGCTAAAACTGACAAATACTTACATAATTTTTATATAATCAATTACTTAGGTCCATCATTCTACATTTGGTCTTGTATACATAATAGATTTGATTAATTTGAACTATTTAAGCAGACTTAACTCTTTTTTCTACTTGTAGTACTTCTAACTGTTCTGCTAATCTATGCTGCTATAATAACTGGTCTCTTTTTACTTGTTCTTGTCTCTCTATTTCTGCTCTTAAAGTATTCTCTCTATATACATAGAAGCAGAAGAAATATTTTGGAGTAAAACAAATAAATAATAGTTTTCTAGAACAATTATATTATATTGTACTTATTCTTTAGTTTTTTTGGCTTGACATTTTAATTTAATAAAATCCATTTGTATATAATGATAGTTGCTCTATTAATAGCCAATTAGTTTATATTCCTTTACTTGAATTAAAATACTATCTTTGCTTTAGGTGATTTGAAGTTTATACAACTTATGGTAATGTTCAATGAATAAATACAGTAAGATTCTATTTATAATTTATATACTCAGTGGACTAATTATGTGTGAATAATAAAAGAGTTTTTCAATAGTATTCAATAAATGAACACAATAGTATATTACCAACACTTAATATCAATTTTCTCTAATTTTTTCATAATTTATAAAACTAATAGACTTACTAGAAATAATAATAAGGGTCTAGTAGTAGCATTCAATAATAAAGGACTGCCAGCAATTTAGATGTTAATTTTTTCTGATTTTTCTGCAATTTATTAAGCCAATATACTCACTATGAGTAATTTCAAAGGTTTATTAACAGTATTTTAATGATAATGTACCAATAATCAAGTCAATCAATAGTAGTAATGGTACTAACTTAATAAAGTAGTACCAACTGATGCCAATTAAAGTAGCAACGAAGCCAGACACTGTATCAACTAAGCAGTTAAAGTAGTCATAGTAGGATTAGTTGCAAAATGTTAGTAGTATCAAGAAATAGCTACAAAAATCTATATATTTCAACACTTGAGCATAGAACTGTTCAGCTGAAAGAGGATATTACTATTTCTTCTTTTATAGATAGAAAAAGAAATAATTACAAACAAGATATATTTATAATAATCTAAAGCATGAAAATAGCTATTCATTAATTAATAGATTAGTGATTTTATTATCTTTTATTATTTTTTTATTTAAATTGTCTTTCAATCAGTCTATTTCAGTTTCTTAAACTATCTATAATCAAAGAGAGTATATGAGACCAAATATGGGATGATACCTGCTGACACAGAACTGACTAAGCAGCTTCCTTATAATAGGCCCAAGTAATTGATTATGCAAAAATTATATAAGTATTTGTTAGTTTTAGCTAAGAATTGGTCATCAATAAGTATATGAAAATAAATAGAAATTTGATAGAGGTTTGATGAATTGTATAACTACTGAGTTTGAAAATTATTCCCACCATTCCTACCAAACTATGATCTGCTCTAATGAAGCACAAGTTTCTAATACATAATCTGATGTATTTTTTATAGTCTTTGCTGTTCTCTACCTTATATTTACTACTATTATTACTATTGTTAGCTTTACAAAACTATAGATTGAGTTTTTATTTCAAGTATGGGTTCTGGAGGATGTTTATAAATGCACTGCTTCTGACAAGGGCAGCTGACTTTTAGATATGTTGTTAAGGATACAAACTTAGGGTTTGAAGTTCTAACCCTAACCAGTGATGATTAAAAGAGAAGAACTTAATAGAGTTCTTTGTTAGATTACTCCTACTATTTATACAAATATGCCATGGTCTATGTACCAATTTTCCATGGTCACAAGACTATCCCTAATAGCTATATAGTTCTTATATAATCTTGTCCTATGCTATTTATATCTTTCCTATATTATATCTCTAGAGATTTTTTATTAAGTTGATAAATGCATGGGAAATATTTTCCTTCTTTGGAGTCAACTCATAATATAGCTCTCCTTTCAAGGTTCTTCATTTCAAGGAACTTTTCCATTTATTTTAATTTTCTTTCTATCTTCTTTCTCTTTCCCTTTTGTACCTTTTTCTTCTCTATCTGTATACTAGTTTGGCTGTAAATTCTCTTGGTAATTCTTAACTAAACTCCATTTTTTTTTTTTCAGTTCCTATCACCTGTCGTCTTTAGCCTCTTTTCTATACTCTCTTTTGAACTTTTCAACCAGTTCTTTTACAATTTCCAAATTCTTCTTTCCTTTCCATGTATCTGCCTCTACTGTGTACTCCTTCTATTGTACTAAGAACTTGTTCTTCTCTTGCACTTTTTTTCTATTTAGAATCTTCTCTATCTCATACTCTTTTTTTTTATCTATGACTACTGGTTGCAGTAGTACTACTTTTTGGCCCTTTACTTGGGGTCTGTACAATTGTACTCTACTTATGTTGACTACTAGATGTATTTTAATAGTCAGAGGTAATTCAAGTTTAACTGTGTTTGTTAAAATGATCTTTTTTATTTTATATAGGTCCATGAACTGTTCTGTCAGTTTCTCCATCCTCCTTCCTTTCATTTACCACTTCAAGTCTTTTGTACTTAGCATTACCAAATCTCTTTTTTTGTATTTGTCTCCCTCTTTTCTTTTCCTATTTATGTACCACTTCATTTCTTTTTGAGCCTTTTTCAGAGTTGCTTTTGCTTTCTCTTAAATTTCCTTTATTTTCTTTATGAATTTCCCTGCCACTTCATACTTTTCTCTTTACCTTTCTTCAAATTCTATTCTTAGATTCTGTCTGCAGTTTGCCCTGAAGGGTAATACTTTTGTTGCTGAATAGATTTTGTTGTTGTAGACAAATTCTGCTGTCCCTAGCTATTTTGGCTATTACTCTTATCTATGATTGATGAACATATAGAGGTACTGTTCTAACTCTTGGTTTACTCTCTCTATTTGCCCATCCATTTGTGGGTGGTAGACTGTTAACAGTTTTATCTCAATCTCCAGCATCCCATTTATAATGCTCTCTGAGAGTCCATAGAACTTCTATACTTGATCTTGGAACAATCTTGCTAGTCCCTCTACTGACATTTTTTCTATAGTAGTGATAAAGTAGGCCATTTTTGTAATCTGATCACACACTACTAATATTATATCATACCCTTGGGCTAAGAGGAGTTTTGTAATAAAGTTAGCACTAATATGCTTCCATAGTTTTTTAGAGATTGTGTTTAGCATTAGTTTTTCTACTGGAGCTTCCATCCGGTTTTTGTTTCTTTGGCAAGCATCACATCTATCTATGTATTTTTCTACTTTTTTTGTCATTTCTGGCCATCAATAGTTTCTTTCCACTAATTCCACTGTTTTCCATCTTCTCTTATACCCTCCTACTGGGGTGTCATAATACAGTTGTATTATCTCTGTTCTCAGGTTTTCTTTCTCTGGTATATAAATTCAATCTTTCTTTAGTACTAGTCCTTCCTCTATTGCCTATTTATCCTTCTTGAATGTCTTTACCCCCAACTTTTTTAGTTCCTCTACTGCTTTGACTACTCTTTCATTCTTTCATTGTGCCTCCTTTATTCTTTCCTTGAGACTTTCCTCCTCAATTAGTATTTTCTCCCCTTATTTTA
>Ga0153975_1000662_pt1 | contig 10956 bp, 15 predicted proteins | sample TSGA059MetaG_FD_104694 | JGI IMG/M metagenome (GOLD analysis project Ga0153975, IMG submission 104694) | Attine ant fungus gardens microbial communities from Georgia, USA - TSGA059 MetaG | ecosystem: Host-associated > Fungi > Mycelium > Unclassified | place: USA: Georgia, Yuchi Wildlife... | reverse complement strand
GTGTAAGGGATGGAAGATGGGGGGTCCGGAGGTTCCTTACCGTTGTGCCCGCTCTGTTGAGCGATTTCTTGAAGCTGTGCGGATGTTAGACTTTGGGTTGAGATATACCGGAGATGGAACAGACCCTGTCCAGCTCATGGTGCTTTCGTTGTAGTGTCAGCCTTCGTTGAGAGGTCGTTGGAGTGCAATAGTATTTAGAGTATGATACGAGCGAGTAATTACTACCCCGGGGTCTCATACCGGAGTAGATCGCTTACTAATACTACAGCATCATCCTATCGAGGAATAACTCATGTGTTCCATGTAGAGCACCCATGTCCGCGTTGTTACCCTGATTAAATCACTCGGACAGATCCTGAATTTACCGTAATTGTGCCCACTCGAAACTGGGCCATAGGACGATAGGCGAATAACCAAGGCATGAGGTGGTCTGCCCTCGTTACCCGAACGCCCGTCAGGACGTCCGGACGTGAAACGTAGGTCCATCTGGGCTGTTTTAACAAATACAATCGGTACGCAAGTTTGTCTAATTTTCCACTGTGGCACTATGAGCTAAAGGGTACAGCTCACTGCCACAGCAGCTCCCTAATACAGAAGGGACGTCTATCTTCAATCGATTAGGATCTGACTACAACAGATTGTGTCACAGTGTGCTGGTTAACTGTCCTACATAGTTCTTTTCTAGGAACCATCTGTTCGGTTCAGCCAGCTTGATGACCCTATAACACGCCTCTGCTGTATGATTTGGACGCCCCATAGCTTCATAGGGCCGCTCGACTACCGCGAGTCTCAATTGAACTTGTTCCCTGAGCGCTATGTGGATGACACGTGAATGCTGTGGTTCCCTCTTCATAATCTCGCAGTACTTCATGATTAGCCCACATCTCTTCTTCTTTCCCCGAGTATTAGTTTGCATCCACCGCTCAGTTTCAATTCAGCTGTACGCCGCACTTATACTGGTAAATCCTCTCGATGATTCCCTTGTTTCCTTTCCCTTTTCTCTTTTCCCCCCCATTTTATTTTATTTTATTTTGAGGAGCGATCATGCCAGCGAGAAACTGACCGATCTTGCTCCCCCCAGCAAAGACAGCCATACTATGTCACACTCTGTAACGGATTCTCTTGATGATTCCCTTCCACCCATAGGTAGGGAGTCGGGCCACTCCGAGCCGGGAGAGGCACACCTCAGTGATATACGACAAGTTACCATTACAAGTATGTGCCAGGTATCCTCGGACAGCACGTATTGATGATCTTTACCAAGCCATCCGCGCAACTGATCTCACACTTGGTCTCAGGCGGATCCCAGTTGGATTCTACGTCACGGTGCAAGTCAACGGCACTAAATGGCAGACGGCCAACAAACTTGTACACGTAGACTTGGACGTTGCCGAATGGGATGAGCAACTAGTTCTGTAAGCGTCACCATTTCTTTATCGTTCTTGCGGGTATTGAGATATGTTGTAGGCCATCAGAGCCATCTTCCAAAGTTCGGTTCGTGGTTTATGCCGCGTTTGAATTGGGTCCAATGCTTGGTCATGGAGAACTCCTTCGCGGATTTGAGATCTCTGTAGCAGAATTATTGTATCGCAGTGAAAACTCACGTCGTCAGTAACTGCTATTTTAAATACCTCTTGCCAGATGTTAACAAGATAACCTAGCCATCGTCTTTCAGCCTAAGGCGGGGGAAGTTGTATCCTCATGTACCTCGCTTTTCGTTAGGGTAGAGCAGTTGCTTCCTTGTGAAACTGACGTCGGTGTTCTTCGTCCCATTACTCTTGTGAGTGATCAAAGCGATTCCGATGACAATAGCTCATAATTTGCAGTCCACACCCCATGATACGAGCGCGTTAATACTGAAGACGGACGCTGGACATAGTTGTCTCGGACGATACCACAGGACGCAGAATAATGCGGATCTCCGTCAATCCATAGAGCACTTTGAGCTTGCCCTTAAACTTTGCCCGGATACTCATCCAAACCACCCCACGGCACTGTTCAATCTAGCTAGAGCAAAGTTCATTAGTTGCCAGGTTAATGGAACCTACCTCGATATCGACACCCCTATCTCTCTCTTTCAAGATGCTCTTGATTTGCGTCCCATTGGTCATCCAGACCGACCCGCCACCCAGCTCCATCTCGCGATTGCTTTTATATCTCGCTTCGCAAAACGTGGTTTCCAAGCGGGTGACGATGCGGCTGAAGAGTTGTTGAATGAAGTTCTTCATACCTGCAATACCAAAAGCCACATTTACAGGGCAGCCCTACTTGCGAGTAAAATCTCTGTTCTGCACCCAGCTAGAAGCACCGATCCAAATGACCTTCGGGGGGAGGGGCCTACTCCACCTATGCTCCCATTGTCGCTGGATGAACTTGCTCGCCGATTGGAACTGTACCAGCAGATAGATGATCTCCATGCTTTAGATGAAGTGGTGTCCCTTCATCAGGAGGCACTGAAGTACTACAACACAGCCCATGCTCAGTACGGGCAACTGCTGAATAATCTGGGTGCTGCATTGTTCACCCGCTTCGGGCGTAGAGGCATTGGCCATGACCTTGACAAGGCGATAGCATATCACAGGGAAGCGCTGGCTTTGTATCCAGTTAGTCACCCGGATCGGTACAGGACGTTGAATAACCTTGCAATCGAGCTCTGTACCCGCTTCGAGCACCAAGATAATGACGAGGACCTGGATGAGGCGATCGCGCTTCACGAGGAAGCATTGACTTTGCAGAGGTCTTTGCATCCCGTTGGTCGCATAGATTGGTCCCTATTATTGAATAATTTTGCACCTGCGCTCTCCTCCCGCTTCGAGCGCCGAGGTAACGACGATGATCTCGACAAGGCGGTCGCGCTGCTCAGGGAAGCGATGGGTTTGCTGTCAGGCGGTCACCCAAAACGGTCTAAGTCTTTGAGTAACCTTGGGGGTATACTCGTCATTCGCTTTGATCATGCAAAGAATGACAAAGACCTCGACGAGGCAATCGCTCTTTACAGAGAAGCACTGTCTTTGTTGTCATCTAGTCACCCAGATTGGCCTACGACATTGAGTAGCCTTGCAATTGCACTCTTTACCTGCTTCGACCATCAAGGCAATATCAATGACTTGGACGAGGCGATTGCACTTCACACAAAAGCGTTGACCTTACTTCCAGCCGACCACGCAGAGCGGCACAAGTCATTGAATAACTGTGCACTTGCGCTCTTCACCCGCTTCGAGCGCCAGCGTGATGAAAAAGACCTTGACGAGGCGATCGCACTTAACAGGGAAGCGTTGCATCTGCAACCGCTCAGTCGGTCAGATCAGTCCGAACCATTAGATAACCTTGCGACTGCACTCTACACACGCTTCCTGCACCGATGCAATATCAAGGACCTCGACGAGGCGATTGCTCTTCGCAGGGAACTTAAAGCTTTTCGGCCACTTCATCGCCAAGATAGGTCCCGGTTATTGAATAAGCTTGCAGCTGTGCTCTCCACCCGCTTTGAGCACCAAGGCAGTGACGCAGACCTCGACGAAGCGATCACACTTTACAGGGAAGCGCTGGAGGTTCGGAAAGTCGGTCACCCAGGTCGATACGTGCTATTGAATAACCTTGCGGGGGGGTTCTCCGCCCGCTTCTGCTGCCGAGGCGGTGACGGGGACCTCAACGAGGCGGTCGCGCTTTACAGGGAAGCACTGGATTTGCTCCCAGATGGTCACCGAAATCAGTCTATGTCCTTGAATAACCTTGGAAATGCGCTCTTCACGCGCTTTGAGCACCGAGGCAATGATGAAGACCTCGCCGAAGCCATCACGCTTCATAGGGAAGCACTGGCTCGTTTGCCGGTTGGTCACCAAGATAGATCTCTGTCATTGAATAACCTTGGGGCTATGCTCTTCACCCACTTCAAACGCCAACGCAATGTCGAAGACCTCGACAAGGCGATCCCACTTTACAAAGAAGCGCTGACCTTGCAGCCAGTCGGTCACCCAGATCGTTTCAAGTCATTAAACAACCTTGCAGCTGTGCACACCACCCGCTTCAGGTCCCAAGGTGATATTCAAGACCTTGACGAGGCAATCCCACTTCAAATGGAAGCGCTGGATGCGGCGCCGGTCGGTCACCCAGATCGTCCTGCGATATTTATTAACATTGGAGCTGCACTCGTAACCCGCTTCGAGCGCCGAGGTAATGGCCATGACCTCGATGAAGCATTGGGGAATACTCGCTCTGCATTGTCTCTGTTGAGGACACATGATCCTCGTCGAGCCGCTATCCATGGCTCACTAGCCACTATCTATCTGCATTTCCATCAGTCAAGACTTCAACCCACTGGCGAAGATGTTGACAGCCTGAGTGCTGTCATAGGTCATCTCAAGGCAGGTGCGGATACAGTCTCTGGTGGTCTGCTATCTCGCCTCCAAATAAGCCTACGCTGGGTTCGTCTTGGCGAGAAATATTCGCACAGCACTTTGCTGGAGGCTTATGCAGCTTCTATACAACTCTTGGATGCTTACATGTCTGCTACAGCTTCAGTATCATCTCGCTATCATACCATGAAGCTCTTCCCCCCCACACTTGCAGTTAATGCTGCATCCCATGCTCTTCAAGGTGGCGAGATTTGCCGCGCTGTCGAGTTGCTGGAACAAGGAAGGACTCTCATTTGGACCCAAATGGCACGATTCCGCACGCCTCTCGACAATCTTCAGGACCGTGGCGATCACGCAGAGGCTCTAGTAAAGAAATTCTAGAGACTTAGTTCCTTCCTTGATAAACCTCCCGCACAAATTCCGGAAGGGACTCCAAGAGGCTTGGTAGAAGCAGAAGCTAACCGGTACACTGACCTAGTGGATGAATGGAATAAAGCTGTGGAAGAGATCAGGAAACCCGAGGGCCCCCCTCGTTTCATGCTGCCTCCTCTGTTCTCTGACCTCAAAGATGCTGCTCGTGATGGGCCCATCATTGTTCTCATCGCAAGCAAATCCTCGTGTGATGCAGTCATCGTTCCGCACTGTCACCCTCCAGTTCACGTGCGACTCTCTACCAGTATGGAAAAGCTTGTGGACTTGGTTACCATACTCCAACAGACAGTCAAGCAAGGCGCTCGTCCTGGGGATTCCCAACTACAGTTGATCAAAGTTCTGCGGGAGTTATGGGATGACGTGGTCTGCCTTGTGGTCGAAAGTTTAGATAAGCTCCCCACCACCACACCAGTCAAGTCACGTCCCCGAATATGGTGGTGCCCAACCTCGTTTTTCAATTTCTTGCCATTGCATGCTGCTGGAGAGTACAGGAAAGACGGAAAAAATCTTTCGCAACTTTATGTCTCTTCATACACTCCTTCGCTTACTGCCCTCACCAGGGCTCGCAGAAGTCATGACACGCCCCAGTCTGTGTCTTTTGCTGCCATCGGTCAGAATCACCCAGCAGGAACTCAATTTGACTCTACCTTGGAATCTGTTGAGCCTGAGCTGGAATTAGTGCGGAAACTCCTACTCCCTGTCTCAACCATTTCCTTCACCAAGGTCACGAGTGCCGATTCAACGAAATCTGTAGCCCTGCGCACACTGCAAGACAATCACTGGCTCCATTTCGCTTGTCACGGGACACAAAACCTCGGTGAACCCTTCAACTCGGCCTTCCTCATGCGCGACCAACCACTTACGCTGCTCGATATCGCCCAATCGGATCTATCACGACACGAGTTTGCATTTCTTTCCGCCTGTGAGACCGCGGTCGGTGACCTGCAGACTCCTGACGAAGTGATTCACCTAGCAGCTGGCCTACAATTTGCTGGGGTGAAGAGCGTTATTGGGACATTTTGGAGTGTGGACGATGCCACTGTGCAACGCTTGGTCGAGGAGTTTTACAAGGAATTCTGCAGGAATGGCAAGATGAGTTCAAAGAGAGCCGCACGAGCACTACACAAGGCGGTCCGATCGTTGGGTAGTGACGAGAACATAACATTGGACCAACGCATCGTATTCATGCATATCGGCTTATGATACACGTTCTTCTGCTTCCTGCTTTGCTGACTACAGTGATATAGCTACAATCTATTATTTATTATCGATTTTGCGTATAGTATCCAGCCAATGAATTGAATGCTTATATTTTTGAACTGTAGAAGCACCTTGCAAACTAAACCGCTGTCTCGAAAAGTTCGCTGAACGTTTCAAAAGAGAGCGAGCAATCATACTGAGTGACAGCCCAGCAGTACTAGTCGTGCACAGCATACTCTCGGTGATTTCAATACATTGACCTAGCAGCGTCGCCACAAAAGCGCAGTGACTCATCGTGACTGGATTTGGAGTTCACGGATATTCAGATGCGCTCTCATTAATGGCTCAAGTTGCACTCATGGATCAATTGCAATTTTGAAGGGACAAAAGCAGCCAGTGTAAAAAGAAACACAATGTCACTGCAGAACATGAAAAAAAAGAACGCCAAACCTTCACCACACTTTGTCCTATTAAGAGAGACGTTCCTCCAAGGATTTCGATTGGGGTGGAGGTTGTGTTCGTCCACGTCCACCTCTTCCCCTCCAGAGTCACCTCTCCCGCGCCCCCTGCCACGGGCAGGATTTGCACGTCCAGCTTGAGTCTGGAAAGTTGTTAGGTCCTTAGATTGAGCTTGACACAGAAGACCTAGTACTGGAGCTGACGATAAGCGCCCCACAAGCGCGATGCCTTCTTCCTGCGGTTCATAATGCCCGTCCTTCCCGTATGTTGGTGTAATCCGGTCTGTACCTGCCTTCATTCCGCACACGAGGCCTATCACGAATAGTTGGTCTATATCGTATTCTGCACTCTGGTGACGGGGGTCGGTAGAAGTATGGATCGTCATTTGGTGTCCATGTCACGGTAGAGCACCCGTCCGCGTTGGTAATACCCTGATTATGTAAATAAGGTTCGAGCTAATATTCATTGCAGAAGTCATTTCTGATGACCATTCATACTTGACTTACGAAGGTTCTATGCCCGCGATAGTACGTCTGCCAACTCCTGTTTCGCCATGTCTAACGGTATCCCTCAGGATGAGGCTGCTGCAATATCAATTGCGCTGGAAGGTATTCTATACGGCGAGTGTCGCGATTGGGATAGTCATCCGTAACATGTTAATGCTAATCAATCTTGCGTTCTTCAGGGTTCTCACTCCTTGTGTTTGTTGGTACTATCTGAACGTTGACCCATAACTGTTGTATGCGGGACATCAACCGCCCAATCCTTGTAGTGGCTATCCCGCTATTGGTCCTCAGCACAGCGGTTAGTCAAATCACCTCGTACATCCAATGTCATCTGCTGAAGCCTCTCAAGCACAAGATCGTAGACATGGTTCGCGTCGAAAATGGATTTGTGAAGTATCGCGACACGTTCCCCGGCTGGGCCAGCGGCATACTTCGCAGATGTTACCCAACCCCTGTTTGTGGCCAAAAATTTCGTACTCGTGTTTCAAACCTTGGTCGGTGATGGAGTGCTGGTGGGCACAATTTTACGTTCTTCTATATTAAAGCCCTCTTGGCTCACAGACTTGTATTTTATTGACAAAATATCTATCGCTGTTACGTCGTTGGGCAATCTATTTGGATTCCTCTCCTACCGAGCTTGCTCTGGCCCTCCAGCGCAGGTTAGGTCATTTATACTCAGGAAGCCGTATGCTCTAACGTTACTTCAAAGTGACTGGCGTTTTGGCGCCTTACAGCGCTTCGCAAGCGACTACCAACACCACAAACATCTATGCAAAGGCCACCTCACAGTGGGTGACGGCGTTCTTTTCCTCGGCACTTGCAGCTGATTTGTTGGGATCGGGTAAGCACTCCTTTACCTGAGCGCGATGCCACAGCCCCATGCCTACCTAAATTTATCCAGGATTACTGGCATATCGCGTCTGGATTTCTGGAGTTCGCACTACGAAGAACCCTACGATGCATATATTGCGCGCGCTTATGGATGCCGCTATTCTGTACTCCGTGGCGCTCTTCATAGTACTAGTCTGTTTTGTCCTCTTGAATAATGGAGAGCTTGATAGCAGCCGGCCTACAATTTGCTGGGGTGATGAACGTCATCGGGACATTTTGGAATGTGGACGATGCCACTGTGCAACGCTTGGTCGAGGAGTTCTACAAGGAATTCTGCGGGAATGGCAACATGAATTCAAAGAGAGCCGCACGCGCGCTACACAGGGTGGTCCGATCGTTGGCTAGTGACAAGAACATAACATTGGACCGACGCATCGCATTCATGCATACCGGCTTATGATGCACGTTCTTCTGCTTCCTGCTTTGATGACTACAGTAGTACAGCTACAATCTATTATCTATTATCGATTTTGCGTATAGCTCCAGCCAGTGAATTGAATGCTTGTATTTTTGAATTGCAGAAGTACCTTGCAAACCAAACCGCTGTCTTGAAAAGTTCGCTAAACAGTTCAAAAGAGAGCGAGCGATCATACTGAGTGAGAGCCCAGAATAGCTCGTGTACAGCGTACTCTCGGTGATATGGTTGTCTTCAATGTATTGACCTAGAGCGTCGCCACAAAAGCGCAGTCATCATGACTGGATTGCTGGAGTTCACGGATATTCAGATGCGCTCTCATTAATGGATTAAGTTGCACTCAAGGATTAATTGCAATTTTGAAGAGACAAAAGCAGCCAGTGTAAAAAGAAACACAATGTCACTGCAGAGCGTGAAAAGAAGAGAGGGGAGAGAACGCCGAACCTTCACCACACTTCCTCGCATTAATAGAGACGTTCCTCCAAGGGTTTCGATTGAGTGGAAGTTGTGTTCGTCCACGTCCACGTCCACGTCTGCCCTTCCCAGAGTCACCTCTCCCGCGCCCCTTGCCACGGGCAGGATTTGCACGTCCAGCTTGAGTCTGGAAAGTTGTTAGGTCCTTAGATCGAGCTTGACAGAGAACCTACCGGAGCTGACGATAAGCGCCCCAGAAGCGCGATGCGGTCTTCCTACAGTTCATCATAATGCCCTTCCTTCCTGTATCCTGCATCTGAGGGATGCTGGGAAGAATCTGCGATGTTGGTGTAATCCGGTCTATACCTGCTTTCATTCCGCACACGAGGCCAAGAACGGATAGTTGGACTATATCGTATTCTGCACTCTGGTGACGGGGGTCGATAGAAGTGTCGATCGTCATTTGGTGAGATAGAACGTCCCATTTGCCGTTCTGCATGAGGAGTACGAGAGTGACGCCCGGGAACATTCCAGGAATATCTGTCTCGACCTGGTCTGTAGGAATCGCCTCGTGGTCGACGGCGATCGCGACTATTGTCTTCATTGTCGCTCTCGAGTCTCTGCTGGTCTTTTCCGGTCATTAGTCGTTGTCAAACGTGAACGTGGGTGAGGAGGGAGGGCGGGAAGACGCGAAGCTCTTGGATTGTCCTGTTCGAACCGAGGGCGAAAAGATGTTGGAGACACAGGATGAGGGGAATGATCGTCGGCATAATGACAACCACCATACGTATGGTGACTGTGGGTGGGGGATTCTGGTGATGGAGTTCGCGCGCTCGTTTGAGAATGTTGCCCAGAACCTTCTTCAAGAGCACGATGATAAGCAGGCTCAGAAGGCTCAGAAAGAGGCGATACGGGTTTGGTGTTCCAGTCCCCGACGCACTGAAGCATCTATATCCAGGAAATCTGGGCTGATCGGTGTTGTGGAGAACCTTGGCATGGGACGTGATGCATCGCCTACTGCACCAGCCATCGGGCTGGCGCATGAAGACACAGTTGGGATGATGGGTTCGGTAGAAGTCCGAGGGACGTTATTTTGCTGGGCATCACTGGGGTTTGAAATGACATGAGCGCGTGGCAGATCAGTGTCGACCGGCATCCGTGGCATCTATGGGTCGCGTGGCCACTCCTTCCTAGGAAGCATTGCTAGGTTCTGGATCATGGGGCATGTCCGTCATTTCTTCTGTCTTGATCGTCTTGAATCCCGTCATCCGAAACAGGTTGCTTGACATGCCTGTCTCCAGAATTACTCTGAAGGCTGTTTCTGTTCTTCTTGATGTGACGTAGATTTGGATCTTGGTTTGCTGGCGGGGGAGGACCAACGGTGCATTCGTTGATCTGGCTCTCCTACAGGAAAAATCTAACACAGATGATGGGGAATATTGAGTGCAATAGTTGCATCGCGGAAACTGTCAGTGGAGCGATACGAAACACGGGACTACGGGAACCTAGCCAGCGTTGCATTCATAAAATGTGTTTCCCAGGCCCAACGCCGAATTATGTAAAGTTCGAGCTAATATTCATTTGCAGAAGTTATTTCTAAGTTATTTCTGATCACCATTATAATATACCTGACTTACGCAGGTTCTATGCCCTCGATAGTACGTTTGCCAACTCCTGTTTAGCGGCATCCATCGGGATGAGGCTCCTGCAATATCAATCGCGCTGAAAGGCATTTTATACGGCGAATGTCGCGGTCATCCGTAACATGCCAATGCTGATCAATCTTGCGTTCTTCAGGGTTCTCACTCCTTATGTTTGCTGGAACTATCTGGACGTTGACCCATAACCGTCGCATGCAGGACATCAACTGCCCCCCTGTAGTGGCTATCCTGCTATTAGTCCTTGGTACAGCGGTTAGTCGAATTATCTCGTACATCCAATGTCATCCGCTGAAGTCTCTCAAGCACATGGTCCTAGACATGGTTCGCATTGAAAATGAATTTGTGAAGTATCGCGACACGTGCCCAGGCGGGCCAGCGGCATACTTCGCAGATGTTACCCAACCCCTGTTTGTGGCCAAAAAATTTCGTACTCATCTTGCAAACCTTGGTCGGTGATGGAGTGCTGGTGGGCTCAATTTTACGTTCTGCGGGATTAAAATCTTCTTGGCTCACAGACTTGTATTTTCTTGACAAAATACCTATCGCTGTTACGTCGTTTGGCAATCTATTTGGATTCCTCTCCTACCGAGCTTGCTCTGGTGCTGCAGCGCAGTTAGGTCATT
>Ga0153975_1000660_pt1 | contig 10965 bp, 11 predicted proteins | sample TSGA059MetaG_FD_104694 | JGI IMG/M metagenome (GOLD analysis project Ga0153975, IMG submission 104694) | Attine ant fungus gardens microbial communities from Georgia, USA - TSGA059 MetaG | ecosystem: Host-associated > Fungi > Mycelium > Unclassified | place: USA: Georgia, Yuchi Wildlife... | reverse complement strand
TTAGCACTAACCTGCATGCGAGAGGTGTTGGGTTCAATTCCCAATTTGTCCAATCGTTTCTTTTTCTCAAGGACCATTACCTCGACTTTTTTACTTGTACATTGGTGCCAATTGAGTTTACAAGGTCCAAATAGTAAATCATACCCAGGAAGGTTGTTGTATCATCTGGAAGAGAGAGTACACATCGGGATGGTCTTTCCATTGGCTGTCTTGTCGCCCAACCCAGGCATGGCATTATAATTTCTAAGGATCCCCTCGTTCTTTGCCTGAGTCTCAACACTTCAGATCAGACCTAATCTCGATCCCAAGTTCCAGACTTCAATACCTGATTGTTAGAGATAGACCGTTATCAAACTCATCCCCTCGATCAAGTCCGACATCTGATTCTGCATACTGCATCTTCTTTTCCTCTAACAGCAGCATGATATCGAACCCTCCATGGCATCAATGACCATCAAAAAGCCCATATCTAATTAAAGTAGGCATACAACTGTTTGCTACGAATATTCTATATCTGCTAAAAAAAACCATGTCACATCTACTAACCCAAATTCGAGTCTCGCAATTCATCTTTTGATATACCAAGGAACTGCTTCTTCGCTCCAAGATTCTCCGCCAACTCTTTCACACCCGACCACCAAGCTTCCTTCCCTCTTCGATTCTGCATATCCGCATGGTCGCGCATCACCTGAACAGGTACCCACTCAACAGAACTCGACCGAATCGTGATCACCGAGGCAGTTTCCGGACTCGCACTTCTCCTCTGACCCTGTCGAAGAAGCGCCTGGTGGTGGGTTTCCAAAAACACCATGCATTTGAGCGAAAGTCGAACAGCACGCGCACGATCCATGGGTGAGGGTACACCTCCTTGTAAAGTATGTCCCAAAGACGCTGAACGGGCATCAAAGAGATCACCACCCTCTTCTTCAAACATCTTTGTGAGAACAGAAGTGCTGTAAATGTTCGACGACGCTTCATTCCTACGCATCGATCAGCTACCGAGATAACATCGAACCGTTAAATACGTACCGGATGATAATTCGACCTTCACGGTTACCCTTTACGTCATATGCATAACGAGTCCTCAAGAATCTCACATCGCGACGCAGCATATCAAGGGTTATGGGGTCTTCTGGGGTGTATACAAGAGTTGCCCCGGTCTAATGACTATATCAATCAAGTATTGGACGATGGAACATCTAACGCTTACGGCTAAAGCACCCATTGTCGCTATATAGCCACATCTTCCTCCTTGGGTTTCAATTACAAACACACGATCGCGACTGGCACTGGCACTCTGCTTGATAGCATCACAAGCGCTCACCAGTGCATTCAAGCTAGTATCACTTCCGAGACTATACTCAGTCATGGGCACATTATTGGAAATCGTTGCGGGTAGGTGGACCATCGGAATATGGAAAGCAGGATAATGCATACGACCTTCCTCGAGCTGCAATAGAGCATGGAAGCCTTCAAACCCTCCAATGATGACGACACTATCAATCCTGTACTTTTGGAATTGGGAAGCGACTGCACCGATGTCGATTGAAGGTAAAAATCGGTTCGTCCCAAGCTCAGAACCTCCACGGGCACTCCAAGCATCAACACCCAACCAGGAGAGTTCGTCAACAAGATCATCCAAGAGGCCACGGAATCCATTGTGCACAGCAACTGGTGTGTGACCTTGTTGAATACAATAGCGAGCAAGGGCGCGTGTAGCTGCGTTCATGCCACCAGCAGGAGCGCCCATGCTAGGATTGGATGAGATCTTGCTCAATACGGTTTCATCCTCGACTTACTGAATAATGGCAACGCGCATTCTCTGCAGTATGTTCAGAATTTAGTTTAAATATAAGTGGAAGAGACTCACGAATTCGGGAGGAACCTGAGTATGTTCATCGAACAAGGAAGCGACAGAGGTAAATGCCTCGAAATATTCAACGAACTCAGACCCACGAGCAGCAAGAGCCCTTTCAAAATCTTTTGCTTTGACGGCTCGTGCTACATCCCTCGTCTTATCGAAGGTAAGCATGAGGTAAGCATGAAACTGAAGGGAACGCAAGGTAAAAGTGAACCTTTTCAACGGCCTCCATGAGCGGTACGCGAGTGATTTTGTTTTCTTGAATACCAATCATATAGGAAGGAGTTCCAGGTGTTGACTCGAGGATTGCTTCCACAGCTTCGACCCCTTGAAGAGTCGGCTGTTGATACGATGAACGAAATATACCAATGACAGAATTCACTACTTACGAGAATACGATCCATGGCGCAAGGAGGACCACCACGTTGGGTATGACCAAGGGTTGTGACTCGTGTATCCAATCCCAATCGATCAGTCAGAACATCTTTGATGTACTCAGCCTGTATGGGCTTCAAATCCGCATCATGAGCTCCTTCAGCTACAATGACGATGGTCTTGCGCTTTCCTATTGAGCGGTGCTGGTGAACACGTCAGCCAATAAAAAACCTACTAAACAAGATGGTGACCTTCTGAATCTCGGAACAAAGCTCATCCTCCCATGGGTCGCCCTTGGGAGGTCGTTCCGGAATAAAGATGAAATCGGCACCACCCCTGTTTGGTTATGAGTCCAACATATTGAAGCACAGTATAAGACCTACGCAACGCCTGCCAGAACAGCAAGCCAACCACAGTCTCGACCCATGACCTCGACAACAAAAGCGCGAGAATGACTGTATGCAGTAGAGTTGATGTTGTCAATAGCCTCACATATGCGCTGTAACGCGGTTGGTGCGCCAATGGTAAGGTCGGTCAATGACATATCATTGTCGATTGAGCCGACTAAACCACAGATGCGTAGATGGGAGTGCTTTTGGAGTTGTGCATCCGTAATGATGCCTGGCAAAGGTGAGAATTATCAGGGCGACGAAGGCATGTACATCAGCGAATTGACCTTGACTGTGAAGCTCTTGGATGAGGCTTGGCCACTCGGACCTAAAGACATCGGCACCTGTTAGGGAACCATCACCACCACACACAACAAGGGCGTCTATTCCTTCTTTGATGAGATTGTGGGCAGCTGCAAGACGACCTTCATGGGTTCTAAAGGTGGCTGAACGTGCGGTACCGATTAGAGTACCTCCCTGTTATCTCTCATTAGACCATTGATAGTGGCAGTCCGGTCGACGAACCTGAGAATACCATCCCCTCACATCGTCCCAGCCAACTCGAACGATGTATCGGCCTTTGAGAGTACGACCACCCGCAAATTCGCTCGTTCCATCCTTCAAAAGGTCTCCATCACCAAATCTGAGATTATGAATGAGATTTCTATCGGGCTCGCGCCCGCGGAGGGGTTTTGTCTGAGCCTCCTGTGTGACTTTGGCGACATCGGAGAGAACCGCGGCTTGTGCGGCTTGTTCTTCTGCTGCCTGTGTATTTCCCCGTACAAGTCCTTCATAGCCTTCACGAACGACCCACATTTCACAATCTCTATGATCAAATAAGTATCTGAACCGATATGTATCAAATTCCTGACTTGAGGATGCCAGATCGCACGACGGAGCGCACGACGGCGTTCATGCCTGCGCTGTCTCCACCCGAGGTAAGGATGGCGATTTTCATAGTGAAAGTGAGCTGTGGTGGCGCCGGAGATGGTTACAAGTGGAAGAGGTGAAACAACGAGTATATGATGACAACATACGACAGATTGCACTGAGTGATCCTCGCATCTAGTTATTTAAGTATCAATCAGAATTCTGTGCTTCGTGCTCCAACTGGCATAATTAGCTAATGACATGGAGTATGTTATTGAAGCTTTCGAACTAGCCATACATATCTTGTCTACGTCAGAAAGCACCCCAGATTATGGTTTGGATTGTGTCATGGCTCCGCAACTATTCCAACCTCCAGGAATACGGTGCGCGGACAATATTGCAGAGATAACTCTACCTCGGCAGATATTTCCATCGGCATCGGAGCACGGGTAATACGCGAACATAGATGGAGTTATAACAAACAAGGCGAAATTTAATCCGAATAGAACCCACATCATCTTTCCTTCACCTCCCGTTAACCCATGATGCTGTTTGGGGATCTTGAATCTTGTAAGCTCCCCGTCGACGACGGCCACAAGAATGCTTTGCGTGGATCTTGTCAAAGTGGGCCCATGAGCCGGCTGCCGGCTGAGTTGCTCGCCCAAATTTTTGGCTACTGTCTTTCTGACGAAACATTCCCCGTACCTGCGTCATCACAGGCGCCTTTACTTGTTGCACATACATGTTCTCGATGGCGGAGAGTGACACTGTCGACACCGTCGCTGTGGACCAGGCTCCATGTCGTCTACAAGGACCCAGTCCTCGACGTCCCCATGGCTTCAGACTGGCTCCAACGCTCAGGCTGTTTGTTACTTTCCATTTCTATATCCATCGACTTCAATGAGCAGCCAGCACAGGAGATTCTGGACGTCATCTGCCACCACTCCTCCCGCTGGAGACATGTCCGACTCGAGTTCCGTGGTCTCTATTGTCCCCCCATGTATTCTTTATCTCGTGCGGAAAACAATGCACCTCTTCTGCGTGCCTTTGAGTTTAGTGCCCGTGACATTAGCTCTGCCAACATCACCCCAATAATCTCTCTCCTCAACTCCGCACCTCAACTTCGCGAACTAACTTGGGTAGATGACCTGGCCGACACACGTCGACTAATGGAACTCCCCCTCTCACGCCTCACTCTCCTATCCATAACTATGCGTCAGGGAACCCTCGATTACCTTGAACTTCTGGATCGATGCTACAATCTCGAGCACATCCGTATCACCCGGCCTCGTCCTGGAGATACCCGATCTGTACGCCAGCCCCTCGTCCTCTCCAAATTGACTTCTCTCAACATCGCCTACGACCTGACCGCAATCATTGATTTCCTGGTGCTACCTGCGTTGAAGCACGTTCGTATCCATGCTGAAGGACAAACACATCAGACTGCACGGCGGAGCGCAGCAGCAGCCATAGGGCCATGGTTGCCGGTAAGCTTCCTGTCACTCATCAAACGTTCGTCTTGCGCCATCAAATCGTTATGGCTTGATGTTCCCATGACCGAAACCTGCCTTGCAGAGTGTCTTGAAATGTCATCTTCGTCTCTGACCAAATTGACCGTCAGTGGCGTCGTTATCACTGATAAGTTACTTTCGAGCCTCAATTGCTCACCTGTATCATCTTCACCATCCACTTCCGATCCGCCTTCTCCCAGTTGCTGGCCTTTGTGCCCATCACTGAAAGAAATAAATTTAAATACCCGTATATCCTCCTCACCGGGTGCTCTCGTGCAGATGGTCCAATCGCGCCTAATACCAGATCTAGAGACGGAGGGCGGAACGCTTTCTCTTCGTATCTGGGATGGCCATAAGGATTTGGAGTCTCTCGTGTCTCTACACAAGGAACATTGCTCGCTACCAGGTGCAAACAAGTTCAAGCTAGATGTGTTGACACCACCTCCGAGGACCGTATTTTCCAGTCATAATTGCACGGCTTGTTCATCAAGACCCCGTTCAAGGAGATACATCAGTGGAAGACAGCGGACATGTCAAAGTCGATAACTGCATACCAATCTATCGCACTTGCTTTTTCGTAGTGAAGGACTGGAGAATGAAATGAAGAGCAAGGGCAGTTATACCAATTTATGCTCACAGGCTATTGTTATTCTCAGTCTGACAACCTCGTATGCCCCCTTCTTTCATTTATGCCCGATTTACGCCCGATTTCGGATACTGCCATTCAATTTCAACGGACATTTTCCCTCTTTTTCGTGGTTCTTCTGGTTTTCAAAGCTCCGTTCCTCTTTCAGGCAACTCAAGTACCAGTTATTCCCGTCATTACATCACCGCTTCATACCCTTCTTAGCTTCGGCAACTCATGTATCACACGTTTCGCTAGATAGGTGGTGCAGTTTATGGTTATCAATGAACATCCTTTTTCAGAGATATATGTTTACGAAATGTCCCCTTTCCTCAGTGTAGCATTCGTTACGTCCACCTATGATTTAGACTTTTTAAGCCACTTCTTCCCGGGAAGTTGGATGCTGTGACTCAGACAAACAACATACTTGGTGTATTGGAGATAACCAAATTACAGGGCAGAACAATATAGATAGTACATCTTCTTTCCCACCCGTTTTGCATATACATCATGCAGACATGCGCTCACTTGGTCCACAGACCATTGCACCCTGTGGAGCATACAAACCACTGATATACACATTTCCCGTAAGAGAATCCTTCAAACCAGTGGCACTAGTCGAAAATCCAGTGCCATTACTCTGAAAGAGCGTCTCAACGGCATACCCTTTTGGTATCGCAACGAAAGGGACTTTCTCGTTGGCAGAAAAAGGTGCTTGCGTGTCATAAATCAGACCGGCACGTGCTTCAGACGTCTTGGTGACAGATACGACCCAACTTTGACCAACCGCTCCAGGCTTCTTGGCAATAACCTCGAGGATAGACGGGAAGTGTGGGTGTCCAGAAACAATGAGTTCCGAGGTATCGTCATTATGTGATTCTGGTGCATAATATCGAACGTTATCAGGACAGAAAGGTATAGGTACGGCGTCCTTGAAAGTGAGTTTGCTGGTGGTTTTGTCACGAAGGTAGAAAAGGACTCTATTAGTAGTCGTAGACGCAATAGCAAGTTCGCCACCGCCAGGAGAGAGCGAGACACCATTGGAAAAGGGAATGAAAGGGGCCTCTATGGTGTGTTCTTTGATGGTAGGAGAGGAGGGTGGTGAGAAGGGAGGGTTCAATGTCACGTGTGCGACGAAACTAAACGGGAGGGCGAGGATTGTTTCAGTGAAGGGTAAGAATTTGCCAAGGATAGGGAGACGGCGGGTGAAGAGATGGTCATTAGATACATAGAACGAGTCTGGAGAGGTAAGAGCAAGAGCATTGGGAGAAATAAACCATGGATGGCTAATGGTGCGAATGTGGGTTGCACTGTTGAGATCGGCAGGATCCAGAAGGAACTGTTCGATCACAGTGCGTGCACGTGCGTGATTCACCGCGTAGAGGTACGAACCATTTCCACCATAGGAGGGCCATATTTCAATACCAAGAGGATGAAAATCATGTCCTTCTGGATAGTTCTTCAACTCGAGTTTGCGAAGATCTGGCTGTCTGAATTCTTTTGGGGTTTCTTCAGTATTCACTGTGCCCTTGATCTCCTCGATTATATCCGCAGCCTTGTCTTTTGCTGTAGTTGGAGACGAAGCCACACCAGCATTTGCAGAATTTTCAGTGGGTTCGGTGTATAGCCAGAGAGTTGCTCGAGGATTTGGGTCACGCAATGGGCCCATGACGGTATTCCAGTTATGGCGATTGGGATCGCAGCCGAGTATCAGTCGACGCTCTTTGAGTTCACCCGAGGCAGCATGGAGATCCCAAAACGCAGCATCCTCACATGAAGCGATTTCTGGTGTCGCTGCAGTGCCGATATCTCTACAGTCAACATCGAAATCGCCTCCAGCGATGTAACCTTTGGGCAGTGATGCCTTGAGGAGGATTGTGTTTCTGATGAGTTCCCCATTTCGGTAATAAATTACGCTCTGGGTATGATCACGAATATGGATATAACAGTGCTAACGATCACAACGTACCAGTATAACCGCCAGGGTTGCAAATACCTGGGATAGGGTCATGTTGGTGTATTTAGTTTGTGGTGCACTTTTAATCTGCTGGTAAATCTTCGTCAAAGTGGAAGCTTCAGGAAGAAGGAAGGAGAGATAAATATACCCAATCACCGACGCCTCGGGTTGAATGGAGGTGTGTGGAGACAATGTGGGAAAATATATTTGATCGACCATCAATGAAGAGTTGTTCTGATAACCGCAACCGAAAAACGATTTATTATAATTTCACTCGTGCATTTCGTAGAGCCGCATTTTGGACTGTCTTACGGAACATCGCTTCTTTCTCACACACCACCATCAATGATGGTAACGCCCAGTAGAGAACCAGCGAATACACCTATGTTTGAGAGTCACAACCCCCCATACAACATACCCAACCACCTAAATACAACCAGCGAGTTTACAGAACACGATGAAACCAGAGGTAGAAACCCCATAGTGCAAGACACTAATACAACCACTAGGTCTCAGTCCACTAGCTCCCACATCAGTGTAGCCTCATCAATAGACTATGCCACCTGAATGGAAGCCCAAAACAACTCATGGGCAGAACAGATGGACATTGAAGAGGGCACAGGTGTGAGCATGCATGCTGCACTCTCCAACACACAACATCTGAACCTTCCGTCCTTTAACTTTTCTACCCAACCCCAAGCTGAAAATACTACCCAGATAGCAAACAACAAGGCAGTGGACATCTCCAATACCCCCACAGGTAGCATGGACAATACAAATACCAGTATAGAAGCAAATGTCATACCATACCATTCAGACATACCAACAGATCCTCAACTATAGGATGGAGCATTCACTTCCACTACTCTATTTGGAACTGAAGAATTCCTAGTAGTAGGAGATGCAAGAAATATTGTGTGCTCACTCCAATGCATTGCCATATTTATCAAACAAAGAAACATCACAGGTAAGAATATCAACAATATTTCTCAGTTACAAGAATTTGAATTTTCAGCTTGGGAACTGCTATCTGCAATATACAAGTCAGGATGGAACAAGTTCTCTGTAAACACTAATGGCCTTTCCTTTAGGACAGCTGTAGCCAAACAATTCAAGAAACCAGCCAAATCCCCCCAATGTAGAAACAATACAAAAAAAAGAGTTTCTAGAGTTCCTTCTCCTATCCTCCCACATCCAAGCACAACAGTGCTAGCTAAGTCAAAATTTACAATAGCTAATAAATCATTTGCCCAAGTTACCAAATCAAGCATTGAAAATGTACTAAAAATCTATGAAGCCTTTTCAGCTCTTCTATTAAAAAAGATCATAGAAATACACAATACTGCATTCAAACCACAAACTCAAAAACATCCAAAAATTAGCATGACTACAAAGAGCCCATTGAGAAAGTATATAATATGGTCCCAATGACTGAAAATAATAGGAACCTTATACTGTACCCAGCTGATACTCACGTCAATATCTTGAATAGGCATCTCCAAAGTGTCAAATTAGATATTTCTATTAACTGCATATATCCTTCATAGAACAGCATTGTCTTTACCACTAATAAAGTAGCCAAAACAAGTGACTTTATAATAATTGAGAAATACATCTGTTACAAACTTTATTCAGACCATAACTCTGGGAATATTTGACCAATTTTGATAATCTAAATAGCCACCAAAAGCCCTTAAGAAGACTTTTCAAATAGTACCAAAAATGTCTTAAGAAAATCATTATTCACCAAGTTATCAGCAGATCAGTTGGTAATCACCAAGTCACCAGATACTAAATCACTGATATCTTGGGAACCACTTGATGTAATTGGTTGCTTCAACAACCATTGTAAAGCTCTCTTCAATGCTCTTCTTTTGGCTATAAATAGACCCCAAGGCAATAAGATTCCATAGAGATACAAGGTCCTTAATATTTGTATATAATACTGATCTTTACTCATAGATTATCATCTATCCTTGAATAGAACAAAGGACTACCCTAAGATGGTTAGGTTATCTCTATTTCAAGAACAATAGCACTCCTATATGTAGAACAATAGGTAGTGATCATATAGTAGGCTGTCCTGGTATACAGACTACCACAATCATGTATTTAAGGACTGTATGTCTAAGAATAAACCTCAGACTTAACAACATCTTTTGCTGCTTGTTTAACTTTGCTTTTTTGAGTATTTTGATTATCAAATCAACCAATTAAAAATTAGTAAGTGGTCATTTGTGATAACATTAAAGACCTAAAAGATATTAATGAAGATAATACCATGACCTCCTACCTTCCACAATCCAAATCCTTCCTAAAAATTCTAGATGTTCTATATTATAGAAACAACTCATCTAACCCTATCTTCTTCTCCCAGATTGAAGATGTCATTTTGCATACTACCATGTTCAACAATATCACCCTGGCCTTATACCCCCAGATTGTCAAAGCATTACCCAAGTCAGACATAGCTATTATATAGGTTGATATCTGGGACCCACAGAATGAAACAAAGGCCAAGTCAATTATTAACAGAAGTTTCAACCTTAGAGGGTATATTGCCACTGTCAGAGGTACAAACATGAACCCAGGAGTCCTCTAGTATAGAAATTGTTGAAAATGGAGTCATACTACTTTTGTATATAGAGCCCATAGCACAAAATATCAAAAATACAATGGTCCATACAAGCTCAAGCATTATTGCAAACTAGTATAGTATTACAAGACTAATCCCAAAACAAATTTCCCTTGGCTAGAGATGAAACAAAAAGAACTATGTCTATACCAGTTCAGATGTATCAATTGTAAAGGTGAGCACCAGATAGACAATGCTAACTACCCCTTCTGAAAATACAGGTTCAATTACAAGTGGCACACCAAAAAAGCACAGGAGCTCAGAGAAATCATAGCCTATTCAATTTGCTTATTTATAAGTAGTAACAGATAATAATTAAGTATCTAAAAAACCTGAATATCTTCTCACAAAATATCAAATATAGCTAAATCTTAATGGATACCATTCTGGAAATCTACACAAATAAATACAATATCATATTCATTCAAGAGCCTTCTTGGACCCTCATTCAACATATACCCTCACCAGAATCTAAAACTAGACAATCTATCTTCAGTGTACCAAACTACCTAGCATAGCTACAATTGACTAGAATACCAACACAAGATAATAACAGACCCAGAGTACTCACATATATTAATACCAGACTAACAAAACTTTGCTTCTTACTAAGACAAGACATAATTGACCACTGAGATATTAATCTCATCTTCTTTATCAATCAAGGCCAAGTTTATATGCTTATCAACATGTATATAGATGAATACCAGACAGCTATAAAATACCTCAGGGACTCTAAGGT
>Ga0153975_1000655_pt1 | contig 10997 bp, 11 predicted proteins | sample TSGA059MetaG_FD_104694 | JGI IMG/M metagenome (GOLD analysis project Ga0153975, IMG submission 104694) | Attine ant fungus gardens microbial communities from Georgia, USA - TSGA059 MetaG | ecosystem: Host-associated > Fungi > Mycelium > Unclassified | place: USA: Georgia, Yuchi Wildlife... | reverse complement strand
TTCCCCGAAAGCAATCGTAGTCATAGCCATTCCTTCGCTGGACTCGGTCACAAGCGAAGCGTTATATTCTCGAACGCTAAGTATGAGGCGTGGTCCTAGCACAAACATCTGCACCATCTTGGCAATTTGAAGAAAGCCGCCATAGACCTGCGTTCCCAAGGTACTCGAGTCCTATGCAAATAGTGATGAGAAGGCGGTAGGATGAATATGTCAGTCACGAATTGACGTACGGCGATCTTTGGATTGAGAATGCCGAGGCTCAAACAAGAAACAGCAGCAAAGCTAGTGTAGAAGTTCAGCAAATTAAAAAAAGGAATTACGATGAACTCACGAGCTTACGCTGTAAAATAAAACACATGAGATCTTGTTAATACTGCGAAGAAGTCTGCGGTGAACCATCCTCTATGCAGTCCACGAAAGTGTTTTACAGTAATCCAGACTGAAAGACACAGCGCGATGACCTCCCATACTGTGGTAACTATCCAACTGTCGGCCATCAAAATAGCTTCTCCATCATAGTTGTAACCACACTGATGGGTGCCAGAGAGGATGGCTTTTTTTTTCTTTCTTCCAATTATTGTCCTGTCGGGGTACAATACCCTATGTAGGACATTACTAACTAGGAAAGGGGGACACCTGTGTCCCCCGCCGCGTCTCCGACTCTGCAAATGCCCCAATGGGGGGTTGGCCCCCACTGGTCCGCCGTTCCCGCCGGCCGTTTTAGATGCACGAGTCTTCCAATCCACGGGACCATGATGGTACTGAGCGTAATTTGAGAGGGTCTTCGTGTGTTTGTGGATGATACAGAGTACTTGGATCGTCAAGACGATCATGTACGAGGGGAAGAATGGAGAGCGGAATCGAAAATGAAAGGGGACTTGGAGAGGGTTGCTGCTGTTTGGGCGTGTTTAGATTCGTTATACTGGGTGCTGCCGTGGTGTCTGCGATAGCTCAACGTCTCTGTTCCTTTATCTTTTTGCAACATCTACCGCTCCCGTCTACCTCTATCACTTCCTCTTCCGACTTATCACCAGTAGGGCCTTGAAGTTGATGGGGTCCTGTTACCCGTCGTCGACAAGTGGGGTTTGGCCGCGGTGAGCTAGGGCGGCTGGATCTTGATGCTCGTGAGATGCTTGATTTACTATGTACTGCGATTAGTTTGTTGTAAGTACTTGATCTATGTTGATTGACTGCTGTTGAGCGAATTATCACTTGTCTGTGCGGAGTTGAGGGGGTACATCACCGAAAGTGGATTTCAAACGACCGGTGCTATTGACATAACGAATGAGTGGGATGCTTACTTTCTGGTTTGAAAGCAGGAAGGGAATAGACGGGGCGCTACGTCTGAGTGCGTTGGAGAGAATGTGGCGTTCCCTTGCATACTGGGGACATGAGAGTAGGAAGTGTTGTATTGTTTCCGTTGTGCCTTCGCAGTGTGGGCAATCTGGTGTTGGGCTCTTGCCTATGCGATGCAGGTGTTGGCTAAGGGAGATGTGTCGAGTACGTAGCCATAGCATGAGACTGATGTGTCTTTTCGGAAGGTGCTTTACGAGGGATAGGAATGAGCCGGTGAGGATTTTGGGGTCTATACTCGTGATGCGCTCATAACGGGGCGATAGTTTCCAGGTTCGTGCCCAACGTTCGAAAGATTCTTGGCGTTGCGCTTGCCTTAATGCTGAGATACTGGATGGTAAGACACCTTTGCGGAGGTATGGGGGGAGCCGTTTGCGTGCGCTGTTGTTCCGGTGGTCTTCTGCGGCCTTCTTGGCTTCTCTATCAGCCACTTCGTTTCCCTCTACTCCGTCATGTCCTGATATCCACCTGACGTTGACCTTGAAGTTTCTGTCATGGCTAACCTTCTTCAGTTTCGTTATGAGTCCACGAAAGTGGTCGATCAAATAGTGGCCTGGTTTAGTTGAGAATAAGTCACCAGATTTGATTGTCGCTTGATTGTCCACATAGATTGAAACTGGGTAGGCGATGTCCTTCTCCATGGTTAGCAATTGAGCTGCTAATGTTAGTCCCACTGCTTCTGACTCGTATACTGTATGATCGTCTGCGCTGCCTAGATGGAATCGGAGGACTCGCGGGTGAGTACATCCTTGGCGGTATAGGACTGCCGCTGCGCCTATGCTCTTGTTGATGCCTGAGCCATCACAGCAAATTTTGATATTATCGTTGTTGTTGTCGTGATCTATGATAACTTGTTCTCGTGACGTGGCGATGGAAGTAGAGTATGGTGTCGAACTGCTGGGAGGGTGTCTGCTGTGGGTGATGGTTTCGATGGATTTGACGTCGAGTTCGGTGGCATGATACAAGAGGTGTAGTGATGATCTGTGGGATTTGACAAGTCTTCTAGCTGCTCGCCTTACAGGGCCGTACAGCGGGTGGGATGAAGGGTGCGCTGCCATGTGGATTGGTAGCAAAGGTTCTGAAGGCGGTGTTCAAGGGGGAGTAGTTTCGAGTGAGCTTCTAGTATGTCAGTTGCTGTCGTATGCATGGCACCTGTGATACTTAGCGCGGCAATCCTTTGTACTCTGCTTAGACGTCTGGCGACTCCCATTGATCCTCGTTTTTGTGTATCTCCATCTGCACCGAAGATAGGGCAGAACCATAGGTCTGCGGCATATAACATCTTGGGTAGAGCTACTGATAGGTAAAGTTGACGCATTAGTGAGAGCGGGATTCCAGAGGAAGTAGAGGAGAAACGGCGTAGCTGGTGAACATAGCTAGTTCCTTTTGCGATAGCATAGGCTATATGGGCATGCCAACGAAGAGCCCGATCTAGAATCACCCCTAGGAAGCGGTGCGTTGTGGTTGGTTTGATCGTGATACCACGTGTCTCAAGGGGGGGGGGCGTTCTTTTGTGGCATTCCTTGAGAAGTCTACTAGAGCGAATTTTGATGTTTCAAATTTCGAGTTATGGTCCTTCGCCCAATCGTAACCTCCCCCTTTTCTCTCTAGCATTTTCTTAAGTATAGCGTGAGTCTCATGGAAGGTTTTGCCGATCGCAATGAAGGCCGTATCATCAATGAAGGTGAGAGTGCCGTTCTGTCTTCTTGTTTCCTTGTGCAATGTCGACGAGGTCAGCATCATAGATGATTGGGTTTGCCATTGACGATGTTTTTCTGAATGATTGATGCCAGTACGGCGTTCCCGAATATATCTGCAGATTTTGTGTTGAGATCAGCAATCGCTCTCCCCGTTTCACCGGAAGTAGATGCGCTCAAGGATGATGAATGGATACATGGACAGCTTACCCTCCCTCGGCTGAATTACCGTGTAGACATAATTGTTCGATAACAATTGTCCCTCAAAGTATAGTGGAGAGAATGTAAGAATGTCTGGGATTCTTGAGGGAAGTAATAACAGCAAACAAGTCGGTATCCAGCACAACGTAGAACTTGATCGTGGCGGTCCCAGCTGCGAGAGACGCGATAAATTGGTTAGATGTATAGAATCAGTCTGCGAGCTCGAACGTAGAACGATGATCAAATATACATTGCACATCGCCGAGACGGTATGATGGCATGGTACCCGCTTGGTAGAACTGGCGTTGCCCGGCGGACGACGCATCATCAAATGTTTGAATGACGGTTCACTTGGCAGACCACTTGGCAGTGCAATTCGAGATGTGCTTGCTTTGTGGCGAACAAAAAATAACTGATGCCTGTTTAGCTAGGGGACTATTGAGTACAAGGACCGGAAGAACTTCTCAGACAAGTCATACTGACGTGAGATTCAGAATGAAGGTTTGATGGGAGCCATGCTGCCATATTGCTTGATTTGGCGTCGTACAAGCTGCCACTGGCCCACTGGACAAGATGTTACGCACGCGAATTGCTGCTCAAGCTTACCTCTCAGAGCCGCCCATTCTATATTGACCGGCAAAGGCAAGGTGGTATGCCGGAAGTTGTTTGTCGCAGTGAGTCCAATTTTTACCTGTAAATTCAAGGTCCTCTAGTGGTCGTCTGCAGATCACATCGCCTACACTCCGCATTATGCCTGGTTCACCCTCGCGATGGCCAGACTGGATGGTGTCAGCACTCAATTCGCTCTCAAGTGAGTGCGACTATTGCATTTACTCTCCACTTTCACCAATCTCGCGAATGCAGCAGTCCCTTCTGGACGCGTCTCCGATGGTTGTCCAAGCTGTCCAAGCTGTTGTAGCATCTATCACTCGACCGGCTCTCATATTGTCCGAACTCCAATTTGCACTCAAGTGCCTTCAAGCATGGATATTCATATTACGCGCCGAGTAACGTTGTTTTACATTCTCTGATAGGTTTACAACTTGACATGTTTCCCAAGTGATATCACAGGCTTCATTCCTCATTTAATCGCAATAATGACGCCGCACCAGGCTCCGGATTCGACGAGTCCGCTGTCTCGGCGGCTTCTGATGTCTTGCGGGAGATCATGGGGAGCTCTTCCTTGGCTGGTGGTGCGGGTACATCTACGTTGACGGAGCTGCTTCTCGTCTGGCTAAACGAGTATGAAGATCGCGGTAAGCCTTATCAGTTGAGAGGGGTAACTTTATTATGAATCCTCACTGGTTATGTGATACGCAGCCGGACCAGTCGACGGTGTGTCTCATTCACTTTGTAAATTACTGGTCGCCCTGGGAGATCACTCCACCATGTATGTCGCTTCCAACATCACGTTGTCGAAGCCCATACACGGAATGCTGTCCGGAACTGTCTACTCGCGCGGTCACCTTGTGCAGAAGAGCTTGTACCTCCTTTTGAGATACACGAGATTGCCAAGTTACTACGGTGTTAATGAAGAGGCAAGCAAGATGACGCTTGGCTTTTGATACCTCTTTTAGGAGTCGTTATGAAGTGTCGAGCACGAAGACCAAGCAGAAGATCAGGACGGTATAGCTTCTCGTGTTGATGTCACAGAAAAGGAACAGTGGGCCGTTGTGAATACGGTGTATGTTCAACTTGTGGAGGTGTTAAGGAAAGTGGTATGGCCCGACCAGCGCACTCTTGGCCACTGGGAAAAAGGTGATGTCTTATGGCATTTATAGTTGGTATGTGCTGAACGAGATTCTGCACAGATGAAATCGACGAGTTGCAAGTGTGAGCCAGAACAAGTCCATGAACGAGCATGTGGTAGTATGTTATGTTGACCCATTCTCAGGTATTATATCTCGCGGAATGACATGCTGGGGTACTACATTGGGGACATCCTGAAGCGTTTGCCAGAACCCGACCGGTCGCAAGGGTGGGAGGTGAGGCCTTCAATTGGTCTGTGAAGCGTTCATTTAATACGTTGCACCATAGGAAATCGAAGCTACCCTGCACTGTATAATATCCATCCAAGAAGCAATACCACTAGAAGATAATCTCTTCCTCGCCCAGATGTTTGGATCTGATGCACTAGGTCGTTTGCCAACAGCAGGTTGAGATAGAATACGTAGGACTATGCTTGGGCTGATTGGTAGGAACACGGAAACATGAACTTTGACTGCGCTTTCCTCACTTTTGTGTTTAGGTGCGTATTCAACATGGTTTATAACTCAGTCCAAAGGACCTCCACCCAGTACAACCCCATTTCTTCTAATGAACGCCATTTCGTACGTTGTTGCTGCTTTACCGAGGCCTGCGCTATGCCTCCCAGCTGCCAACGCCCTTCGCGATCCGTGTGCCGCCAAGCATGCTGCGCTGGCGCCTCATATTGGAGCATTTGCGGAGCTGCATGCTAGATTGAATGACATCCCGGTTCGTGAGATGCGTGCATGGTCTGCAAATCCACTGATGTCTTAGTATGCACAGGATACGGAAAAGAGCAAGGTTCTTCAGTCGATCGCGAGCGTCATACAAGCATTGCCGCCTGAACAACAAATCTCACCCATGGAGGCGATCGTTGTCCCAGTTATTGAAAGGCTCGCACAAGCCCTCCACGCTTCGTCTCAGGTTTGTCTTTCTCTAAATGGCGGAGCTTCTTCGAGTCTGATTCACTTCATAATGCGCAGCTCCCGATGAAATTCGTGTTGTCATCACTTCCCAGCTTCAGACACTGCCAGGGACAGCAAAGGGTCTTACACGTACGCAAGACTTGCTGCTCATCCTTGACGAGTCACCCGAAGATAGAGCCGAGACTGAGCGCCTACAGCGCGCACGTGATGATTATAGGATGGTAAAAGTTCGTGAAGACCTATTTACCACAGTAAGATACGCAGCGACGCTTTCGTCCACGGATGCCGGTGTCTCAGATGTATGTCTCTATCGTCACGCATCACGCAACTAAACTGACATGGAACACAGGCATTGAGTAACTTTCTCCGCTCGATCACTTCTCTGCCTTCGGATACCACCCTGCTGTCCCTTCCAGCAGCCCCGATCTTTGAGATCGTATGTATTGGGTGTCGGGGGGAAATTACGGCTGTATGGCTATCCCTCGCGAGTATGCTCGTCATACAGCATGATCCGCCAACGTTGATTACAGCGTCGACGGGTGCTCTCGACTTTGTTACCGATCTTGCTTGAAGCTTCATTACGAGTGCTGGGGAAGCCGGGGGGAATGGAAGCTGTGAGTGCACATTGCACGGTTTACTGAATGGATGGGTACTGAATGATTTGTTACTGTTGTAGAACCGTGATATCGTACAGGCATTTTTTGGGTGCATGGATATCGTGAGTACGGGAGTGCGGGCTTAGAGATTCGATGGCAAAGTTCATACCTTATCCATTACTTAGGTCGCGAAGCATTCCCTCGTGGCATTTTATCCTGATGCACTGCGCCATAACTTCGTTGTCACCGCAAGAGCGATATTCACTCGTTGCAACGCGCACTTTGCTGGTACTCGAATGCCTTTTTTTCTGTTGTTTTCATTGCTTACCTTGATGGCAGGAAACGCTCATCAGGCGGACAGCCAGTAGTGATGATCTAAAAGACGCTGGTACGATGACGGTCCAAGCACACGGTCGGCCGATCCTACGAGCCATCTTGTGTAGTTTGTGGTTTCGCAGATGTGGCGCCCAGGTCCGCGACGCAAAACCTGATTGAGCTGTTATCGATTGTGGCGACCAAGTTCCCTGCGGAAACGAGGACGTGGATGAACGATATTTTGTTTGCGGTATGCGTTTCTTGTTTCCTGTTTCTCGTTTCTGGCTGTAGACGATACTGATCACTTGCGCAGGACGATTTCGTGTAGTCGAGAGCGACTCCAGAAGCGAAGCGGGCTTTTGTGAGAGCCGTAATAGTGTTTGTCCACGCAGTTCTATGTTTGTAGACCTGCTTGTACTGACTATGACTATGAGCAGGTCTCGATCACCGAAGAATACGAGGAAAGCAGCACAACAGTTTACGCTTGTCGCGCGGGGACTTGAATTCACTAGCTTTGGATATGCCTCTGTTATTGTTTGATCTAAACTCGATATTATGTTTAGCGCATTTGAGTGATTCAAGACCCGTGATGAAAGTACTTGTCGGAGATGTCGGTCGGTCAGCACATGTTCCCCGTCAATGTGTGCCTAACTGCAGTGAAAGGAGCGATGTGAGTACGGTCAATGCATTGCTTGTCTCTCGGTCAGTCTGATACGAAGCTTCCACAGTGCGTAGTGATGGTCGGCGTTGAGGACATGCACTCCCGTACTATCGTGAGACGGTATTATGAATTGGTCGTTGGGGCACCTGTCACCCTTCCTCGTTTCGAGGGTTGAATGTTCAGCTAAAGTCTAAGGGTCGTACTTACCTGCAGCTATTGAAACGGTACATCAGGTACCCGGTTCATCAAGACGGAGACAACGAGTTTCTGAGATGGCATGTTCAATGATTGCATTACACGCATGAGTGGACCAGAGCTTCCTGGGAGGAAGCGGTCACAATGCCGAGTCTAAATGAGATATAGAAGGCGGGGCTCTTGAGATCGCTGGCCCTCATCACACTAACTGACAGACTCTTTCCACCTATTCATCCAACAATGTCTGATTTCCCTAAAGATGGTCGTTACTGCATCTCGATGGGATCCTATACCGCCTCCACCCTCGATGGCCAAAATGTACTTAGTGGACAGCCCATCCACGACGATACATTCCTGGTAAGTTGAAAGACTCTGGAGAGCCCTCGGTAGTGTGGGACCTGTACTACCTAAACGGCGCCGACGACGAGAAAGTGTGCTGTTTGACATGTCCCAACGGTTAAGATTACTTGGGTGCACCAGATGCCCCGCTTGTAAGTTAACTCTTGTAAGATCGACTCGGAAATTTATACCGAGACGGTCTCTGTAGGACGGAACCGTCATCCTCCTGCCCTTACACTCGGGGTCGAGCCCGTCTACCTGGATCCTCAGGAAGGCTAAAGATGGTCACACGTAAGGAACATATTATCTCTTCTTGATGAATTATCAGCATCGTCTCCGAGAACAAGGAGTACTTTGGTACTGACCACTCAGGCGGCCAGGTGCGCACGCTTCTTTTGTAAATAACGGTTCTCTACTTGAACCAACAAAGATCGAAGTCGCCGACAGCGACACACGTGAAATCCAGAGCTAGAAATTCGACGGACCGTACTAGCCGCATAGATATTATGTCAAGTATTCACCTAGTCGCAGTACTAGTAACACTGGTACAATGAAATAGTCTGTAACATTGAAAACCTGACATTTCCGCGAGGAAAAGAAAACGAGACGACAAACAGAACAACATACTATTTTCGATCCAGAGTTGGCAACTATATATCTTTTGGCAATCGAGTTTTCCTGGAGATAATCCGCCACAACGAAAACTAACCCTGGCGAGTCAAGTAGTGCCCTGTCTGAGCAACAGCGATGGCTCCAAGTAGCATACGTAATGGATATGACTCGTCATCATCCGAAGCCACTTCGAAGATGATGAACGGGGAAAGAAACGTGCGCAACGAAATCATGACATTGCTCCTCGAGCTAGACCTGCACCGCGTTTTGGGGTGATCTCGAGTACAAATGAATATGGGAAAACCCCAAGACTTCTCCCTAGAATATTTCACGATAATAAGTTGAACTGCGACATGAACTGACTCGCTTATATACTGCTTGAAATTCGAAATGTAAGTTGTTGTGACGTGTAAAGAAAGGCGGTGATATAAAATAATACAACGAGGCTGCTGGCCTTCATGGCAGACGATCCGTCGTTCGTAATGCGATGTGATTCTTCGTTAAAGCACCGAAGGATGTTGAAGAACTTTGCAAATCCCCGGTTGGTCACCTTGCCCAATGCCTGGTGGGTTCGGAGCCGCTACAAAGATGTCGTTCACATGTGTAGCGTGGGCTTGAGCATTACCGTGGCATCCACTGTTGTTTCGACCTGCCACGCGAACGGAGCCTGGGGAAGTGGCGATGATGAGAACAGGATGGCATTCATTCTTCCCTAAGATGCATGCATAGAGAATTCAAGTGACAAGTTTACCTGTGGCTTATTCGCATAAGGACCAGAGATGAGCGCATAGGCTAAACGAGCATACGTGCAAAACAATCTCGATCAGGTGTGGTGTCCAGTCGGATCAAAGGACCACAACTTCAAAGACGAGTCCTTGACATATGGATGTGGTCTGCGCCTCGACAGTGACATTCTGACTCTCAGAATGCGAATCTTGGTCTGCTGAATGCTCGCTGTCAGAACTATCAGAGTAACCCTCTGTGATGCCCTCATCAAAATGTCGTGAGCCAGATGCTGATAGAATGCTGGAATGCAACGGTTGAAATGCCAGGCAGCCTATGGCATCTATATGCGCAGAGATCAGTTATGAAGGACGAACAAGCGTTTGATTTACTGGCCTCCGTGTGCGTTGAAAGTCAAATTGGGGACGACAGTCTGGAGCGGAATCGTCGACGAAGGTTCAGAATCTAATTCATCCGAGCTTCTAAGATCGAACATCGAAATGCGTCCATTCTGTAACTTTGTCAGGCAGGAAGCCTCATCGGAGAAAATACTGTATGATTAGTCGAGATTTTACGGGAATCAGAGGACGTTTTGAAGACTGTCACAGGTGCAGATGTATCACTGCGCAGGTCCCAGGCATATATCGCGTCATGTCGACGGAATGCAGCATACGGGACACGGGCTTTCGCCGGATTGAATGCAAGCTGTAGGGAATAAGTTCAATGTCACTGGATTCTTTATATGACCTGCCTGCGTTACTCCGGACCGAGCATCTGCGCCTCCTATAGGCATGATTGGGTGCTTTATCTGACTCGGAGTACAGCGCAATATTGTACATTGCTTGTGAGGAAGGCATCAAGAAGCTTCAGCGGGCAGTCGCGCACAGAAGCGATAAAGCAGTATGCTGGCGCATTGCTGGACGATGCGCCTGGATACCAAGCAAAGTCGACTGCTGAGGACTGCGGAAATGAACGGTTATGATGAACGGACAATTGTGTGCCTTCGAGACATTTTGATAATTGATCGAGCAAAATCATGCAATCGCACTGACCTTCTCTGCTTGAGCTTCATGAGGATGGAATTTAAGATGTTAGATGACTAGCAGAACAACATTGTGATGCTCACACATTAAACAGCTGAAACGTCCTGTTCTCACACTGAACGAGGAAGTTTGACCCACCTGCGCACCTTCAGTGATGTGACGATTGAATGCTTCAAGTGGTTGACTGAGAGGCGTACACTGGCAGTAGCCAAGGTCGTCATTTCATCGCTGTTTGATGCTGTTTGGGGAGGAGCAGGAATGTGCTTACTCAATTGAGTTTCGAATTCGCATGAAAACAAGTTTTCAAAGGTGGTCTTCAGAGTTTTCGCAGCTCCCGTTCGTACTTACAGGGAATCGATTATTTACCACTCTACTTCATTCACGACGATTCCCGTAAACTTGAGTGTTCTATCATCAACAGCCTGTTTCATCAGAGTTTCATTCATGGGTGCATGTAGGCAGGTTTGTCCACATAATACAGTGACAGAAACCCGTGTCAGACGGGACAGCGGACGGTGACAATGTACCAAGGGGGACGGGCCATCCCATGTCGGCCCATGACAAAAAGTGTAGCAATATAGACGAGTGGG
>Ga0153975_1000654_pt1 | contig 11008 bp, 8 predicted proteins | sample TSGA059MetaG_FD_104694 | JGI IMG/M metagenome (GOLD analysis project Ga0153975, IMG submission 104694) | Attine ant fungus gardens microbial communities from Georgia, USA - TSGA059 MetaG | ecosystem: Host-associated > Fungi > Mycelium > Unclassified | place: USA: Georgia, Yuchi Wildlife... | reverse complement strand
ACCATTGTAAAGCTCTCTTCAATGTACTTTTTTAAGTTATAAATAGACCTTAAGGCAATAAGATCCCATGGAGATACAAGGTCCTCAATGTTTGTATATAATACTGATCTTTATTCATAGATTATTATCTATCCTTAAATAGAACAAAGAACTGCCCTAAGATAGCTAGGTTATCTCTATTTCAAGAACAATAGGACTTCTATATATAAAACAATAGGTAGTAATTATGTGGTGGTCTATTCTGGTAGACAAACCACTACAATTATATATTTAAGGACTCTATGTCTGAGAATAAACCTCAGACTTAACATCTTCTGCTACTGTTTAAACTTCACTTTTTTGAGCCTTTTGATTATTAAATCATCAACTCACAAATCAGTAAGTGGCCATTTGTAATATCTACTGTGACCTATACCAAGTCTCTATGTCAATGTCCTATCCCTCATCACTGTATAGCAGTCTCTTTTATCTCTCTTGCTTTAATACCTGATACCACTACTGCAAATACCATCAATCTAGTTCCACCAGCTATATCCCTCCCAACTCCTAGTAGTGTTACTACTGGAGAGATCAGTATTGGTTTTTCTAAGGTATCCATATCAATACTTTTGCCTGTAATTCCAGTCTTTCCAACTGGTACTCCTAGGTATAGTACCTCTACTGGCAGGCTTTTCTTATTTCTATTTTATATATATATTTATTTGTCTTCTTATTTCACTTTGGCCTTGTTATTTTAGCTATTTCTACTGTTAGTCTTTGCTTTTAAGTATTCTCTTGTGATTATCTTCCTAAGCAAAAGCTCTGCTAATACTCTATTGCAATCTATATAGCCTCTCCTCACTGATGCCTCTATTCTTGTTATTACCTATTTACTTTGTCTTTGGCTATCAACTCAAATCTTACTTTTGAGATAAAGTTAGAGAACATGGTTTGATCCTCTCTACCACCACTATCTTCTTCTAGAGTTCTTTGTTCAAAATAGGCTACTAAATGCTCTTTTTTTACTGATTTCTCTTCTACTATTGGTATTCTTTCAAAAAAATCTAAGTCTTCTACCATTAGTTTAAGCTATTGCTAGGCTTTTTCTCCTAGACTGGCTACTACTAGTAAGTAGTCTCTATTTGGTTTCTTTCTTTTTATACTTTACTAACCATATTTTATTTCTAGATCATAATATTGTTTCACTTTATGGTCTTTCTGCTAGCTATTCTTATCTTAATTTCATACCTATATTGTTTTCTTTTCCTTTACAAGAGGATTTTGTAAGTTTTCTTCTTTATTTGTAATAGTATTGTCCTTTACCCTTTTATATTCTAGGACCCTACTGGATATCTTAAGTGCTTGACTTGCCTTGCTTTTGGTCATCTTACTTGTTACCCTTAGCCTTTTATTTCTTATACTACTTGTTCTTCTTTTATTGCTTCTTTGTTCCAAGCTTTGTAGGGAGTGCTTGGCCTTCTATATTGTATATTGTACTTATTAGTAGCCTATAGCCACTTGTTAGTTCTAGGCTAAACAAATACGTGCTTTTAGTTTCACCAATACTTAGTGTATATCTTAGATTTTCTAATTTTTCTTGATTTTCTATCTAATATGTCTATTTCTACTATTTAGACATTGGTTCTTGTCTTTACAATCTTACTTCAGCCTAAAACTGTGTTTTAGTTGCTTATAACACTCTTAAGGCAGTTTTATTATTCTATCATTATCAAGTTTCTGAGTTTGCTAATAAACTACTTGTTGCTTGTTTATATTTTGAAGATAATCTAGTGTATTGGGTTGAGAGTGACCTTATCTTATCTCTAATCCTATAGCTAAGAATCTTGTATTTAATGCTATTCAAGCTACTTGTGATCTATTAGAAGATTTTTCTCCTCAAGCTGCCATCTCTTGTTTCTTCCAGTCTTATCTTTCCTTTGTTTGTACTTTCTGTAATAGGATATTATCTTTCAATTTCAATAGATGACTTTCCAATTTTCTAACTTTTGAGGAGTATTATTAATGTATTCTTGCTGAGTCTAGTCTTGACTCTTCTATTTATTTCCAGTCTCAGAGGTTAAGTAGGAGCAGAGGAAATGTTAAAGGCAAAAGTAAGGGAAAAGGGAAAGGTTGTAGTACTTAGTGTTTTCTATTCTCAGAATCAACATCTATATCCTTGTTGTTATTTAGTTATACTTTTGTTTTCTCTGTTTTTGTTTTTCTATCTCTAGACTAACTAAAAAAATTCATATATCCCATGTTTTCTGGGTTTACTACTTGTGTGACTAGGTGTGACTATTTGTTCAATATACTCTATAAGGTTTTCATCTAAATTTCTAGCCTAACTTGAACTCTCTACTAATTTTAAGTAAAGTTGATATTATATTATTTGTTAGGTCACTGTACTCTCTTTCTTTAACAGTTTTAGTATTGTCTATAGTGCACTATACTTTCTTCCTCCAATACTTTGTCTACAATGTATACAGTAAGTAGGTTATTTCCAGTCCATTATACTATTTTCCTTCAATAGTTTCCAGTTTATTATACTTCTTTCCTTCAATAATTGGTAGTAGTATTACCTGCAGTCTACTATACTATTTTTCTCCAATATTTTCCAGTTTGCTATACTTCCTTCTTCCAATAACTGCCAGTAGTCTTGTTTCTAGTCTGCTACACTATTTTCCTCTAACAGTTTCCAGTTTGCTATACTGCCTTTCTCTAATAACTTCTAGTAGTATTGTCTATACTACACTATACTTTTTTCCTCCAATAGTCTACAGTACACTATACTTTCTTCCTCCAATACTTTGCCTAATTTTCTGTACTTTTTTCTGATTTTTCCTGAATTTTTTCTAATTTTCAATGAATTTAGTGGAATTTTTAGAGAAAAAAAGAGAAAGTATGCTGACAAATGCTTGTAAAGCATTGGCTAAGTATTGGCTCAGCAGGCATCATCCCATGTTTGGTCTTGCATACTTAATAGATTCTATTTCTGGTTTGTTAAAATTTTTGTAAATTTTTGTAAGGTTCTTTTTTCTTTTTTTTGTTTTATCTCTAAACAGAGATATTGCTATTTTCTCTTTGCTATTCAAAGTTGGTGTCCTCACCATTATTCCATTCCTTTCTATGTATTCTCTAGAATATTCTTTTACTCCACTGGTTATGGTTTTTTGCTTTACTAGTTGTTTCTATTATATGTTTTGTTTTTATTTTTCTTTTCTTTATTGAGTTTCTTCTAGAAAAGGTTTAATGTCTCTTGTCCCAGTTCCTGTTCTTTTTCAAGAGTTTCACATGTGAGGTAGGTTATATATTTTCTATATAATCTACCTTAGTTTTTTCTCTTTTTCACTATCTTTCTCTCTATGTCTATAGTTGTCTTTAGGACTATTCACAACACTTTTCATGGATTGTCTAATACTTATACTTCTTTTTCTATAACTGCTATTATAGTTAAACCAAATATTTGAAATAAATTGTCTGCTACTAATACTCATCCCCCTGGCCCTCAGGCTATCCCTCCTAGTACTGGTGAGCCTTTAGACATACTCAATGTTATCTCTCTTACCAGTTCTAGAGCTGGCAAATGGATTTATCCCAGAGAACACTCACATACTCATTATACTGTTAGGTACTCCTTCAGAAGTGTCTCTGCTGCTGAGAACTCTAAGAAAGTATCTCTTGAGCTCTCTTTTACTTCTGAGAAAAAGAAAAGTAATAAAGAAGAGGTTAGTTCTAGTTCCAGGATGTTTATTGTTTCAAAAGTTACTATAGACAAGCTCTCTCATAGAGTTGTCCCTCTCTAGCTCTCTTTAGGAGCTGTCTCTAGATATGGAGATGACAGTTGATAAACTACCAGTAGTAAAGGAAGCTTTCTTTACTACTGTAACTAACAAGAAGGACAAAGGTAAAGAAAGGCCCTTTTCCTTTACTAATACTCCTACACCTTCTTAGAATATGTCCCTACCAGCAACAGTAGTCTCAAGAGTGCTTTCCTTTCCTCAACCAGCCAAGATAGCTACTATTAAGTCTACTCCTATGAAGGTAGCTACTGTTTTCAAGTCCTTTGCCCAAGCAGCACATAATAGAAACTTCCAGTCTACTTCAAGGTTTGCTCTGGCCTTTGTTCATCTAGAGTATGAGAGCTTTCTCTGTTTCTATGATATGTTCTCTAACCTTTCTATAAAAAAGGTCCTAACTATGTATTAGTCTGAATTTGATACTATTTACTCTAGTATCTCAAGGGCATTTAAGATGATAATATATAGGTCTACAAAGTACCAAGTGTTGTGTTAGCATGAGGTCATGAAGACTTAAACTCAACTAAAATGGTTGTTCAGAAAGAATTTAATAGAGTTCTCCATTGAATTGTCCTAGTTACTTATACAAATATCTGTTGGTCTGTACACCTGTCTTTTATGATCACATGACTCTTACTAATAACTATATATATCTTATATAATTGTTTCTATGCTATTTATATCTTTCCCACATTATATTCCTAGATATTTCCCATTAGATTAATAAATATATAGGAAATAGTTTTTTCTTTAGAAATTGTTTCATAATATAGCCCTTTCTTCAAGTTTCTTTGTTCTAAGGAATTTTTCTATTATCTCTAGTTCTCTTCTCATCTTTTCTCCCTTTGTCTTTTGTATTCCTTATTTGACTATCCCTATAGAATTTTAGCTATAAATCTCTTCAGTAGTTTTCTTAAGAACATCTTTTTGTTTTTTTCTTCTTCTTGTTGCTATACTTCTTCAATCTCTTCCCCATACTCCCTTTCAAACTCTTTAACCATTCTTCAGGTTTTCTCTACTTTTCCAAGTATCTTCTTCTATTATATACTCCTTCCATTGTACTAAGAACTTTTTCTTTTCTTTAACTACTCTTTTATTTAGTATTTTTTCTACCTTAAATTCATTCCTCTTCTCTCTCAATAATAACTGGTTTTGGTGGAGTTTTCTTTTGTTTTTCTACCTGGTGTTTATACAACCATACTCAACTTACGTTAACTACAGAATGTATCTTAATAAAACTAGATAGCTCTAATTCTATAACATTGATTAAGACAATTCCCTTGATCCTGTAAGGCCTTAGAAATTGCTCTGTCAACTTCTCTGATCTCTTTTCTACTATCTGCCATTTGAGATCCTTTGTACTTAATAGTACTAAATTTCCAATTTTGTATTCTTTTATTTCTTCTTGTTTTCTGTTTACATATCTCTTCATTTCCTTCTGCACTTTTTCCAGTGCTGCTCTTGCTTCTTCCTAGATTTTTTTCATTTTTTCTATAAACTTTTTTACTGTCTCAAATTTTTCTTTTTTTTTTCCTTCAAATTCTGTTTCAGTAGTCTCCGGCCACTCTGGCCACTGCTCCTGTCTATGATCAATAAAGACCCTTAGGTACTGTTCTAGTTTTTAATTGATTTTCTCCATCTGTCTATCTGTTTGAGGATAATAGGCTGTTAACAGCTTTGTCTAGATTCTCAACAATTGGTTCAACTCTCTTATTATCTCTACTACAAATTGTATTCCTCTGTTTGATATGATACTTTCTAGAAGTCCATGCAATTTCCAAATATAGTCTCTAAACAGTCTAGTGAGTTCTTCTACTAATGTTTTTTCTATAGTTGGTATAAAGTAAGCCATCTTACTGAACCAATTACAAACTACTAAAATTGCATTATAGCCTTATGCCAAAAGTAGCTTGGTAATGAAGTCTACTGAAATATGACTCTATGGCTTTTCTAAAATTGTATTGGATATTAGTTTTTCTACTAGGATCTCAGTTTTATTTTTATATTGTTGACAAGCATTGTATCTCTCTACATATCTCCCCATCTTCTTTGTCATCTCTAGCCATCAATAGTTTCTTGTAACTAACTCTGTTGTCTTTTATCTTCCTCCATGTTCTTCTACTAGTGTATTATGATATAAGTGTATCACTTTTCTTTTTAGTTCTTCTTCTAGGACATATATTTGTTCTTCTTTTATGATTAGCCCTTCTTTAACCATTTATTTTTTTATCTCAGTGTTTTCATTCTTATTTTCTTTAGTTTTTTCACTGCTTTTACTACCTTTTTATGTTTTTTCTGTGCTTTCTTGATCTTTTTCCTTAGATTATTTTTCTTTACTAATATTTTCATCCTTTTTATCCACCCTGGCTTGATTAGCATCTGGTCTTGGTTGTTGTTTTTCACCCTCTCCTACTAATCTAGTTTCCTGCTCAATTTATTTGCCTTTTCTATACTCTTCTCTGGGATGTGCTTAAGAGTGAAGTCAAACTGTAATAAATACAATACCTATCTAGTTTGTCTTTGGTTTAACTTTTGACTAGTCATAAAGTATTAGAGGTTTTTATAGTCCATCTAGAATTCAAACTTTACTTTCACCCCTTTCAAGTAGTACCTCTATGATTTCAAACACTAAATTACTGCTAGTATTTCTTTATCATAGATTTCATAGTTTTATTTAGTTATATTTAATAACTTAGAGATAAAGGCAACCAGTTTTCACTTTTTATTCCTACATTTTATCAATAGTACCCCTCCTGTCACATAGTCTGAGATATCTGTTTGCACTCTCATTTCCTTATCTAAATCTGGGATAGCTAAGACTAGCTCTATTATAAATATTTCTTTTAATCTCCTAAATGCTTTTCTCTACTCTTTTCTCTACCTCCACTTTTCCTCCTTTCTGACTAGTAGGTGCAAAAGGGCTGCAATCCTAGCAAAGTTCTTAATAAATTGTCTATAGTAGTTTGCAAACCCTAGAAACTTTTGCATTTTCTTTATATTTTTTGGTACTGGCTAGCTTAGAACTTCATCTACTTTCTTCTTTTGTATTTTCACACTCTAATGTCCAATCACTACACCTAGGAATTCTATCTCTTTTACTTTTTACCAACACTTTTCTGGTTTGACAAACAGGTTGTTTTCTTTCAGCCTCTTCAATATCTTCTCTACCAGCTCATCATGCTCTTTTTTAGTGTCCATGACTACTATTATATCATCAATGAATGTTGCTGTATTTCTTTGATTGATCATATCTTGGAATAGATTATTCATCATGGTCTGAAAGATGGCCAGGGAATTTGTTAGTCTGAAATATATGACTATTAGTTCATATGTCCTAATATATGTTATGAATGCCACCTTTTATTTATTGTCTTCCTTGATCCTCACATTATTGTATCTCTATTTAAGATTAAGTTTTGTGAACATCTTTTTTTTTACTCCATCTAGGATATCTGCAATTAGAGATAAAAGGTATCCATTCTTTACTATTTACTGATTTATATGGTAATAGTTTTGTACCATTTTCCTCTTTCTATCCTTCTTTGCTACAAAATGGACTGGTGAGGTTTGTGGCAGTTTTGATAGCCAAATATATCCCTTTTGTAGTTGATCCTCCATGAATACTTGTATCTCCTCTCTTTTCTCCCTTGACAGTGAATACATTTTCCCTTTCCTTGACACAAATCTCTCTTTCAACTCTGTTGCATGGTTCTATAGCTTTCTAGTGGGTACTCTTTCTGATTCTTCCTTTCCAAATACCTTTTTCTACTTCTAGAATCTCCTAGATACCAATTTCTCTACTGTTTTTTCTTCTTTTATCTTTCTTATTTATCTTTTCTCTTGTATTTCTTGCTTCCTCTTTCTATATATCAGTAGACACCATGTCATTTTTACCTCTCCTTTCTTCTAGTCAATCTCTGGGTTATAGGCAGCTAACTATAGCATATCCAATATCATCTCTGTTTTTCTCAAATTGTATACATCCATTTCTTTAAAGAACATATTGCACTCCACCTGATGAATAATTGCTTCTTCTACATTTATAGTCCCATCCATATTTTGTACCAGCAGGGGTTTTTTTAGTTTTTCTAGCTTAAATCCCTTTTCTTTTACAAACTTTGTGTTCATGAATAGGCCTGTTGCCCTACTATCCAATAGTGCTTTTACTATTATCCCTTTATGATTTTTCAGTTTTTCCAACCCTACTTTCATCCACACTTCTTTTAGTAACTGTAGTATATGCCACACATCTTTCACTTTCTCAATATTACCTTGACAAGAAACTTTATTTTCTAGCTTTTCTAGACACAATATACTGTACATATTTGAGGAGACCAGCTAAAAGCTCTTCTATTGTCTTTTGCTAACTCTTGTGATATTTTTACTACTCTCTCCTTTCTTCTCTTTCTTTGCCAATAGTTTTTGGCTATATGGTCTCACTTTCTACATATATAGCACATCCTATCTTCCCCTCTTTCTCTATTGATATCCATTGCATTGGGGTCTTTTATTAGCCCCTATTCCTTTTAATTGTTCTATGCTTCTCCTTTAAAGTTCTAGTCCTCTTTCCTTTATACAATCTGTCCTCTTCTTCCTTTATATGATTCTTTACTAAAGCCTCCCCTAGGCTATATATTTCTCTATGGGTGTACTGCATTTTTCTCTAATATTCTCTCTTGTGCTTTACTCTGCCTTTGGTTTCTATTCAACCTTTCTTACCATTCTTCTATTGTGCTAGAGAGGCTTTTTGCCTCTGCTAGCCTCCTCTTTGTTAGATTTGGAACAAAACTCCTCTAATATACAGGAAATGGTGCCTAAGACAACATACTGAAGCCACCAATTACTATCCAGTACTACTATTTTAATTTCAATCGCTTCTACCAACTACTACCAATTTCTGCCTACATCCACCAACTAACCTTTTACTACACCCACTATAGACCTGGTAATAACCACGCTATAGTAGATAGAACTAGTAATTAGATTACCAAGTATCTAAAAAAAAGAGTATAAGAACCCTAATAAAATGGAAGAAACCTCAAACATTAACTAGTAAGTCAATAGCTGAGATAATTAACTTACTTTTGTGTTATGGACTCTGGCTCTAAGCACTAATAACCCCAAAAAAAACACTTGAACAAAATACTTTAGTACTATGTCATACCTAGCAGAACCTATATCTACTTTTGCAAATGAAGACAAATTTGATAAAACCAATTGGCTGTTCTAGAAACAAATGATCAAAGTAGCAGCAATCTCAAGGGGTGTATATAGATATCTTGATAGATCTATAAAGCAACCATTATTAGCATTTATATCAACAAAACCACCTATAGAAATCCTATAGAATTCTGACTTATTGTCTCTAAAAGAATAGACCATTTGTAATGTCTGGATACTTGGACTACTCATGTTCAATACCAAGAATCCTATAGGTCAAGGAATTAATATTGACAGCACTACTGCACAAGCTTAAACATCATACATTGACAACTATGAAAAGGCATTAAATATAGCTAGGTTGAATACTAAGCAAAACCTACAAAATATGATATATACTGACAACTTTGACTTTGATAACTACATTACTAGCATGCAGAACAAATGGTTGAGTGCAAAAGCTCTAGAGACTAATATTTCAGATCAGAATTTCAAGAACATTGTCATAAACTCACTATTGAGCTCATAGAACTCTGCTATAGCTACACTCTATAATATCAATATGACATCTTCAGAAGCTATCTTTAGACTTTAGATCTGGAATACAAGAGTTAAGAGAAACTATTCCACTTATATAGAATAGAGTACTATAGTATTGCAAACAGAGACCCCAAGACAATGACCAAGAACCTCTCTTATCTGCTCAAATCCCAAATATAAAAAACAAGGTTATACTATAGAGATGTGCTACTAGAAGGGAGGTGGAAAGGAGGGGCAGTTCTTATTTGGTTTTGGCAAAAGAGAAGAAATTAAAGAAATGATAATAGGTACTAAACAGAGAGATTTCAAATTTGGCACTACAGCTAATACAGCTACTACAGAAAAGAAAGGAAATAAACCAGTCTTTGCTTTAATGATGACAAATGACAACAAACTCAAGGTACTCACCACTCTATTCCCTGAAGAAACTTCATTTCCTAACAAAAACTCGACCAATAGCTCTAGACAAAAAGTTGAACAGAAACTTGACAAAATAGGGATAAGAGTAGATAGAAAAGCACTTGAAGAGCACATTATTTGTTGTACAGAATCAAATAGTGGAATAGAGGCTCTTACCTTACTGGACTCTGGAATAAATAACTATTGTTTTATTAACTGTTTATCATTTATATCATATACCCCAATAAGCCAACCTATTACTGGACTAACAGCTAGAAAGAGGGCTACTTTCAACATTATTAGTAGAGGAGATGTTATCTTCAATGCAATGGTAGGAGGTATTAACAGAAAAGTAACTCTGAAAGGTGCATTACATATATCTAGTCTAAGATCAAATCTTATTTTAATATTACTTCTGGGAGTAAAAGAAATTAGCATCAATTTTGACTAAGATAGAGTAACTGTAAAGCTACCAAGCAGAATTTACTATATATGTAAGAAGAATATGGGAAATAATGGCACTAAATAAGCATAACAAAGCTTCACCTAATTATGACTAAAATTTATCTAATAGCACTCTCTTTACTCAAATATTCCAATAAATTCATTAAAAATTAGAAAAAATTCAGGAAAAATTGGAAAAAAAAGGCAGAAAATTAGAGAAAGTATTGGAGAAAAGAAGTATAGCATACTGCAGACTATTGGAGGAAAGGAGTGTAGTGCAGTGCAGACAATACTATTGGAAGTTATTAGAGAAAAGTAGTATAGTGAACTGATAACTATTAAAGGAAAATAGTATAGCAGACTATATATAGTACTACTTACTTTACACACTAAAAACAAGACTACTGGAGGAAGAGAGTATAGTGTACTGTAGTGCATATACAAGACTACTTACTATTATACTTATATAGACTGTTGGAGAAAGAGAGCGCAGCAATCTAACAAATAATATAGTGTTAACTTCACTCAGAATTAGTAGAGGGTTCAAGTTGGACTAGAGGTCCAGATGAAAATTTTATCTATTATATATATGAAACCAAATATAAAAATGATATCTACTAATTAATTGTACCTAATTATTTCTATACCTTTTCTTTTTACTCAAAAATACAATAAATTTATTAAAAATT
>Ga0153975_1000653_pt1 | contig 11011 bp, 14 predicted proteins | sample TSGA059MetaG_FD_104694 | JGI IMG/M metagenome (GOLD analysis project Ga0153975, IMG submission 104694) | Attine ant fungus gardens microbial communities from Georgia, USA - TSGA059 MetaG | ecosystem: Host-associated > Fungi > Mycelium > Unclassified | place: USA: Georgia, Yuchi Wildlife... | reverse complement strand
TCTGACTGCATATGGCTGCGCCATCACTGATCGACTAAAGTTATAGTACATGGACATCAAATTACATATAGTCGAGAGGAATTCCAGGACCGCAAGAGGAGGCGAGTGTCTACCATGACTACCGTCTACCTCTGTACATCCACCACTCAAAGTAGCACCAGTCTCCGCTCCTGAGATCGCTACTTTCCTCCCTGGTCGAGTGGAGCTTGACCGTCAACGAAGTGAAAGATCTTATGAAAAACCTGGAATTTGGAATGTGTCGTGCATGGGACGGTGGCCAGATTGTTGAAGATGGAAATGACGCGTATGTTCCGCGCTAGATCACGTATGCAGGGAGAGCGCAAAATCAAACCCTTGATGGTTCCAGGCACACCAGTCAGTTACCCCCGAAGGTGTCAATGACATCGTTAGCGCTAACGGATATCATCCAACTAATGGGATTCGTATGTCAAGTTAGGGGAACCGTCTGCGGGGCGGCAGGGTTCATCAGAAAATGATGCGAATGCGGAAGAAGCAGCCCCACCTCCTCCATTTGAGACGGAAGGTTCGCTCGGCTTTAAACTAACTTTGTTGGAGATAGATGCGTATTGACAAGCGACGAGAAGCCAAAGCTAGCATGTCCAGTTTAATTCATCAATCTTGTGCATTACCCCTCACGTATAATAGTATGACAGTTCAACCCCACACAGACAGAAACAAAAATTTCTCTTGCATTCAGTATTTCTCCAAGCTTCCTTCAATGAATAAGAGACCCTCTCGGTTTCCTGAGCGATTCCGCGATTCCTAGGAACGTTTCGGCGAGTTGTATCTAAGTAAGGAGAGAACAAATGAATGTTATATGCGTGTCGCATGTATTCATGCAATAACTTACCGTGTCTAAGGCTTGCGTGTACGAAGACGCAACTGTTGCTGCTGGCGGAGCTAATGGATCTCTTGGGGCATTGTTTTGAATGTCAAGCGCAATTTGAGTCATTCTTCGCAAGGAGGAGGAAGATCCATCTGGGCCGAATGATACTGCATGGAAAGACAATGCTTTGCTAGATATTGTGTCAAAAGCTGAAAACAATCGAAGGAGAAAACCGGCCACGAACCCAAGACGAACCGCGGAGCGGCACAAATCTTGAGTAGTCTGATCTGCGATATGGCACTCGCCATCCGACAAGAATATCATTACAGGCGTCCTGGAGGTATTGTTAAAGACCTTAAAGCATTTTCGAACTTCCGAAGGTTGATCGACGCACCTCTCTGTACTCCAATGTTGCTCCATAACTGACTGGCCTCGCTGAACTGCAGCAGTGAAATTTGTGCCTCCAGATGCAGCATAGCGCAATACGGCGTCTAATAACTGGTCGGGAGAACTGGCAAAATCGTTCACCACGACGTCCACAATGGTGTGATCAAACAAAATAACACTATAGGAATCTCGTCTCGCCGCTTGTGGACCAGCAACTGCTGCAGCACGGGCCGACCAGAAACTATATAATGAGGACAGAACAGCACCAAACCGGTCATTAGAACGTTGGATAATTCTGTTCGAGGCAGGTGTATTTGGAAGGGGACGTCTGTCATCACAGCCCATGGAGCCGGATCTACTGATCATCAGCAACTGCAATGATACGACGATTGTCCCCTACCTATCGGCCACAAAGATTCTGGAACATATTAATCGCACATCAATTATTGTCCTTGCGATGGGACCAGATGACTTACACGTGAAATGCTTGTTGCATGATCACGGGATTCCTGCACGAGAAGAGATGTCCGTCGTTGGAAACATACCCCAGACCAACTTGAGCATTGTTAGGATCCATCGGCTGGTGGAACAAAGGCAAAGTGCAATAGGATGGCTGAGCAGCATTTCCAGCTGCAGCAGTGTGCTCGGGGCCTGTCATCACAGTAAGTCGACAATAGGACAGCAAGAACTAGACCATACCGCTGCACATTGCGTCGCTGACAGGAGAATTAGATCATTTGTGCTACCAGAAACTTCAAGCGTTCGAAACTCACCATTTGGCGAAATTTGCTTGCTCCTCTCGAGAATAAGGGTCTTTGAAGCCTGCAGACTATGTGAGCCAAGTTACACACCACAACCCTATTACTCACCTGCCCGACGCCAAAAGAGATTGTGCGTCACATAGTCTTTGGCACGATCCGGGTTAGGCAGTAGTCTTCTCACAATATGCTGAACCTCATTGTTCCCCCTACAAGCAGAGACATCCGGGGCACGACAATAGTCAATGTGGACGTGGCGACCTAGTGCCTGACAGACAAGATTGCACATCATTGGTGCACCTTCATCATTTGAAGAGAAGCGACGTCCTTCGACCTCGAGACCCGTATCATCTGGGCCATCCACTGCCCATCGTGACGAAGACATAGACCCATGTCTAGTTTCATGCTCTTGTTGTGGATGGCCTGGTGATATATGTGAAATGCGACTACTGAGATGTATCAATTACACCTACCGAGCGGTAATGTACAATAGTAGCCACAGTGCTCACACCTATGACAAACATATGAGGAGCGACTGCAATAAGGAGACAAAGATGCAGACCTCTCTCTGCAAAAGTGCACCACTTTTTTGTCCAAACTATGATTGTGTGGACCTTTATGGGCTACCATTCCTGGTGGTATTACCTTGGAACATCTTAGTCGTTTGGCAACTGTTTGGTGGGTGAGTTTCAATGTGAATGCAAGTAGCTCGTAGTCAAACCTTGCGAATACTGTGGATAGATGTAGTGTATTAGCGTAGAAAATGATGTCCACGAAAATGGTACGCCACCTTCGTGTACTGGAAGGTCTCGTGTCTTCCTGTAAACGTTGCTTCAATTGATTGTGGCGCAGTTTCAATTTCGCATATGCCATCGGCAGTGCACTGCTTGGAACATGAGTGCTCCTCCCTATATTGTCATGTAAGTATCAAGTTATGTAGGATGGACGATCCATTGACGAACCCGCAGAGATGAATAGCGTCGCCTTGCAAGCCATGAAGATGGTCTGTATGGGCACATAGTCTCTTGCAAAGTTGGCAGGGGAAAGAACAGAGTCGAGCATCACAGTGGTGTTGATCATGATCCACGTCACTGTAATACGTAAGATCTCGAAATATATCCGCAAGCTTGGGATGCTTATACTGACCTCGGAATACCACAAGTATTGCGGCAAGCCGGAGTGGATCCATCGCATAGCGTCAATGTCGACAGGTCGCAGGGCTAAATGTATTCTAGCGCACAATAAAGTTCGTTCGAAAGTCAACATACCTGGCCACAGGCGTGAACAGTAGCAGCACACAAATGACCGCCGTCTCCATGCCCGATCACCTACGGATAACTCAGTAACCTGATGACATGTATAGAGATATTCTGTCTCACCTTCGTGCACTCCTCCAGACATCCTTGTCTCCCGTAGAGTTGGCACATTTCACCACAGAGATGCGCATTGACAACACATCTAGAAGAGGAAGATCTAACGTAAGCTCATTGGTAGATATGATCATGATTCATGAAAGGCTTCACATATGGTTTCCAGGGTGTCCCGCTCTGAAAAACACCAGTTAATTACTGAGTAGATATGAGGGTCATTTACTTACGACATCGAGCAGGACTTGGTTTCTCCAGATGACGCACAGAAATCGCAAGAATGTATGCAAGTATGAGAGGTCTGGCAATTATGTTGTCCGTCGTGTAACCTGCTCTGAATACAGAGTAACTCGCAGTTAGCGCATTTTAACTTGCACAATTGCACATTGCTCTTCATGTCTACTTTCGCACTTTCGAATTCTCTCATAAGCTCATCAATGCTTGCTTGCCCGCTTTGGAAGCGAGCGACATTCGACGATATCCATTCGTTAACGTGGGCGATGCGCAAGTCGACCAGGTTGTCGATGTGAGCGGTCAGATTCTCAACCCAAACATCCTCCGAGACGTGCTGGCGAGAATCATAATCACCCCATGCACGGGACAACACTTGCAGCCTGGCCTCACGGGAAGATGATTGTTGTGCCCCCCCAGTCGCCAACGAGAATTCCGAAGAGGTATCACGCATGCCAATGGGAACATCGTCATCAAGGTTCTTTATATACTTCGGATTAAATGCGATGGAGGGGAAATACCAAAAGTGTTTCATACCTTCAAAGGTTCTGGGTCAGGGTTGACCTCTTGCAGACCGAATGCCAGGGCATTAGGCAGCAGAGAAAGAAGAAGTTGTGCCCGATGCGAGGCCATCGATTCTGTGATATGATGTTGTTAAACTGAAAACATGATAATTCTGTAGAGTACGCACGTGAGAGAGCGCCCCAATCATTTGCCTGTGGGAATTCGAATCAATACCTCACAAAGTGCATGGCAGACCAAGTATACCTTCAGTTTCGCCATCAAGGTCTTCATTACGTGAAGGAACTCTCCTGCTGTATTATGTGTCAGTTTTTGCTTGTCCAATCGACGCTTGAGCGTTGGGAACAGCTTGTAAAACTCCTGCGACTCGATCACCGGCCTATAAAAAGTAGTAAAACGATACTATAGACATGAAAAACATTGCACATACCATGGGACGATATTCAACTGTCCAGCGTGGAGGCGAGAAATGAAATTGGCTTCCTGTTCGTCTTGGACTATCTTCTGAAACTTGAGAGCGAACCTAAGTAACAACTGTCCTTGAGTATGTATACGTTCATGGAGAGTCAGGGGCATACTCCTTGGTGATTTCTCCTTTGTCTGAATCCACGACATCCTGAAAAGTTGCCGAGTTCAGGAATTTGAAAAGTTACCTCCAGCAAAAATTACCTTGATGATGATCACCAATGTCGATTGAAATAGACTCGGGTTTGCTGCTGGATCTAGGACAGTCGAGCTCGACTGGAATGACTGGAATAAACCTGTGATATCACGGCTCAAGGCGAAGTTATTCCGGAACAGCACCTGTAAAATGAGGTAAAGCTCCTATCTGCAAACGTGAGAGTGATATCGAACCAGATTAGAGATTGCAGTATTGAACAGAACGAGTAATGTATCTTCTTGAGCGGAGCGCTCAATACTATGAACACCTTTGTGGAGTAAGAATGTTAATACATGATGCTGCGAGGATGACTGGATTTGCGTGCCTTCAAAATCCAAAGAAACTACTAAATTATCTTTGGTTGGGGTCACTGACATCCACACTCCTTCTGTCGTGCGCATCGCTGATCCAGCAAAAGATGTGTCCACAAGATGGTTCAAAGAAAAGCTTTTCCCCACTGATTGTTCACCCATAGACGACACGACCTTGACAGGCTTGAGATGACATTAATTCAGTGGCTCTGAAAAATTGGTATCCAAGTGGTTCATACCTTTTTGGCCATGTAGGATTGGAATAGAGATTCGTACCAACCGAAAGACAGGAAGTCGACGATGCGGTTGACATCCGCACCGAGGAGGGATTTCTCCAGTTCAGTAGAATACACACCATCCTTGAGTGGAATGAACCTATTTTCTTTTGTCACAGCAATCTGGATAGGAATGAGGCAGAGGAACTCGGCAAGCCACTCCCCAGCACGGAACTTCGATACATCCCACGCCACACCTCCCAGGAGAGCATTGGAAAAAGCGGCATACGTAGTTGCAGAGACAACAGTGGACTTCAGAAGATTCCCGGTTGGCTTCTTTGACGTCCTCTCGAAGTGCGAAATAAGATCATGGAAGTGCGGCACAAATATTTGATGATCCCGGTCTGTAATGAATACCAATGTTCGCGGGCACCTACTGCTGAGGAATGTGATCGTCTCCCGCTGAACAGCAGGGAGAACCGGGAAACGAGTCCAAACTTCGGCGTGACAATCAATGAGACAATTGTGTGCAGTAACGTCCTCAGACTTTGTAGCCCCTCCTCGAGCACCCTTCTCTTTGAAAGTAAACTCTGTCACTTTGCGAGTAATGTCGAGAGCGAAAGATCGACATGTTTCAGCGTCAATATTGAGTGTGACCAAATGCACTATATTCCGGCTAGTTAGAGACGTCAAAAGGAATGGCTGGTCGATTGGAAGATCGGGGATCTCCAGTGCAATACCGTCAGTTGAGCCGAAAGTGCTCCAGTGGTAGGCGGTCAGAGCCAAGTCGGAGCCACGAGCATGAGCTGTGATTAAGCAAGAGCCATCTGGAGTCGAGTGAACTGCCGTTGGGATCTGAATGAGGTCGAGTGTTGCAGGCCTACAGTATATACATATTAGTAGTCGATTTTGACTTTTGTTGACGAGAATCTGACCTAAATTGCATTGTCGTCAAAGAGTACACTCTCGCCTGAGCAAATGAATCGACGAGCAGTAATTCTTCGCTACCGCAGATGAAACATGCATGACTGATGGAGGTCCCTTCGGCGTACCATTGAGTCAGGTTGATCGCACTGCCACTAGCATGGAAACTACGGGTACTATCATCGTAAACAAAGATGTGAACCAAGAGCTGAATACAGGTTGTCAGGTTGATTTCCAGCATATTCTGAACGGAACGAACCCTTTCCGCGGCAACAACGCTGAGCATGCGTTTTGACTCATCATAAGCGAGAACAAACTCGCCAATTTTGCCGCGGTCTAGCCTTTTACCACGCCCGCTGTGAGTCAAAGCGCCCTCAATAGCAGTGAGGTGTTCCAGGTACACTGTTAGGTTCCCAACCCGATCGGTCGTCGCAAGCAAGATCTTCTCGCCTGCAAGAAGCTGCGCTCTCCTGGGATCAAGTATAATGCATCAGTCATGTTCATGCATCAAATTGCCAAGAACACATACACCACTGAATAACCGAGAGGTAACTTGAACGAGTATGAGTTCCTGAACTTGGGAGAAGGAATCGTACTAGAATCAAACTGCAAGGAATGACTATCTTGCGCTGTCAGCTGCATGAGGTGGACCGTGAATTTCAACATTGGTTCCTCAGAGGACTCTCTTGAACTAGTGATTTGCACCATAGTAGGCCCTGCAAGAGATCATTTCGTTGACATCCACAGTCAAAATGAATGCTTGGCATACCATATAGATACCCTTGCGTATCCTCGACGGAGTCAATGGCAAAGGTGTGCCTGCCAAATAGTAAATATGGTGAAGTGGCAACAGGGAAGAATCCTTACGAATGGTGACCCGGTGAACTTGAAAGGTCATTGATTTCAACGATAAACTTCTTTCGTAGTTCGGAAAGCTGTTGCTCTTCATCGCTGAAAACTTCTCTAGAAACCTGGGCCACGCAATGATCGGTTTGTATCCTCAGCGCAGAATTAGTCAGGGACTTGGTGTATTTCTTCAGAAGTAATTTGAAGTGGCCCAACGCGGCAGCCCTGGTATCTGCGACGACTTTTTTCATGATAGGGAGCTCCTCGATGTCATTTAACTCAGCAAGGAACTGTGCGTCATTAACCTTAGAGGCACGGGCCTCTGCTTCTTTGAACGTCATATCGACAAGCTCGGAGTCCGGGCTAGAAGAGATGAAGGAGTTAACTTTTTCTTTCAAGCTGTTCATAAATCCCTTCGGCTGCTCGTGTGAAGTAGCATCCCTGCCCATCATTTTGACAGCTTCCTTGACATGTTTCATGTCCTCGTGTAGAATTGCGTTCAAGAAATCTTTGTTTTCGACATCGGGAAATTGATGACGCAGGCTTCGGACAATGCAGATTCGTTCCTTATAACCCCTGAAATCGCGATTGTTAATCTTCTCGAGGTGCAGCTTTGGTAGCGTGTGATGAAGCTCTTCCTCTATTTCAGGGTACAGCTGAGTGAGAGCCTGAAGGCGATCTGGGTCACTCGTTAGTACAACGCACAACTGGCGACACAAGCAAATACCTTTGAGTCCGGAGTTGGCCTGATCGCTCTCGATCGAAGGAGGGGAAGAGCCATTAGTGGAGATACTTCGGAATCGAGTTAGATATTGATGAGAATGGTCTCAAGGACAACTCACGAAGGGGAAATAGAAGATTTAACGGGATCTGGACAGGCTATTACTATCAGATAAATTGATTGCACAGACGATATACCTTGAGCTACAATGTCACCCTGCTCGCTTGTGGTAGCGTAGGGGAAACAATCAGGGGCGAATGTACTAAATGAATCAAGTCAGAGGCACGAGAGAGGTATACCAAGGAATACTTGCGGAAATTTCTCGATGATGGCGTCAACTAATGCTCTGTGGAAGATAGGAGGGAGACCGAGTGAGTCCTTCTCCAATTTGGCCTTGATGCTAGTCTCTTTTGACGCTTTGGCATTTCTGGCATTCGACGAAATATTATATGACTCTTGCTGAAATTGTTTACACGATTGCGCGAAGCGATTCCGAAGGCCAGCATCTATCAAAAGGCGCACTGCCTTGGCATCCAGGTTCTCATTCATTTTTAGGGCGTCATTTTTTCTGAGGACGTGCCAACAGGTCAATTCAGATCCAGAAAATGAGTACAGGAAGTAACACCCACAACTTGTCACCCAACTGCATGCGGGAGATAGACTGGCGCTTCCACACCTCGGCAACCTTCCTGGCCGGCAGATATCTGATTGTCATGAACCCTTGAGTAGTCTCGCCGTGCAACAACCAAGGCTTCTGCAGTCCTACTTCAACTGTCGCTTCTGGGTGAGGCTGAGGCATGACTATGTGTTCAGACGTAGCCTACACGCAGGTGTCAGTGTTATGTCAGTAACGATAAATTGTGCAAACATTGAATCCAGGACGTGGCGTTACGGCCTCTTCCCGCTCGTTTGTTTTCGTAACTTCAAATGTGAACATTCTATCAGACTCGTCTTGGTCTTCTTCCGATTCCATCTTGACGTCTTCGCCATCCTGTTCGCTCCATACGATAGAGCGTGCATGCTCAGGGGAGATGAGCGCTGTGACTTGATCACACATTTTCGTGAGATATCTAATGTTCTGTGTCAAAAGAGTAAATCATGTAAACCAAGAAAGGTTGGACGAACCGCATAAAGGTGACACGGTTGCGTTTCATGGAGGAAGGAGCTGAGTCATCCCAAGTTCCATCCTCCGGCCAGTAGATGAGGAACAGTTGTTCATCAGAGGTAGCTTCATGATTTGTTTGGACGATGTAAAGTCCAGAACGAAGGCTTGGTTTGGAAGCACTGGATCCGCTGTTGTTTGCGACAAGTTGTACCGCACTAAAGCAAGCGGTTCATTAGAATGTTAATATGCAGGTCAAACTTTTCTTACACATGGTCTTCGACGACACCTAGAGACAATAGGAGTCGCACAATTTCCTGCTTGCTCCCGTAAACGCCTACGGGCTTCACAATAATGCGATCCAGTGCACTGAAGTTGACTTTCGTCATGGATACATATGCGCCTGGACAAACAGTATTGATGAAAGCACGGAGTGAATCCTGTGCGATGATAATTTTGTCCACTAATAGTAGGAATTAGTGCAGGAAGACTTGGTAAGAACAATACAATCACCTAGGCCACCACTTCCTTGTTCACTAATCAAGTCGAGGACCCGATACATCCCATCGATTGACTGGACGAGGTCACGAGCATCATTGTGCGGAGGAGAGTCTTCTACGTCCATCTGAAGGACGACGAATCTCCAGCCCACATTCAAGATGACCGTGAGGAAAGTCAACTTACATAGTCATCTTCAGCATCGGACTTTACGGATTGGTATAGATCATCGTCTGAATCATCAGAAGTAGTGAGGGCAGCGAATGTCATATTCCTTTGATCAGCCTTTGATATGAATGCTTGTGATACCGAGGGTTCATCGTCATCGTCATCGTCCATCCCATCGATCGTGATCGATGGGGTAGATACACGAGAATATGAGCCCTGGGCAAAACTCGTACGCTTGAAATTTTCGTTACCGACGTCAACTGGTCGATCTGTGAAGATAATCAACGGGAGATAGGACTACTGTACGCTTCAACTGACCAACTCCTTTCCCCTTGTTTGTGTTTTGGTTCATCTGTAGCATATGCTGAGAAGTATCAGGGGTGTTGACATGGAACAACGCTGGCGGTGCATATGATCCAGAGTTGTTCATGATGGTGGTTGTAGTGAACAAGGAACTTGATATCGCCCTCTTTAAAGGGGATCGAATAAGCGCTAGTTCAACTCGAGCCGTCGTGTCGTGAAACAAGCCGAATTGAATGTCACACGTCTGAATTGAACTTTATGACGGATAACGGATCAACGAAAGGAGTCATAGCGGAACTTCCAGGATAGTATAAGGCTATGCAGCCTAATGAATACAAGAAAAATAAGATCTTCAAATCTCGCATCTTTACAAGCTCCCTGACAACAACAACCTGGAGCAATGCGCAAATTAAGTAAGCTGTCGATATGGGCAGCCTGTCAGATTCTCTAACCACACATCTCCTGAGATGTGTCGACGAGTAGCATAGCCATCCCATGCGTGAGATGGAACACGCAGTACTTGTTCAAGTTGTGCCAACAACGACGCCGCGTCAGAGGACTCCGAGTCGTGAGCCGCACTGGATTTGGTCATATGGGATGATATATAGAACACCGATAACCCGAACGAGGCTTAAAGTTAGTGTGCCAGTCGGAAACCGCAATCAACGTAAAGCACCTTTCAGTGAAAACTGCAGTGAATTTCGTACATCAGCGCATTTTCCAATGATATTCATTGGATCCACTATCCACAGTACTAGTGATGAGTCTCCTGAAGATTTTCAGCACGTTATGCTATGAATTTCATTTGATTTACAAATTCAGTTAAAAAAAAAGGAACTTTCAGCACCTTGATTCCGCTGAATTCCATTATTTTCTAAGCGAAAGCGAGGCACGAGCGTTAGCGTAGAATGAGGTCTACGCGGAAGGTTAAGTTTTCAGACCCCGATTCTTGCTTCGTCCCACTACGATACTCGGCGCAAGACTTTTTCAGCCCAACGACGGCTCCCCGCTTGATCTCGCACCCGCTCTCCCTCAGAAGCTGCATCTCGCAGTTTTTTAATTACTATTTTCTACATTAATTTTCTTAGTCTACTGCTCGACGCATCACCCTTGTCCACACTCTGGTGTACAATGTGATCTCTGGGCTTCT
>Ga0153975_1000647_pt1 | contig 11029 bp, 17 predicted proteins | sample TSGA059MetaG_FD_104694 | JGI IMG/M metagenome (GOLD analysis project Ga0153975, IMG submission 104694) | Attine ant fungus gardens microbial communities from Georgia, USA - TSGA059 MetaG | ecosystem: Host-associated > Fungi > Mycelium > Unclassified | place: USA: Georgia, Yuchi Wildlife... | reverse complement strand
TTTTGAGACACCGCGAACGCAATGCTTCATATACCTATACGCAGGAATAAATGATCATTTACTGATGTGGCTGTTAGACCTCCTTATGGCTGACCTACTAGTTTCGTACGAGGCGATTGTCTTTCTTTCGTGATAATCGAAGCGGTGCATTGTTACATATGTATTCTACCAGAGGACAGTTCAATCGCAAGCATCGCGCCATGCAAAAAAGAGAAGAATCAGAGGAACTAACATAGACGCACGTTTCGCATCCACCAATATCGTATAACATGGTTTCTGTGCGTGCCATTCAGAATCACAGTTGGATCATTGTGCAGTGTGGAGGTTCGGATGGCCACCATCAATATTTGTCACCGAGCCGCCGTGCTTGCTTAATACATTATTGTGACAGAGATCGTCGATGCAACTTATTGGATAGGTAATTCTCAAAAAACATGAATAAGTACGTCGAAGCGGCGTCTGGGCGGGTAAGCTCCAAACGCTCTACACAACGCTGTATCTCCCCGCGACTGCGCTGGGATTCCGCATCTCTGCTTGTAAAGCTGCAGCAGATGCTTCGATGAGTAAACGCTTGATCTCCCGCACAGCTTGTTCCACCTAAAGTTGATCCAGTTAATTATGCTAGTAACGCAGATAAATAAACCTTGCTCACCCTGTATTCCTCGTTGGACTCGACCAGTAGATGGAGTTTGGGTGGTCCTTCCATAGGAGGCTCCTTCCCGGATTCGTAATATATGCCTGTTGCAATCATGTCAATTCCGTATACTGAACAATCATGTTACTGGACCGACCTTTGTTGGTAACAGATGCACCTGTCATATCGATGAGCTGCCCAAGGAAAGATATGAGTATAGCACCGCAAACCGAATGCGTAGGAAAAATAACAGACCTGAACCATCGTTTCCTTGTTCGTAACCCTCCATCTGGCCTTCTGTGGGTAGTCGTTGATAGGTATGATCGCATGGAAGTCCGTAGAATCGGGGTTTGCCTTCCTGAGTCCGCTCTCCTCTGCCTGGATTTGAGACTGTAAGACCAGCCTTGTTGCCTTCATCTGTGCATTCAATTTTGCAATGACACTGAGGGCTTGTTTGTGTGCGGCAGTGTCTTTCCCTGCACGAGCAGCAGCTTCCTGAGCGGCCTTGATCGACGCTTGAAGCTTCTCCTCTTCCTTCGCATGTGCGAGACGCCGAGCAGCAGCAGCAGCTCCAGCCACTCCGAGTAAGCCCTTAGAAGAATCGGGGGCGGGACCACGCTTGATTTCGACTTTGAAGTTGCCGAATGTCATATCATCGCCAGAAGCGGTAGGTGTCTTGACAGCTTCTTCCACCTTCTCTTCTTCGGGCTCACCGTAAGCTTTGCGCTCTGCCCGATCCTTGGCCTCACGCTCCTTGTCGAGCCTATCAAGACCTTTCCCACCGAAGCCTGAGCCTGCGACTTGCGCTTTCCCGGACTTGACCTTCTCCAAGAAGCCTGGGCCAAACGATAAGCATGATTCGCGTGAAATATGATAAAGCGAGACGTACCGTTGGCGAGTTCCTCGAGCTCATTCGGAACAGTTGCATTACTTGCCTTGAGCGCACGGTAGATGTCAACAGAGTACCTTTCTTGTTCAGGTGTGATGAAGGTAACGCATGTGCCTTTGTTGCCCGCTCTCCCGGTACGACCAGCGCGGTGAACATAGTCTTCCATATGATTAGGCGCATCGAAGTTAATAACAAGCTTCAGCTGTTTGACGTCCAGCCCACGCGCGGCGACAGAAGTAGCAATGACGATGGGAACAACTCCAGATTTGAAGTCAGCAATCGTAGAGTCACGGTCAACCTGGTCCTTGCCTCCGTGCAGGGACATGCACAAGTACCCTTTCCGCATAAGGTCACGCAGCAGGTTGTCGGCAGCTTCCTGTCTGTCGACAAAAATGAGAGTGCGGCATTCTGGGTCTTCGTTATACATCTGTCCCAGGATGTCCAAGAGCCGATTGAACTTGGACTCCTCAGGACGCACTTCGACAATCTGTTCAATCTCCGCGGCAACCACAGATCGCCCGCCAACAGTAATTTCAAGAGGCTTCTGTAAGATTTTCCTTGCGAGAGAGTCCATTTGTTTGGGGAACGTCGCAGAGAACAGGACTGTTTGACGGTCAGGCCGGATGTTGTTGACGATCTTCATGACTTGGGGCTCGAAACCCATGTCAAACATACGGTCAGCTTCATCAAGAACGACATAAGTGACACGCTTGAGGTTTGTCACACGGCCTGAGTTGGCAGTCAGGAGATCGATCATGCGACCAGGAGTGCACACAATGATCTCAGCACCCTTCTTCAGCTCAGCAATTTGGTCCTTAATGGGAGAACCGCCATACGCACACACAGCCTAGTAATGAAGAATGAGATGCTATGAATAGATAAAAGACAGGATAAACGTACACGAAGATTCATCACCCGCAAAAATGGCTTGCATTCTCGATGAATTTGTACTGCCAGCTCACGAGTAGGAGTCATAACAATGGCAAGAGGGCCTTCCATTTGCTCCAGGGGCCGCTGGTCCTTGATGTGACGAAACAAGGGAAGAAGAAAGGCAATTGTCTTGCCTGAACCTGTCTTTGCTACACCAATAACGTCGCGCCCCGACATAATCGCTGGGATAGCCTGAGCTTGAATGGCGGTCGGTGCCATATAGTTGAGGCGTTTGATTACGTCCAAACTGTGAAACCATGAGACAAGGAATAACCATGGGATGTAGTTTGAACTTACCAACTGGCTGGAAGACCAAAATGACTCCATTTCGTCACCGGTCTCGGACAGTCAATGCCACGGATTTTGATGCCGTCGAGTTCCAGTCGCAAGAGGTCAGCCTCTTCATCTGTCATAGCGGCAATGTCGGGAGGAGGGATATAGAATTCTTTGCGGAAGGGCTCATATTTGACACGAGAATGGTCGACAGTGGCGATATCCTTCTTCTTCACCTTCTTGGCCGCAAGAGCAAGGATATCTTCAGGATTAAGTTCGGTGGTATCAAGCTCATCCTCTATCACTGCCTCAATGACTTCATCCTCCTCCTCATCACCCATACGTTCGGCCATAGGTTCACGGGATACTTTGCTGCCGTTCATCTTTTTCAAGTCATCTTCGTCAACCTTCTTTACTTCCTCCGATACACCCGACATGAAGGCATCGAGGGGGTCAATGGCGTCGTCATCTTCCTCCATAGCAACTGCAGCTTTGCTCTTGATAGCCTGGTCCATCCTATTCGCCTCTTCATCGTCATCATCAACTTCGAGGTCGCCAACGCTGGCTTCTCCATCCGCCATTGTCATGTCGACGGCAGGCATGTCACCAAGGGTTTCAAGCTTCCGCAGTTTGGTCTCGTCCGAATCATCCATGGCAGCGGCACCCTTTGATACTTTTAGAACTTCAGGCTTAAGTGGAAGACCTTTGAGTCCAAGACCTGTGAGAGCTGCACGGTTCAGGGAAGTGCCAGGTTTGGCCGGTGTTGCAGTCGGGGCAGAAACTAGTGAGGCATGGATCAAGTGGTGTGAAATCATGAAGTGCCAACCAAAATAAATATATGCTCACCTGGTGCGGATTTGCCTGCAAGAGCCATGGCTTTGACTTTTGCCTCGTCAAGAGCCTTCTTAGCTTCACGGTCCTTTTTCCAAGCCTCGAGCTTTGCCCTCTTCGCCTTGAGTTTCTCATCCTCTGGTGGAGGAGTTGGCGTGACACCCGATGCTGCTTGAGGTTTTAGAGGAGGTGAAGGTTGACGTCGGTCCCGGTCTTTGCGGTCTGGTGAGTGGGAGCGACGACGATCATCTCTTCTGTCGTCTCTGTGACTGTCTCGGCGCCTGTCGTCTCGGTATCTATCATCGCGATACCTGTCATCTCTGTAGCGGTCTTTTTCACGTTCCCTATCCCGGTCTCTCAGGCGATCCCGGTCTCTTTCACGGTCGTCATCGTATCTCCTGCTAGGTCTTTGGGTATTCCGCCTAGTCGGCGAAGGAGACCGAGGTGAACGGTGAGAAGATCTTACCCTTTTGTTTGACGTATCCGGGGAAAATGATCTATCCCTGCGAGCCATTCTTGTAGACGACTATGGATGTTGGTGGTAGTGGTAGTAGTCTGGAGGAGGGGCGGAAAGTTTGTTTGGTCTTGTTAGACCTAGAAGGTCTTGACTAATAAGCCAATTAAAGTGACGTGACCGACCGCGTGACTCCGAGTCAATCGATTGCAATCCGTCGCTTGCGCACACACCTCTACTGAAGGCCATGGAGAACAATGTGTTGGACCCTTCAGCACTTATTTCCCTTCTTCTCAACCTGCTACCACCATCAAACAAGACCTTGACGTCTCCTCATGATGGTTTGGCAGCGCTTGTCCATACGGCATTTTCTGCACTTGCGTTTCGGTTAATTGCAATGGATGACACGTCCTCCGCAAGAGAGTACCCTAACAATGTCCTTCCTGATGATTGGAACACCAAGGGACTGGTTGATCGTACCTTTCGCTACAGGCATGACCAGAGTAGTCTTGAATTTGTTGTGAAGGTTATAAAGCTTGGTCAGCGAACGTTGATTAGCGCAATCGCTGTTGAAGTGCGTCAGCTTCTATAAAATATGCATTGTAATATTCAATTTAAAATCGTAGAGTGACAAGTCTGCATCTCTGGATGTCGCAACACACGACTTTGTCTCCCCATCGTTTTACCCCTATGATGCGGCTAAGGCGGATGCCCCGCCACTCGTCCACGGATTCATTTCGTCCAACCGTATCACGGATTTCATATCTCAGCTCAAGCTGAAAATAATACAGAAACTTATTCCTGGACTGCGCAAAGAAGGGTATATTGAAGAAACTGAAGATTCATCCAGCAATGCTGGACCTGCTCCCCGAGCGGACAATCCACCACCTGCTCGTCCACGACCGGTAACGCCACCTCACCCTTTTCCAGATGATATCCCGTATCACTTACCGCCCGGTGTGCGACCTCGCAACCCACTGGAGATCGGTCGTAGAGACCTTGATCCATTCAGTGGTATGAATCCTTTCCAGCCCCCTCCACTATTTCCCGGCAATGAAGGGGACGGAATGTTTGTCGGCCCAGGTCACCCAATATTTGGTATGAGAGGTAGTCGGGCACACGAAACGCGGGGACCATGGGGTGGGGATGGTTATCTCCCTCCGATGGGAGCCCCACCGGGTGCTCGCTTTGATCCAATAGGACCAAATCCCGGCCCCTTCAATCCAAGTTTCAATGGAAGACCACGACGTGGACCTCCAGGTAGCGGAAACACAAGAGATCCTGATAACGATGAGTTTATGCCTCCTGGAGCGGTGAGTACAAACTACAGCGAAACCATCCTAAATATTCACATTGAACAGGGGGATATGTTTATGTGAGAACGATGATTGTAGTTTTGGTAGAACGAGTGCAATATTCTTGTAATTAAGGCCACGCTGTATCCTGTATTTTCTAGCCGCCAGTATAACGATATTGTCCGTGACCTTGCGGTGCAGAACTGTGCAGCGTTGTGACGCCCTGTTATACCCAAAACGGCAACCTACCGGATTAAGCAGGCTATAAAGTCAGCCTAGTCCATAAGAGCAGTACAATCACCCTCACCCATACGATGTCATCTCATGCAAGCAGCCCACAATCCCCCACTTCTCCAATGCGTCCCAAGAAGCCTGTGGTACCCCCAGGCTTTCGCGCACCTCCAAAGCCCAAGCAAACACCCATATCTCAAATGACCGCACGAGAACTGCATGACCAACACGATCGGAATGCACGATTACTGAATTCGTCGTACGTTGATTTTCGCCCCCAGGTAATCTGTAATAAAGGCAGCCTCCATGGCTCCACTACTGACATCGTACGCCCAAACTTTAGATCAGCCTGTACGTCTGCCCTCGCAGAACGCCTGTCCTCTGAGCAAGCTGCCATTGAGTCTCGCCTGCTCGAACTGGAAGGGGTGGAAGCCATTCGCAGAGGTCTTAAGAAGACCGATATCAATGCAGACGAGATCATGAATGTGGACCAACCACAAGTGCCTCGTGTTATTGATGCGAAACAGAGAGCGTTGTCTCGCTACGTATGTGCTACTGCAAGCATGTTCGATCGCTTAAAATTAACTGGCATACTCCAGGCACCCATGGCGCCGAATGGCGCTCAACATGTCGGTTCGATTACTTTACAGGAAGCGATAGAGCTGGAGCAACGCGCCCATGTTCAAGATGCAGCGAGACAGCAACGATTAGATGAGCGTAATAGGCGCATAGGGCTCCCAGTCAGGGGGGAAGTTCTTTCCAGAGCAGAGATGGATGCGCGGATGTGGGCCTTCATGTGAGACCTTCTTGCATAACAACCTTCCTTCTGGTGCTAAAATAAAAATAAAATGAACAGTAACCATAAGCCGACAGACTCTGACCTCGAAGACGACATGGATGAGGACGATGAAGATGATGAAGACCCTGCATCATGGTTTGAAGATGACCAAGATGATGGTGTCAAGGGTCAGAATATCGTCGAGCCGGACTTTGAAGACCTTTATAATGTTATCCGGGTCGATGAGAGCATAGCGCGATACAGTACCTTCTACGAGCCAAGAGATGGAGACTAACACGCGCGACATAATATGTAATACCATGTAATATGGGAGGATGTGCGCTATTTTACTTGTAGTCGTATTAGAGGAAGTGTGCATGCGATCCGAGAGCAAATAGCAGAACTGGGTATGATAACTAAGCACTAGAGATACCCTAAGCCAAATGTATCTTTCCTCTACCGCGCATGAACTGGGCAGTTTCTACCTCTCTGTAGCCACGAGGATAGGCAAGCTAGATCGTGCAAGGTGAGCATAGCCGTAGCTCGCTAAGGATAAATGCTCACGAACCGTTGTGGAAACTACAGAAGCAGCTAAGCCTCGCCACAAGTGACCCTGTATTTTTAGTGTCAGTCAATACTCATGTAAGATATGAAAGTCGGGATTACCCTTCGTAAACTCCTCTAAGCAGATGACACCTATAGAACCGTAAATACTCGCTAATCACAAGAGCAGTGAAACTTACATTCGACGCCCAAAAGTGCGCTCTCAGCAGGTAACTTGTACACCAAATACTTGGCAGCTTCAGGTGTTGTCCCGGCACCCCCTTCCAGGCAGTTCTTCACGTGAGCTTCTTGTTCTGCGGGTAGTCCAAGGTCTGCGAGGCTAGTACTGCAAACGGGACAACTACGATTGCGATCATCATCATCGATGGGCTATCATTTCACCAAGGCACACTTACTCTGCAAGGTCGCTTAGTTGCGAACTAGACTGCTGCCGGTGGAGCTGTCCAGGAGCCATGAGTCTTCTCTGATCAATTACAATTCTTTCCATGGCGGACGAGGTAGAGCCCGAGAATCTGGCTGGAACACTCGCATTAATTTCATCGTGACATCCTTGACAGACGCGCTGCGATGAGGTGGATGCCGGGGATTCTGGAAACACAGGGTCGCGAACAATGTCGGATGGATCGAGGAGCACTCGGTAAGAAGAGCAACGGTCACAAAAAATCCGACCACATTTGCGACAATGCTAGCGAAACGTTGGGGGATGAGAAGTATGAAGCGGAGGCTAGTTTTTAATCTTACATGCTGCGAAGAATCACGAGTCAATCATCAGAAAAGCCCAACGTGGGAGGACTTACTCTTCGCAAAAGGAATCCGAACCGACGACGACAATCATTACAATTTGGCACCGTGTCATCTCTTTCCCATCGTGCATGGACTTGGTGAGGTGTCGGGGCAGTCCACCTCGGGGTTAAAACTTTCTGAGGTGCTTCATGGGTAGGTACTCGGAAATCAGGTGCTTGGGAGAGATGAGACGTTAAATCTGCAGGAGCACGAGAACTGGAAGAACGGGAAAGATGCTCCGTTGAAACAGAACGGACAGACGTGCCCAAAGGTGTGTAACCAGGATAATGGAACTCGTCCTCATCGTCGTCCTCATCATCATCCATATAATCATCGTCAGAACCTGAGATAAGCCATCCTTGAGCACCAGCTGCAAGTCGGCGACGCTCGAGCTCTCTGCTGTAGGTGTTGAGCAAGACTTCAGCCTGAGTTTTGCGTTCTGTATCATCATCACCTATGTATAAACACTGAGTAAATCGCACACCAAGGAATAACATCAAAAAGCTTACCAAGAATGCCTTGCCGCAGTTCAGTAGTTGCACGCTCCAGTTTGGCAATGGCGCGTCTAGCTTCAACAGCAGACAACATCTCCCCGTTGGCGGAAGTATCACGCTGAGTTCCAACTAAATACCGAGCTCGAGAGACATAATCCTGAGCTGATGACAATCTTGTAGACGTCATCGTTCCGAGTTCTTGTCCTTCGCCATCTCCAGAATCACTTTGCCCTTGCCCAATGAATGGGATGAGCGAACCATCAAGCGCGGGAAGGTACATGGCACCGTCCGGCCCTTGGAATGGCAGAGTGGGGATGTCGGGCCTACGACGCATCACACGGACCCAACGTCTCCGTCTCACCCAGGTCGGAGTACGTGAAGCAGGTACAGAGGTTACTGAGCTGCTGCTGCTTGTACGGCTGTGGCTTCTGGCAGAGGCGCCTAGGCCAGTCATGAATCCACTCCCACTCAGCAAACGCTCAAGCTGAGCAGGCGGATCGGCAGACCAAGTTTCATCGGATGCAGAAAAGTCCTGGGCATACTGCCAACCAGCCTCCGCATCAACGCCAGGGTGTGTGACATCTAACGTCCAATCAGACCTATAAGACGGATTAAGAAATACGCGGATCAGCGATAACCAGTTAGTCTCACAGCCAGAAGTGACTTCTTTCAGTGCCCTCAAGGGAGGGTCTGTCGTTCGGGCTTGTTGCTGGTAATGTCCAAGGATCTTCGATCAGTGGAAGCTGAACATCACTGCGCCAGGCAGTAACTACATTCGTGCCAGGCCCATCGTTTGAGTAAGGCAATTTCAACTCAAACGGTGCACGCCGACCCCGCCTGCCAAGGCCAGAACCTGAGAATTTTGGCTTTCCACCAGACCCCGCCAACGTTTTCAGTCGCGTGTCCAGGTGCTGGTTCTCGTAGACGATCAAGGGAACGGTCGTGTGCACAGCGAGAGGATTGTATGGGGCAGTTGTCCCGCGCCATCGCTCTGTTTCTGCCTTCTGCAGGACCTGTGGAGAATTAGGTACACTCGAGATAGTCAATGGAGAAAGCATACCTCACAGATCCATACCTCGAATACGGCAGCAGCAGCGTCATATGCAGTCTCACCCCAATTATTCCGAACAAAGGGATCTGCACCTTGCTTTGCGAGTAGATATAAAACAACAGGCAGGTGTCCTTTGGACGCCGCATTCACTGGCAAAGCGTTAAGCACCGTAAGGGAGTGTTTGATTAAACGCGTACTGAGAGGAGTCCATCCACCTTTACTCCGAACGTCGACATCAGACATACCTCCACGCTCGCATAGCCATCTGACAATATCAAGGTAACCCTAGTTACAATAAACGTGAGCCTCTTTGCCCCCCAACAAAAAAAAACGGTAGAACGAGTAAGACTTACTTTAGAACAGGCGTTATGGAGAGCTGTCCAGCCATCAGCATCGCGGGCATTGACATCCGCTATATCCGGCAGTAGATATGTGACAATGGGTAGGTGGCCATGAAGAGCAGCCTTGTGTAAGACGGTCTTGTAACTGCGTCAGTTTGGTGTTTACGGACTGAACGTCTTCACCTACTTCTCCTTCGCGGTCCTCTAAATCTGGCATTGCACCACAGTCCTCTATTACTGATGTGACAGTGAGTTAGCAGAGATGAGATAAAATGAAGACTGTCACTTACGCCACTTGACTATGTCCAAGTAACCTCGACTACCTGCGGCATGCAAAGCAGTAAAACCTGTTCGAGGGGACGCATCGTTTGCCAGAGCAAAGGCTTCAAGGTCGCCGACTTGCAAAGCTGTCTGAAAGAGCTCTTTCAAACGAGGCAAGTCACCAGAAGAAGCAGCTTCAGATAAAGCTTCCAACTGAGCAGGAGATGGATGCGATTGAGTCTGTACAGCTGGCGGGGGTGCTAGAGAGGCGAGTTCATTTACTGGTGCCATAGGATTCGAGACTGGGACTTCGATGCCTTGACCATGCTCTGTTTCGGAGATGGAAGTCACTTCAGCTAGGGGATGTGACAATTGAGCAATGGTCTCCTCCGTGGTACCAGGGTAAACAAACTCCTCCTCTTCCGACTCTGTTTCAAGGTATTTGAATCCTTCTTCGTCACTGTGGTCGGGAGATGAAACGTTGCTGGTAGTTCGGGATAATTGTGTATCAGAGGAGGACCTGGAGGTCGTCAGTGATTAACGGCGCGTTCAAATCGAGAGTGCGCACTCCTGAATGGTTCCTAGATGAGGTTTCCCCACTTCCGGAGTGCTCATGGTTAGTCAAACCAACGAAATTGAACCAACTGCTAACAAAACTCTTGACGAGCTCTGCTCACCATTTGGGGAAATTATAAGCTTAGTCAGTCCTGAACTTTTCAACTTGTTTCCTTCAACGCCTTGAATTGAAAGCGCAAGACAGTGAACCTTTTGACGGACAATAGAACCTTCAAAGCTTCACCGGTGTACCTACAAGGCATGGCAGACCCTAGCACATTCGTTTCACCACTGCGGTCTACATACAGTAGTACTAGTCATTTGTTTCCGCTCATGATTATCTATTGAATAAGAATTGTTTCACATCAAAGTGATGGTTTCACGTCAAAGCGCTGTTTCACGTTTCGGAAGCGTCGACGATCCCCCGCAGGCCGCAGCAGAGGAGTCGATGACACATGATACTTGAACGTCTTTACCAGTAAAAGTCAAGAACGATGATAAGCCAAAAGACGAATCACTGATAAGCTGCTTCTCTTCCATTGTCATGCAGGGTGACTAGCAACCGCCGCTTGCTGGCACTGCTGGCACCGCGCCCCCACCGTGGAACTCATCATGTTCGGCTGTGAAACTCTCCTTGAAACTCGGATATAGATAAGCGCTTCTGC
>Ga0153975_1000646_pt1 | contig 11050 bp, 6 predicted proteins | sample TSGA059MetaG_FD_104694 | JGI IMG/M metagenome (GOLD analysis project Ga0153975, IMG submission 104694) | Attine ant fungus gardens microbial communities from Georgia, USA - TSGA059 MetaG | ecosystem: Host-associated > Fungi > Mycelium > Unclassified | place: USA: Georgia, Yuchi Wildlife... | reverse complement strand
TGAGTCACCCACGCGAGATAGGTATCCGCGCCAGTGAGTTCAGGAATGTGATCGAACTTGCCCATAATGAAGGCAGGAATAAGAGGGAATGATACCCGATAAGATACGCACGGGAAAAACACCAGCGGGTCGTTGCAACAAGAGATTTCGTGATTCCTGCTTCAAAGAAGGCTCATAACCTGTAGAAAGCTAGAACACGCTCAGTGTTGTGAATCAACGATCGACATTTATATTACCTAGAACACACTAAGAGAAGTATTATAAGACAATGAATGCGAGACAGAACAGAACAGATGACTGCGTACCTCAGTGTTGTGAATCAACGACTGAGGTATGATTAAGGAAGACGATGAAGATATAAACTGACAAGCCACGTGATGTAATCTAAACGAGTCCGTAATGCAAGTTGAATCCAACACAATATATGTAGCCCCTCAGTTTTTGCAACCTTCTCAAGCAGACATTGATTGGCTACCTCTTGATCATAGTTGGGTGTTTCATCTGCAAGGTGAGTGTTTTTCGCATCATTGATCATCACTGTTTATGTTTAATTTTCACAGTTGATATCGAAAGTGATATTTCTTGTGTTGTACATGTTGTCGATGATCCAGATACAAATGAAAATGCTACCCAAGCGGGTTTTTTTAATACTTCACAAGTGGATCCATGTAATGTTGAAAATGAAAATGTTAATTGCAATCATGAGTCTGTTGTCAGTGATGGAGAGTTTACCCCTCAACAGTGAGACGGGTAATAACATCAATGTCATTCAGCATTTTTTTGATTCTTTCGAACATTTGAAGAAGCCTGTTCTTTGATCACTTGCAATTGCTCATGGTATACCAATGAGTGAGCATCACCCACGGTGTCATGGCCATCACCAAACAGGGTACGGTTGACTATGTGTATCAGGTTGGTTTTCACCAAACAAATATCATTTGTTATTTTACTTTGTTTGTTGCATTAATAAATTAGTAAATAATGTGTGGCTATGTCCATTTCCCCACACCACTTAGTAAGCCATTTCGTCATTGTTCATTAATGTTGTCCCCAGTGTACTCATCTTCGGGCTCGTCATCACCATCATTGGGCTTACTGTCGCAAATATTGTGCTCATTGTCCATTATTGAGAATGTGGAGATGCTACTCATGATGAACATGGTGATATTGAAGTAGTAGAAAAGATTTATTCAAGCATGTCCCAACTCCCATGTTACAACCATTGTCTTCTATACATCATGCACCATTGTGTTGTGCTACAGCTGATCACATTTGATTCTTAAACACACTGAAGTAGGTGTATCATTGATACTGTTATGTTACAGTTCAATGCTGTTTCTTATGGAAGATGGTATTTTTGAAGTGAGTTTCCAAGTCTTTACAACCATAATATCACACAACTCAATTCTGTATGGTAACTTTTCAGTCCTCTTGCTATAAGAGCTCATCTTCAGCCAACAGTTGTCTCATCATGAAACATGGTTCAATGCTTGGGATGTTCTGTTGCATTTCCTCGACTAGACACCTCAACATGTGCAAAGTGCTTGAAGCTTGAAGCTGCAAGTGCAGCTGATCAAGAACAGATCATGGTGCATGCTCACCTCACTTCATGCCTATGGTCTATATTCACCAATACATTCAGTGGCAACCACAATGTGAATGCTGTGGCTGTGTTTATCCTTTCTTGTGCTTGCTGTTATGTGCCGGATGCAGAGACCCTGACAATAGTGAGCAAAATTTATATAGCAGCGCTATACTCAGAGTCAACAAAATGAATGAGATCTTTGCCACCAATCTCTTCCATGAGATTTTTCACAATATCATGATCCACCAGCTGCAGATAATTCTCAGCAATATAGTCTTCATGCAGTGATATAGTATAAGCAAAATACTTGAAAACATTGGCAAAATTTTGATAAAAAGATAGTAGTGAACTTGGCATTAATTACTCATGATTATATTACTCTACAGAGATGAGATATTATCAGTCTGGTTGTTTATGAGGTAATGGTACTTCACTGAGTGTCATTTTCAGTCAATTGTAGAGTTTATTATCAAGGAGGTCTATTGGCATAGTGGTGCACAGTGCTAAGGTGATGTCATCAAGCTGAGACTCATGAAGATATGAGCATTTTCCTGTGTAAAATCTTGATAATGGACACATTTATATTTGGCTTTTAGTAGTATAGTGGAGTGTTGTGTGGGATGCAGTTTATTGTATTTGATATATAAAAGTATAGTGCTGCAGATTGTAGATACAAGTTTTGGAGATTTAAGCATTTCATTAGAAGTTTTCTTAGTTATAGTTGAAAAAAGTCAAGGAATCAAATGATCCAAAATATTTCAGAGTCCACAAAAGTGAAAGCATACTAAAATATAATATAGTGGACAATAATCTGCACACCTCTTGTACTCTAGGCATAACACAGACAAACAATACAGCTTTCCTACTACATGGGATTGGGCTCAAGTCAACAAACAGAAGGGTGGAATGCATAAGAAAGACTGGCTGTAAAAGGCTTATCTAATTAGTCAAGTATATCAATTTTCTGACTGGCTTTGTCTGTACTGGGCTATTGATGAGCCTGTACTGCAGGATGCACTGGTTTGGAATGACTTTAGCTGAACATTACAAATCTTCAAGAATTATCATTTGAAACAAATCAAGCACATCTTTTTTGAGAACTGTGCTTGCATTGTGTAAAGAATGTGAATTGATTGCTAATGGCCGACTCTGTCAACTATTAACTGCTCAAGGATTTATTATGACTGTACTGCTAGTCTTTTAGGTTGGCTGATTGCTAGTGGTCCTCTTTCAAGGATGTGATCTTTGTCCTTGTAGATAGGCAGAAGCTAGTCTGAAATGTATGAAAATAAGAAACAAGGTAGGAGGCTCTCTGACTATTTTTGAAATTATAGTGCAAGTACTAGCAATGGAATGTGGATGACATCAGGAAAATCCTTTGGGCTATATAGCATTATATAGTACAATATAGTTATTATAGTTAGGTCAAAATTACATTGGTCTCTCAGCAAATTTGTTTTCAGCCAAAACATGAAAAAGTGAAAATTCAAGTTATATTTCAATTAAATACAACACATGTAAATTACTGACTATGAAAGAAGCAAAAATGCAAAAGTAAAGAATGGAGGAGGAGGAGGACAGAAGAAAGCTACAAAAAGAGAGTTAGAGAAGGAAGAAGAAGAGAGAAGGGAAGACTTATTAAAGAGGTAAAAAAGCAAAAATAGTAAGGGAGGAGAACAGAGAGCTAGAAGAGAAAAGGGAAAGGAGGAGAAGAAGAGAGAAGGCAAGACTCATCCAAGAGACAAAAAAGTGAAAATTGTTAAAGAGAAGCAGGAGAAAGAGGGAAGGGTACAGAATACCTAGAGAAAGAAAAAGAATCAAAAAAGCAAAAATCACAAAGAGAAATTACTAGAGGGAGGAGGAAGTAGGACTAGAGGGAGAAGACTAGGGGGAGGAAGGGGAAATTAGGTAGCCCTTGTCAAGGGTAGTCTATCTATAGTCTCATATCAATTTTTGATTAAGATTCTAATAAGTTATAAGCAAAATACTAGAAAATGGTGTGTTCAAGAAAGTTTAGGCATACAAGTCATGTGACTAACATTTCCTTATTAAGACTAGAAATATAGTGGTTTATAGTTTTTATAATAACACATGTTTTCAGCCTTTACTATATAGCACTATAGTAACTATAGATAACCAGTTACCTATGTTTAGGCATCTATCTATAACTTATTATACAGCCCAGGGGATTTTCCTGATGTATGGTATTGATGTAGTGGCATTTGCCAGTAAGATTAGCAATTGCCTGTGTAAGGCACAAAGTCTTAGTAGTGAGGCAGGCATAAATGAAAGTGCAGAAGACACAAAGGGCTTGTACTCTGGCATATCTATTGGAACCCAGACTATGCCCTAGTGAAAGTGGTTGACAGCATGATAATCAAAGGATTCAAGCATATGAATTTTAGAAGCCAAGACTATTATAAATTAGTAAAGAGGATTTTCAGAGAATGGAACAATTGCTGTAACATCAGATTGGAAGTCATCTTTAGGCTTCTTAGGGTTAGGGTTTATGGTAGAAATTTCCTGCAAAGAGTCTTTGTTTTGAAGTTTATGTAAAAAATGAGAGCTTATCTTATGTATAAGATATAAGTATCTGGTCAATAAAATGAAGAAGTGGTTTCCTTTAATACCACTGCCTAGAACTCAATAGATATTGATGAGATAGTTTCAGATCTTGGACATAAGAATGACCCAGACATTATATTCAGATATGTAACTGAGTTTTAGTAGTTTAATTAAAAGCTATATACTTGAGTGTGTTATAGGCATGAATAAAGACAGACCACATGTGTTGAAGTTCAATATAGAATGAGAGTCTATTACTGGCATTGTACCTAATTATATAGATTATAAGAGGTGACTAAGGAAGATTGAAGCTTCAAGTTGAAAAATATGGTTAATGTTAACAGAACTCTGGTTAGAAACATAGACTCTAATGTCAGGGGCTTCAATCTCAATAGGCTTAGATCAAGTATTAGTCTAGATCAAGGAATACTATAGACAAGTGAAAGTGATTGTATTACATAGAACCTTTTAAAGTATTGCTAGGTTTATATTAGTAGGCTTGTCAGATGTGTTAAACATAAGGATACCTAGGGTAACAATTTGTGTGAGCAATTCACTAATAATGATGATGGTAGTACCTTTGATTCATGGTAATATTGTCAAATCATGTGTTTGAAGATAGGTCACTATACTTAGATAGATGAAAGAGTCAATGCGCATTAGATCAATCTCAAGAATGCCCCTAGTACCAGTATGCCAAGTGAGTAGCCATGAGAATATCTAGGTGGTTTGATCACAAATGTCAGAGGATGTAGGTGTATGTTGCATAGAATGCAATATTAATTGTATATGTAACAGCATAAATGTTCACCTTCCAGTTGTTGTTGTCCTAATAACACTCATATTATGCTGTATTGGTCTTGAGATAGAATTTTGCATAGATCTTTTATTCTACCTTGAATATGAAAAAAATTGTCTTGGATGATAATGATTGTGTGTTTGAACAGATCCAACTTGGTCAGTTTTGTTGTGATGATGTCATATGCATGAAGAGAAACTGGTGAATATGGTAGCAGTGTGGAGTGTTGATATTAGATATGGAATGAAGTGGCCTTGAGCTCCCCCTGTGGTTTTGAGATAACACCAGGCAAAAATAGCATTACAGATGCCATAAGAATAGGGATGTGCATATAACATTAGAAAAATGTGTTTCTGCTATAATAGCTATTTGTAACTCTTTTTGTCATAATAACTAAGTGTCTGATGAAAGTTATAGCTCTAGCTTAGATGAGTCTATAACAGGTCCCATTTTTTCACTATATTATCATTTGAATGAGATATAAGGGTAACAAAGTCTGGTGAAAGTTTTCAATAAGCCTATATCTTAATCAAATGATAACATATTGAAAAAATGGGACCTGTTATAGACTCATTTAAGCTAGAGCTATAACTTTCATTAGACACTTAGTTATTACAATAAAAAGAGTTACAAATAGCTGTTATAGCAGAAACATGTTTTTCTGATAAAGAGCAGATTATACCCTTAATTATAGAGGTCAGCTGTAAGGGCATATCTATGAGAGTGGTTATTTGCACCAATGATCAAGATTTGGAGTGCTATCACTAATTAGTTCAATGACATCAAAAAAAAATAAGACAGCTAATTAGGGTGATTATTAATAAGAGCACTAGTACTGCTACTGAAAATAGGATATTAGGAAATTTAAGAGATAGGATGTACTCTAAACTCATTGCTAGATGGCTGATAGCATTAATGCATCATAGATTGAGCTTGATATTACTATCAGTATTTGCCTAAATGGCTAGAGAAATATTTTTGAACAACACAGCACTACAGCAATAGAAAATGAGGGAAAATAGCTGGTAAGCTACAATATATAACTAATCTCTAATGTTGCACTGGCACCTATCCCTATTCAGTGCTGTGCTAATTTTAAGAATGAACTCTATTCTAATTCTCAGTTTCCTGGTGCCTTCAAGCCTATGAAAGGTAGTTATAAAGACAATAACACTTTTTAATAAAATGTTAATTATTAACTGTAAGGCAAGACACCAATGTCAGGCAATATCTCCCAAGTTCAAATTTGGTCATAAATTCAGGGTTGCCATGGCTCCACAAGAATTAGCTGAGCCATAGCAACACTAAACCATAATCTACTTCACTTGGACCATCTTCAGATCAGTATAAACCAATTGATTCAATTATAGTTTCAATGATCTTGATGTAGTTGAGTATTCCTAGACTAAGAACTTATTCAGCTTGTAGCAAGTGTGACCTCAATTGCTCAGTCAATGTTGCTTTCTATTTTGGTATATGGAAAGTCATCTGTATGACACCTTACATCACTAGGGAAGAATTGTATAATCTCTAGAGGTTATTAAAGTTATTAATGATTTTCTTTGCTGTATATAGTGGCTGATATTGATAGAGCTCTAGAGACAGTAATGTTCAATGAAATGATTAAGAAGCACTAGATATTGTTAAAATAGAATTATTTAGCTAAGGTGAGTTTCATTAGCATTCAAACCATTGATAGATAGCTGATCTATAATGCTTATTATAGCTAAGATCAAGGAGTTGAAAGGTATTCACAATACTATGATAGTGTTAATGTACTATAATGATAAAGTATATGCAATAAACATTATTAAGTTCATTTAGGCTATGATCTATGCCCACCTCTATTTCAAGCCCCAGTAGGCATTTTTCAAGATGCTTACTTGAAATTAAGAAAGAGTGTTTGACTGATTAGGCAAATAGAAACTTAACCAACTCTAGTGCAATACTTATATCTAGACTGACCATCCAATGAATGATGTTCAGCCAAGAACAAGAAGAAAGGGAGTGAAAGAAGAGGTACCATGTTCAGTTTGGTTCACAGCATATATAGGCACTATTGATGATATAATAACTAGTGACTATCCCTAATAAGGCAAAGTAATACATCTCTCTTTTCCAGAGTTAGAATCAGACATGAACTAACAAGAGAATGATATAAAAAGGGTGAAAATATAATAGGACTAGGTAGGCTGGTTCTTTTAATGTAAATAAAGAGAATTTTATAGTTTTTAATAGTTCACAAGGTTTAGGCTTTTCTAAAAAAAAAGTTCATCTTTCATATCAGAAAACAATCTAACAGCTAAACAGTACATAATACAAAAGGTAAACATATGATATATGAAGACAATCCAGGGTAGCAAGACCACATCTGGCTTAAGTCATCTATACTACCTTTAGGAGTAGCAGCAGATATGTTATATTGATAATGATATTAAATTGCTTCTAAAAGATAGACACCTTATGGAGAAAGAATCTAGAAATTTATGAATCTTCTAGCCAAACATAATATATGATAATGGCTGAGTATATATGGTATAGTCATAAGTGAAAGAGTTGGTATTTTGATAATAATCTTCATAGACTGAAATTCTTACTGCACAAGAAGACTGAGAAGTTTGTTAGTAAACTAGAGAAGTATTTTAGAATCATAGTTGGATTGTTTTTTAGTGGTAATGCAATTATATAGCTTAAAAGCAGAATTAAGTTGCTGATCTATGAGATTATTGAATATTTCACTTGATCTGTAATAAGGTACTAGATAGGCTCTAATAAGGAAGGGAGATATGGTTTTGTGACCTTTCTTAGGTTATTAAATAAAATTGAAAGGATAGGAAGGCTACTACAAGCTAAAGTTCAAATACTTATCTTTTATCAGCTTTGGTCACAAGTTTTTTTTATCTCTCTCACTACCTTTTTCTTGTAATCCTCAACTCTTTCTTCAGCACTATATTGGTATTTCTTATAGGGTCTACAATAATCATATTAATCATTCTTGTCTCCCTCATGTTCCTCTATATTAGTAGGAGTATCTTATTCCAAGTTATGAAGACTAACAACCTTCTATTACTATTTAATATTTAAATGAGGTAAAAACCTAGACAAACTAAGCAACCTATCTAAGGTACTCTTGCAGGAAATCTTCCACTCATTCCCTTCCATTCATATTCATACCATTAGATTCCACTCTATCCTTGAAAATATCCCTAAGGTAACACTGGCAGCAGAAGACCTAGAAGGAAGAAAGTTAGAAAATAATAAGACTTACCAGAACTTCACAGTTATAATTTATTATTAGCCTATAAAGATTATAGCAATTATAAGGTATAATAGTTATAATGGCTCTGATAACATCAGATAAATAGATATAGCCATGAATAGTTATAAGGTTTTTTCCTGATGTGTTACTAGTACTGGTCAGCCATAGTTTTGAGTGTTGGAGGTTGAAGAGATTGTTTCAAGTAGTGATGTAATATTGAAAGACATATAGAGGGTTGAAGAGTGACATATCTTATTGTTATAACACAACAAGGTTACCTATTGTAAGGGCATGATTTTTCTGATAGAGCAACAAGTAAGTAACAGCAATTGAGGTGATTGTTAATATGTATTACATAGGTACATGTCAATAGGATTAGTGACATCAAGCATCTGGCCACATGTTCTCCAAGATGCTAAAAGTTTGAAAACCTGTCACTAGCAATATAGTGAAAAGTATGTTTGTTGTAGGAGTTAGTAACACTTTGTACTTCTAGCAAATCAAGGAACAAGTATTTGATGATGTTTCTATTGCAAATCTTTTTAGAAACTCTTATGTCTATGGATAATATAGATCAGCTATAACACTATCATGGTTGAAGGAGAATCTGACTATCCTAGATAGCTTATTGTGAATGAAATGGCTATTCACTGTCCCTCATAAGACTTGGAAACTATGCCAAATCCAAGCAATCTCTCTATACCTCATTTTTAATCCCCTGAGGTGGATACAAATATTATATTATCATATCCATCAAAATTACAAGATGGCACAAGGAAGAAACTAAGGTATGCACCTTCAGTCATAGAAACAAGAATGTTAATGCCAATCCTATAGTAGGAGAACCTCTAATATATAGATGCTCATTTCTTAAGAATGACTGAGAGAGGGACCTACCAACCATCAATACTGAAACAATAACAAATAAGCCCTCAAGAATGCCGATGTGATAGGAATATATTGCAATGTTATGTGATTGTAGCAAATGCAATTTGAAGAAGAGGTGACCTAGTTTCTTAGGACCATCAATAAAAATGAATTTGGCAATGGGAGCAACTTAGTAGTAGCTACTAGATACTCTCTTGATGCCAGCTTATGACAGAGGCAGTTTACACATGATTGGCTAAGACAGTCAGCATTCATGACCCTTTAATATTCATACAATAAGTTATAACTTTCTCACAGTATGTGCATCTAGATAGTAGTAGCTTGTCTAGTATCATGACCTGGGCATTGTTCTTCTCATTCAATGATATGTGCTTCAAACAGTCAAGTTGGTTTGGTTTGATAGGTCTAAGAAATTCTGCATATGTTTCTTTGCTTACTTCTATGGACCATCATAGAGGATATTTAGCTTGTAGAACATGAAAAGGGATATCATTCGCAAAGCTATCTCTGGTAGGATCATTGATTTAGTTGATATGAGTCTCAGATTCAAGCATTGCAACCTGAATATATATAAAATAAGAGATCAATCTCTTCTTTATATAATGAAAATGAACTCACATGCATAAGATCTTTTAATGCAGCTATAAACTAAGGAGAAGTGGTGCATTGATCTGCATAGACCTTGATTGCTCCTAGGCTTGGAATCATAAGATCATCAATAGCCTTTTGCATCACCTGTCTATTCTTCTCTCTCATCTGAGGTATGTATGGTCAGCATTCTGATAGCAGTATTTCTCTCTGTTTCACCATCCAACAAGCCTAGGAGAAATTCTTAATCCATGGCATGTTTCCTAGTGGTTTTAGGTTATATATTTAATCTATCCCATCACTGCCATGTTTTGTTCTTTTGCAACTTGGTGCTAAGAACTTCTTAAAGATCGCAATATAGTGTCCAGGGAGATTTCATTGCCAGTAGCTCCACAGTATGAGATTTGCATATGATCACTGGCACCAGTGCCTTAATAAGCTGCAGGATGCCCTTTAAAACAGAGCTATTTGTCCAATCAAGTGAAGTAACCCGTAATATTGATATGATGCCACATAAGATGGTCTTTTGAACAGAAGTTGGATCCAATATCACATCAATCATCTTACCTGGAATTGGACACATGCAAGACTCTTTTGCATCTATGTTGTTGTTCTGAGTATCAAAATCATTCACTCTGTGCCATGCATAGACTTCTTTTGCATAATTGTTAATAGTTATTGATAGTTGTTTGTGTATGCTTAACAAAGACCTTTGTCAGGACCTCCTCTAGTGCTCACTTAGAGAATGACATTGCCTTTTGGATTTGCAGTAGACCAGTTTGCATGATTTGAAGCATTGTGTGACAATGCTTGACAATTAGACCAAAGATCTAAAGAAAAATTAATGAGTGGGTGCAATAGTAAATAAAAGATCAATCTCTTATTTAAATTTCATACCTGGTTCACTGGGAAGGCATAACATTACCCCCTCTCTAGGTTGAGCATTCATGTGAATGATGTCAGGGTGGATATTTTTCCTGTGCCAGGCGAGGAAATCAGATGAAGTGAGAAGTGAACAGCAATTCACTTGAATTTAATGGTATCAGGATGTTCTGAATGGAACCTTGCAACTTCTGTGGGATTGATAATGTTCAGTAAGCAATTTGACATAGAAAATGGAATGAATCTAATATGATTTGGGCAACTTTAACTTGTAGTTTACCAGACCCACCCATTCCAGAATTTCGAAGGGACCTAATCGACGATCTTGAAGCTTTCGGTTTGGACGACTCTGATTGATATTACCACCATCCAACCAGACCTTGTCTCTTGGTTTGAACTCTGGTGCGTCTTTCACTGATCTATCATAAAAATGCTTTATTTACATCAGGAAAATGTGTATCTGCTATAACAACTATTTGTAACT
>Ga0153975_1000645_pt1 | contig 11060 bp, 12 predicted proteins | sample TSGA059MetaG_FD_104694 | JGI IMG/M metagenome (GOLD analysis project Ga0153975, IMG submission 104694) | Attine ant fungus gardens microbial communities from Georgia, USA - TSGA059 MetaG | ecosystem: Host-associated > Fungi > Mycelium > Unclassified | place: USA: Georgia, Yuchi Wildlife... | reverse complement strand
CGGCAGAGCTATTATCTGCTGTTCCTTGAGCTGTTGTCGTTCGTAGAACTGTCGATTTCAATCGATCTGTAACTATGCACATAGCTGACACCACGGGTTTGAATGTGAAACTTGAAGTTTGTTAGAACAGCAACTGTTGCATGATGGGGATCGATCGTATTAGGACAGTTATGTTTTTGGAAAGAAAATCCTGTTAGGTAACATTTACAAAGAGCTTCAAGGTGATAAGATCATCTCCTGTGTCATGTGTCAGTGTTCCATCATAATCCAATCCAACTGCTTCGTCCTCCAGGATTGTGCAAGGAGGTCTGCCCTATTTTAATCACGCCCGCAGTTGACCTCAGTAATTCTTCCCCACTCTTGCGAGTCTCAGTACGCTCTAAAGATGGAAATGCGTCCACAGCATCGATCACAGGGCTCGGCACCGCCACATGCGTCGAGGCACATGCGAAGAAGGATCCATCTCCTGACGCATCCTCAATGTGTTCAGGTGGCGGTGGAGCATTGAATACAGGTAAAAATGACTCGGCGTACCACTCGTACCATACCTGCCGCTCGTTCGTAAGTCGCCAGATTGATACGTGCAGTTCCGAATTGCTGGGAAGGTACAGAGGATCCTGAATGAATGAATGTCAGGAAGAGCCATCACAAATTGACAATGCCAATACCTACTTTGAATGGGAAGAAGAGCGGGAACCAGCTCAGCATGTCTTTTGACACCTGGTCCTTTCGATGGGGATGAATGCTGAGACCAACATCCCCGTAGAGGATGGCTTCGAAATATCCAGCAAGCCCGTGCATAACACCTGCATGAGGGATATGGAATGAAAGCTTGGCTGAGCGGACATTATGACTATTTGTCAGCGGTAAGCCTGGAAATCGGTAAAGTTAGCCTCCGCCTAGTCGATACATTAAGTACTCGGGAATACCTCGCTCATCGACGGTTGCATCCTTTCGCGGATGTTCGAACCCCCAGCACGGTTGAACCTTGCTCCCGCAGCGGCCTGATACTCCTCCCCCATCTCCACTCAGGATGTTGACGTTCTGGAACATCACCACGTATGGTGTTTCAACGCCTTTAATGTCTGCACTAAGACGTGCGTTATTGTACAATTTCGAGGAAGATAACGGTGCGAGATGAGCGGTGTACGACGAAGGTATAGAAATGCCATCAGCTGGAGAATGGTTAGTGAATGCGTCGATAACCACTGAAATCCGCACGTTTCAAAAACCTCATTGCACCGTCTAGGCATTCCGGACTTAGCTCGTTATCACCGAACGACCCCAGTAATTCACTGATGAGGATATCCACTAGCTCAGGGAGCTCTACGTGCCTCATGTCGCCAAACAGCAGCTGAACAGAGTCACCCCATTCCTTCTTTTTCCGTCCCTGAAGCCTGCTCACAATCAGTACGTCAATTTAAAGACGATAACAGCCAGACGGACGTCACAAAGGCATTTGGGTTCTTCTCGACTGCGTATACGAAGGCACTCCTTCTTGATCTTTTGATCGCCGTCAGACTTCGCTCGACAAGAGGGCCTCGACCCGCCCCAGCAACGCAAATCACACTGCGAAGAAGGGTTAATCCTGGTAATGCATACTAAATTTGTGGCGCACATGCGATCATTATCAGGCCAGTCCATCAACGCGCGATACACGGCCTACAAATTTTCACGTGTCATTGTATACCGTCGCTTCATAACAAGTCACACACACTTCTTCATAATTGCGATATTTCACAGGGTCTTGTTCGAACGTCTGGTACGTAATGCTTTGGAGGTTGTCCATGAGTGGCTACATAGATATCAGTACAATGGTAGGCGGGAATGAAGTGAATATATAAACCTGCAAAGGGTTCTGGAGATAGTCTTGATATCCCTGAGCGAAGTGTTCAACCGTCCCTGCCGTCATTGCTGCCTGAATAGCCGTGCTTGTCTTCTCGACGTGTCTCACATATTGCGCATACGCTGATTCGCCTCCTTTCGTATGTAATCCTGAACTTACTCCTGACATGATGATAATTGGGCGATGCTAGCCGACAGCTGTTCGTCATTTATCCATTTTCACAAATATGTGTGAACTCACCGTCATACAATTCCGCAAAAAGGTTTGAGTGCCTTTGGGAAGGACAGGGTAGCCCTTAACATTCGCGATAAACGTGGAGGCAGGCAGGAATATGTGTTGTACGGGTTCAGCCATCCATTTGTTGAGGATACCCGCATTAGAAGGTAATGGCGGGGTGAGATCGAGGGCTAGAATTCAGCTCGTCAAACTCTGCGTCCGACACATAAGGTATATGCATACTAAGAGTCAGTCGCGTGTTGTAGTCACATATCGTGCGTATTACGTCCCACATCTCCCAAGTTGCATTCAGCTCTCCTTCTGGCGCCCTGGCGGCCTTCAAAGACTTCGGCGTGGAGACGCGCGGCATCACAATTTGTGGCGTTGAGGGTGGAGATGTGGTAGAGGACTTGCTCGGCGTTGAAGCATGAGAAGATGGTGATTCCTTTAGTTGGAAGACGGCAGGGTCGTAGATTGGAAGACGTATTGAGAAGTTCATGTACGTCGAACTTTTGAGGCATTCATTAATGGCACGGGCATATGACGATACATGTGATCTATGCCTGGGTGGGGGCAAGATAATTGTTTGGACATTGAGGTATGATGCGTAGGCGATCTCCTGACGCAGTGCCTATCAAGAAAATTCAAGTCATCGACATTATGATCTGCTGCGGAAAACGATGATAGCTCCGTGTAAAACGTCATATGAACTCACAATTTCAGAGTCATGGCGAACCCAGTCATCAGTTGAGTCAAGCTGAAGCCAATCTGATGCCATCACAAGGAGAGGCGCAGCTTCGTCTGTCACACTACTGATGAGCATCGAGCACGATTCGTTGAGAGATCTCCGTTACCAAGTCTCGAGATGGTCACTTCTTCCAACAGAAAAGAAGGTGTCTTTCTCCATGCCTCTGCCTGCTGATCGATAGTAGCAGTTTCCTGAGTGTCATCTGTACTCGCCGATGGCACGATGCACATATTTCTCCATCGCTCCCTCCATTTTGGGGTGGTTAGAGGGATGCATACAAAGTCATATCCTTTGGCGTGACTTTCCTTGATAATTTTGAGAACTGGTGTCTTATCAGATTCATCTGTGCGTATAGATGCCTGCGAAATATCGTCAAAAGTGAAGAAAGAAGCTAAACTTGCAGCGCCAGCCATCTTGGAGGAGGAAAGAGTTTTCTTTTCTCCGATATCCTAAATAGGCAAATCTAAGACGCGTGTATACGCGTCTTGTCGCGCTTTTTCCATCTGCCTCGCTTCGTTCAGCACAACCCTTTCCAACACTCATATTCTATGTATGTCGCGGCATGCATGTATCAATCTCATATTCCTGCTTCTTAGACATGTCATGATTGATGTCCGAATGCTACCCAAAACACTCGCGAACATCCATACCCGTGGATCTCCATGGAAATTTACAAACAGATCTCCGCCACGAAATCCGATCGATAATCACTCCCAAATTCTTCCTCTTGGAGGCATATCAGAACTACAAATTTATTAGCCCAAGAGGGTTACCAGTCATGTTCGAAGACCTTCGAAGACTCAGTCCAATTTGGGCCGAGGCTCGGAATGTATACACCCATTGAAAGTGCCGAACATTCCAGGTAATTCATTCTCATTCTGGGTTTCGAACGTGAACAATTATGCTCATTCAAATAACATCATTAATGGAGCAAATTGCACCCTCTGGCACTGGGCAGTGCATGCGCCCATCGCTCTCGGCTGCGGAGTTCCGAAGTCCCATCTAGTTCCATAGACAAATGGAACATGCGCTGCATGACTCAAAAAAGTAACTGTTGCCTCCGAGGATGGTAACTTTTTGTGGTAGCATCCTCGGTGTGACAGCTGATTTGATCAACTGTGATCATGATCAGAGTGTTTAATCCTTTCGGCGATCATCCGATCGAGTGATGAGTACAGAACACGAGTGGTGTGGGATCCACGGTTGGTGGCGGACAAAGCATTAATGACTACCATCTGTGCGTGGTCTCTTGACCCCATTGGGTGAGCCAGCTTCAGAAGTATGTGTGGCTTCGCTATCCGCTGTCATTTCATACCCTGCTATAACCCCCTCCAACACTGTCCTACCAACAACTTGCCTCAGCTCCTCATCAAGATCTCGGCCTTCTCCTTCAGCTCGTTCCATGATGCCACGGACAGAATGCATGAGGGATGATGTAAGGGCGTCCGTTGCGATGTTTTGCTGATGTTGAGAAGGTTGGGAAGACGACGTCACCGAGGATGTCAGACACGAGGATGGATCTAGGCGTGAGTGCAGGTATGAAGCAACTTCGGGGAAGTCTTCCCGCAAGTATTCGATAGGCTAAGATTTATTTACGTGCTATTAGCAAAAAGGTGACATTATTCGCAAGTACAACTCACGGAAACACCCTCATTATTTCGGCGGTCTAGAGTGGCGCCGTGGTCCAATAACCACTGTGCCGTCTCAAGATTTTCTACAGTGTATAATGGTGTATCTCCGTCTTCATCGGTAACGTTGACATCTCCACCTGTGCTTGGGCAGTGAAGACATGTGATTGCCAAGGCATCTTGTCACTGACCTTGAGAGACCAGGTACGCTATAATCTCAAGATGACCGTAGGATGCCGCAGCGTGCATGGGGGTGTATGTGAATTGATCTGGAGCATTGGGCGAGACAGCTGGAAGGAACCGGGATCAGACTGGATTCGGTCAGGTTACCATAATATAACCTGCATTGCTGTTCAACGAGTTCCTGAAAGGAACGTGATAAGCTCAGCAAAACATAGCGTAATTATGAAGAAGAAGAAGTTACGTACTCGAACCCTGACTAAATCGCCATCGCTTGCAGCGACCCAGATGTTCTTCTCGACTTGAACTCTCGCTGGAACGGGCATCGATGAAGATGGAGTTTAATCAGTGGTGACATCGGATCGACTTAGTTTGGGCAAAGGACGTCGATTAAAGAGAAGACGTCCTGAATAGGGAATTTAGGCATAAAAAGTGGGACAAACTTTTGCCACAATGAATGGAACGAAACGGGTTTGTCCGCTTCGGCACACCAAAAAAATGCACAGTCGACAGTCACGACACCCACAAGAAACACTTCATTTCCGATCACTTGGGGTGGAGCATAAGGCTTGCACCGAGGAGGTCGCAGCGCTAAGGAAAGATTGATTTGCTTCTAACGGTAGGAGACGCGTGCAAAGTAATCTTGAATCGGATCTACACTGATCGGACCTTTCCCCGAGAGCTCGGCACCGTCGTGAGGAAGAAATATGTCGGAGGAGAGCAGCATGCGGTGGTACTGCCTCTCATAGATTTATGAGGTGAATTTTACGCCTTCTGTGGCATGGAATGCGAGTTTTTTCAGGCGAAATAAAACAGAAGGTTTCTGAGTTCTGATATAATATTATTCAGCGGAAATATTTAGTTTCAAACCAAGCTACACTAAAGTCGAACCTGAAAGTCGATTTTAAGACTAAACCGCTGGTTGCTGTCAACTATCGAGAGGCGTCAAGGCTTCCGAGCCCCCCCTCCCCCTGGCCCCCCTCCCCGCAAACGAATGTGCCCACCTTCCATTTTCCTGCTCGATCGATTCTTCAAAGGTTGATCCCGAAGCACCGTTCCGCTATTCGCTCAAGATTGTAACATACTGTATACTATTATTGGTGGTCCCATTTACGGACTTTCATTCCAAACTTTCTGGCCATGAGCTTCTTCATGCCAACAAAACGTGGTCTTGAACATGTAACCCAACCCATCGGCGACTTCACTCCCATACATAACCAGCCAAACAGATCCCATCTACCCCTTTCCTCCTTGGAAGGGTACCCTCACCAGGGCATGTCCGCCCTTTCGACTTCAACATCCTTTCAAACATTCTCTGACGATTCAATGCCTCAGACCTTACCAAAACTTGGCGAAACCAGATGCTGTGAGTTTAGAAATTTCATCATTCCTTAAAACAGTCTCCGTCCGATTGTCGCTCCTCACCCGATCACAATCCTGTAATTTTTCTCGATCATATCAACGATTTACTGACCATACGCTTTTGCACTTCGTTCTTACTTTTAGACTGGTCTTTGCTATCCTCGGACTTAGATTTCATCTATTTGGATCCAGCTTTTGCCAGCCACCTCGAAAACCAGGCTGACTTGCTCATTGGCAAGTCCCTCCTATTCTTTGTGCATCCCGAAGAGCAGGCCACTGCGCGAGCCGATCTTGCAGAAGCTCTCGAACAAAGGACGATGCATGGTAGCGTTACAAGGTAAGCGATTTATCTTCTCCAAGTCAGATTGGGATTTACCTTGATACCTTCTACTAGAGTCAGGTATTGCCGCCTAGCCCGCATCCGTCGCATTCTCGGCCACCAAGGACCTTCTCCATCGTGGCCTGATGGTGACAAGGTTTCGGTGGATGCCTATTACACGGTAGTCGACATCGTCATCAACTGGGCTGCAGAGGGCCTCGTGTTATGCTTTATTCACGCCGTCGTTGATCTCGAGCCTGGTGACAATGACGAAAACCACAGAACACCCTGGACAAACTGGTGTGGCACACCATGCATGCACCCAGAGCAAATAGCTCTCTTACAGCAGCGGCTTCTTTATTACTTCCCTCAATCAACTACTGCACATAGGGTTTTTCAGATCTTGCTGAGCTCTAATTACAGTCAGCCAGAATGTCGTCTCCTATTGAGCTGGCCGCCGGACAATAGCCAAGAATACCCTGGTATGGCAGGGCCAAAGGAGTTCGCAAGGCGAGCGGCAGGCATTCAGACGTCAACTCGGGATAACAGTGCCAAGACTAGTTGCACAAGACGCTGGAGAATCCAAGATACAATGCCTGGTATAGGTGAAGTGGAAAGCGTGTTCATCCCTCATGGTAAGACCTTCTGTGATGGCGATCTATATGCTTCTATTAATCAAGCGGATATAGGTTCAATAACGTTTGCATGCCACACTATACAACAGCCAGCTTCGCGGAGCTTGTCTGTCTCTTATTCTCAGTCTCAGCCATTCACGAGGTCAACAGACGCTTACATGCCTGCACACAGCCAGCATCACCCCTATGACCTGTCGGCAAGCTCCTACACACTCCCGCCTGTGTCTACCACAATGCCACAGTCTTACGGGCAGCAGTACACATCGTCTGTACCATCCCAATACCCTTGGAGTTATTCGGAGACTTCATCGTCACTTTCTCAATTCAACCGATGGCCCACTGAAAGTCCCGCTCAGTCGTTGACTTCCCTCTCATCGAATTCATGCACTATACGCGAATCACCTTACTCTAAGCCGTTGGCGTCCCCAAATTATGGTGAGAGTCGAGCGTCCTTCAGTGGCTATCACCCTACCCCTAGTCCTGAGGCGGACTACAGCGCCAAGTCAGGGTTCGAGGCTAGTATATTGCCTGGACTCTCCGGTACCGATGTTGTACCTCCTCCCAGGCACCGGGTGAGCCCCGGGACACATAGGGACTCCCTAGCGCGTTCCACCAACAATAGACCTGTTGGTGTTCTCAAATGCAGTAGTTGCAAGGCGACTTCCAGTCCTGAATGGCGGAAGGGCCCCAGTGGCAGGAAAGAGCTGTGTAACGCGTGGGTGGCGCCCCATCACGCGACGTCCACTTACTAATTGTCTCCGTTTTATTGATCCAGATGTGGCCTGCGCTACGCCCGTTCCCGTGCAAAGAAGGAAGGACACGTGGTGTCAACGCAGCAGCGTCGGAAGAAAGAAAAATCCGGAGCCGTTGCGACCAAGGAGGAGCCTGCGGCACAACCCACTCCTCCGATACTTATTGCTGGTGCCGCTCCGGCGACACGTCACAATGGTCTTGAAGGCACTTCATTTGCTTCAACGTCGTCTGTCGGGTCCGGATCTGGTAGTGAAGCTTACTCTCAAGCAAGCCCTGTCGCACAGGAAGATCACAGACCTTCACAATCACCTCCGTCAAATATTTTTGTTCATTATAATCCTTCTCAACCCTCATCAGGACCGTCACATCATCAATCACGTATTGACGGTCGTCCGTTCACCTATCACGGTAGCCCTTTCCAACCTTCTCCATCTCCCTTATCGTCGGGTCAGTTGACTCACCGTCCACCACGAGGACAAGATGATGTGCCTGTATCAACCCGTGGCGGGTTCAATCATCCTTACCCCTCGCCCTCGTCAAATTCCACAAACTTTGAACGGGTAAAAGCGGAAGATCGCAATCTGTATTCACTGCCTCCTTCTCCGGAGCGTAGTAGATATGAAAGTTTCCGATGACCACGCCTCATTAATTCGAACAAGCTGACTGGTGCGTTATGTGACACCTTCTCCTTTCTTCTGTGAACGCCGCGTTTCAAGTATTTTTATGTTTTACGGTTGTGTCTTTCAACAATGGTGCTAGCACACCTCCTGCCCATATATTTATTGACACAACTCGACTTGATTTGTTCTTCTCGGACTTGCATAGTGCAATCATCACATGGATCTCGCCCAGTGTAGTTTTATTGTACTGGACATCCTAATTTCATTTCGATCATGAGATCGACGAAGAGGTTCGAATGTTGGACTGTTGATTGTGAGTTACAGTACTAAGCGGCCTACATTCCTGCACTGGTTGCAGAGTTGAACTTGCTGCATGTGTGATTTATATGCTCCGCTATCCACCCTTTCGACGCGGCAACAATAAAATTCTCGTAAAAAGTGCAATAAAGCTTCCTTCTACACAGCCACGAGAGGCTCCGCGAGACGTTACGTAACCGATTCGTTACTTGGCCACTCCGTCACTACTGCATCAATGCAAACGGATGTTGAACCACCATCGGCGAACTGCACGGATCATAAAGAATCCGTGCTTGTAGAACGGTTGGCATGTTTGTCTTCTGCTCGATTTCAATTTATCCTGAATAGTTGTTAGCACAGCACGCGTCGTGTTACCAACCCAGGAAGCTAATGCCGACTCTGATGAGGAAGCAGAGGAAGACGTTTCGCAGACAAATGATAGTGATTTATTGGAGGACTTTCCAGACGACACTGACGTGCGTACCCTACCACAGCGTTTCGTTGTTCCACTCATCGAGGCATGAATGACTAGGAATTAGACCTCGTGCACGCGCGCTTGAGTTCCTTGACTAATCTTCGACTTCATCGTTTTGCAAAGCACCTGAGGAAGCTATGTCTAAGACAAAACGCTATATCGCATCTAGATCCCGAGATATTTAGGCCGCTAACGCAGCTGGAAGAACTTGACCTGTACGACAATAAGCTCAAGACTGTAGGAGATGCATTGAACGACATGTCTGCTCTAACGTAGGCGACGTCTGTTAAAGTCTCTGATGGTGTCCTCAAATCGCGCAGCGTTCTAGATCTTTCATTCAACCTTCTACGACACGTGCCCGAGGCTCTGCTGCATCTACACTCCTTGAAGACTGTTTATTTTGTTCAGAACAAGATCTCAAAGATCAGTGGCTTTGGATCGGTTGGGGCCACATTAAGGAGCCTGGAACTTGGCGGAAACAAGATACGGGTATTTGCGCCCACCAAAAATTATTCACAGGAGTAGCTCACGCTAGTACTCAGCATATCGAGGGACTGGATGCATTGGTCAACTTGGAGGAACTATGGCTTGGAAAGAACAAGCTCACTAAGCTAGAGGTGCGGTGCATCGCATTGTCGTGGCCAGGATGCTCAACATTATATGGTGCAACAGAATCTGAGTAAACTGAGCAGACTGAAGATATTATCTCTTCAGTCCAACAGGATCACAAAGATCGAGGGGCTAGATCAATTAGTCAGTTTGGAAGAGCTCTATCTGAGTCACAATGGGGTCGAACGTTTGGAGGGTCTCGAGAATAATGTAGGCTTTTTTGGCAATTGTTCCCGCCGCGCCGTATTGCTTATCCTTTTGCAGAAGAGTTTGAGAACGCTTGATCTTGGTGCGAACTTTATTCCAGCGATAGAAAACATCTCGCATCTGATATCGTTGGAGGAGCTCTGGGTATGTGTTTCTGGTTGCAATGAAACCCAGACTCATTTTCTTGTCAGCTCAATAACAACAAGATTCCTGACCTGCGGGCCGTTGAACCCCAGCTCAAGGACATGGCCTCCCTTGAAACAATCTACCTGGAAGGCAATCCTTGTCAACAGGCCGAAGGTGCAAATTACAGACGGAAGATAATGCTTGCACTGCCTCAGATCAAGCAAATTGATGCCACGTTTGTTTTTTGCTCTCATTTATTTTAGGGGTGTTCTAGCTAACAGATTCTGTAGTTTTGCGAAACCCTTGTGACCCTCTGAGATTTATGATGCAGAATGGAATTGCGGAGATTCCCGTGAACTGTTGTCGGTTAGACTCGGTCTGCAACAAGTATTTACAATGGGACATTATGTACTGAATTTTCTATTCCAATTAGTACACGCGACCTCGTCAAGATGATCCGACGACCAAATCAGGATTCGTGTGGCGATTCAAGGTGGCATTTGACATTAATGTCTGTGAGGTGTGCGAGAGATCCGACTGGGAAGCAGCGGTAATGAAGGCGAAACCCCATGTGGATGTGGAACCGGGTCATGAAATGAACTGCGCGATAAGTCCCAGAAATTGTGATTTATTTCAGGGCGTAAAGCACGAAGATTCGGGCCGATCGAATGAGGAAAGCTGTAGGCGGGTGCAGGTGACGGTCAAACTGCCAGGGGTTCCCAATCATAGCGGTTGGGTTGTCCAGTAGCTGTGTTCATCGGATTCGTGCGTTGATCCACTGCTAGCGCTCATATGTAGGATCGCTGGCCATTTCAGGCCGGCGTTGCATCATTCATAAACCCCTGGTCCACACGGGTGATATGAATTGCTTTCGCGAGGGGGTGCCTAATACAGAAAGGAACTTCATCTTCTTTCTATTAGGGTCCAACCTACGGGAAACTAGGGGACCGAGCCGGGCGTACTAGGTTTCCACTTTAGAAGTGGGACCGGGAAGATTTTCAAGCTTTCTCTTGATGCTAGTCGGCTATGGATCGTATGG
>Ga0153975_1000644_pt1 | contig 11085 bp, 20 predicted proteins | sample TSGA059MetaG_FD_104694 | JGI IMG/M metagenome (GOLD analysis project Ga0153975, IMG submission 104694) | Attine ant fungus gardens microbial communities from Georgia, USA - TSGA059 MetaG | ecosystem: Host-associated > Fungi > Mycelium > Unclassified | place: USA: Georgia, Yuchi Wildlife... | reverse complement strand
GTTGACAAGGAGAACTCGATGGAGTTCCCATTAAATTTCCTACACTACTTATACAACTACTGTATGGTCTGTGCACTATCTTCCCATGGTCCCCATGTGACCTAGTCATGTGACATCACCTGACTATGACTCATAACCCTGTGACTTTGTGACACTTGGTCACATGATACTTTCTCGTACTCCATCCCTATGTAGTAGGTCCAGAAAAAGAAAGAAATAACTTTGTCCATTTTGTCAAGTCATGACACCTACTGAGGCTATTGGCTCTTCCCATGCTACTACCTGGCACATATTTAAGAGTAAAGTCAAATCTAGATAGGTACAAGGCCTATCTTGCTTGTCTATGGTTTTGTAAGGACTTAGACTGAGATGTCTTAGAACTACCCCTAGTCTGAGTTGACAAGGAGAACTCAATGGAGTTCTCATTTGATTATGGTACACTACTTATACATGCCCTGTGTTTGTTTTTATTTATAAACTCCTGTGCATCTCTTCTTGGTTGTTCCATCTCATGCGTCCTTTGGTTTCCTAATTAAAAGAAAAGAAAAAGAAAAAGAAAAATAAATAATGACTTAGCCGTCTTGGCTGTGTCATGACAGGTTTAGTTTCTGACTGATCATAAAATATTCCAGATTTTTATGATTGCTTCAAATCTCAAATTTATTTTATACTTCTTCTAGCAAGTGCCTCTACTCCTTTAAGCATCTGATGATCACTAGTATCTCTTGGTCATGAATTTCATAATTTCTTTCAGCTTCATTTAACAACTTTGAAATAAAGGCTACTGGCCTCCACTTGTTATCTTTACACCTCATCAACAATACTCCTCCTGTCATATACTCCGATGCATCTGCTTCTACTCTCATCTCCTTATTTAGATCTGGTGCCACTAACACTGGTTGTATTGTGAACATCTACTTCAACTCCTTAAATGCCTTTTTCTGTTCTCCTCTCTAGTTCTACTTCTTATTCTTTCTAACCAATCTATGTAGTGGTTTAGCTATTCTGGCAAAATCTTTCACAAATCGCCTGTAGTAATTTGCTAATCCTAAGAACTTCTGCACATCTTTAACCATTTAGGCCTTGGCCATTCTAGAACTCCTGATACCTTTTCTTTCTGTATCTTTATCCTATCTGCCCCCATCACTAGTCCTAGGAAGCCAATCTCTTTAACTTTCCACATACATTTCTCTGGTTTTATATATAGATCATTTGCTTCCATCCTCCTCAGAATTTTCTCTACTACATTATCATGTTTCTTTTTATCTTCTATCCCTACTAATACATCATCCATAAATGCTACTACATCTCCTGTATCTATTAGTTCTCTTAATATGTCATTCATCATTGCCTGGAATGTTGCTGGTAAGTTTATGAGACCAAAAAACATTACAGTGGGTATATACACCCCAAGATGTGTTGTGAACACAGCCTTCTACTTGTCTCTCTCTCTTATCCATTACATTGTTGTATTCTCATCATAAGTCTATCTTTGTAAACACCTTTTTTGTGTCCATGGTGTCAATTAAGTCTGAAATCAAAGGCAAGGGATAATTGTCCTTAATTGTCCCTTTATTGAAATATCTATAGTCATTTACCATCCTTTCCATCCTTTTTCTCTACAAAGAAGACTGGTGAAGTCTGAGGTGACTTGAAGAGTTGAATATACCCTTTCTCAACTGCTCCTCCACAAATTCTCTAACCTTCTCTTTCTCTTCTCTCGACATCAAGTATGTTCTCTCTTTTCTTGGCATAAAATCTTCTCTTAGGTTTACTACATAATCCCAAGGTTTCCTTACTGGCATCCTCTCTGATTCTGCTTTCTTGAATACTTTGAGCCACCTATGAAACTTTTGTGGCACTATCTTTCTCACTTTTTCTCTATCTAACTCAACTTTATCATTAAATTTTTCCTCTATTGTTCATTTCCACTCTTCTCTGTCTACTTGGTCTACTACTCTAATTCTCTTCCCAATCTTCTTTTTATCTATTTCTTTCTTTATTACTATCTTCCTTCCACAGATTGGTGGACATCTTGTCATTTTGACTTCTCCTGTCTCCCAATTTATCTCAGGGTTGTGTGCTTGCAACCATGGCATATCCAGTATGATATCTGTCCTTCCCAGATCACATACATCTATTCTCATCCTTTTTACATAGCTTTTGTAGTACACATTTACTTCCACTTGGTGTGTAATAGCCCTTCCACTGTTGTTTATTCTATCTACATTCCTGACTGTCACTGGTCTATCTAGCTTCTGCAGCTTAAACCCATATTTTGCTGCTATTTTCTTGTCTATGAACATCCCCATTGTACTACTATCCAAGAGTGCTTTTACTGTCACCCCCTCATGTGTATCTACTTTCTCTACTCCAATGCTTAGCCATACTTCTCTCAACATTTTGAACATTCTTCTGATGTCCCTTTGCCTATTCTTTGTCTTTGCTGTGCTTTTTGGAGTCTCTGCCCACATGCCGCTCTGCTGTGCTTTTCCCTCTACAGGGTGCACTACTACTCCCCAGTTCCACTATAGCTTCTTGTTTCCTGTCCTACACTCTAGACACAAAATCTTCCTCCTATAGTATCTCTTCTTCCACATTCTATACACTGTACCCTTGTCATTTCTCCCTTCTTTGCTTTCCTGTCTCTCCAATTCCATGCTTCCTGGCAAAGGTCATACTATACATTTCTCACTTGTCTTTCAAGGAGAAAGCCCTGTGTTGTGCAACTCAAGTTAAGTTAATTTAGCAGCTAAGTCTTTGAGGGTTACAAAGAGAACTCAATGGGATTCCTGCTCAATTGTATCAGCTACTTATACAAGTATGCTATTTGCCCTTGTTTATACTGATAGTATTCTACAATCTGCCAAGAGACTGGCAGTTTGATTCCCTTGTCCATTGTTCTATAAATACATTATTGTGGCAACTCATAATAGTACCCCCCTTTTAAAGGTCCTCATCCCAAAGACTTTACAATTTATTGTATAGGTCTTGTAGATTGCCCATTTTATCCTTTTTGTCCCATTCTTCTATCCTTGGTCCTTCTATTCCTTGTTCATCCTCCTCTTTCTGAATTGTTTCCAGTGTTCTTCTTCCTTGTATTCCTTTCTAATGCCTCTAGTTTCTTTTCAATTGTTCCCAATATTCCTGATCAAACCTCTTATCATCCCACCCATACAGCATTTTTGCTGTATACCTCCCTGGTAATTCTCTATAGTTTTCTATTCTTGCTTGTCTTGATTTCTTTCTATATTCTTCTTTGAACCTTTCCACCAGGTTCTTTGCATCCCTAAATTTTCCCTTGGTTCCCAAGTGTCTTCTTCCACTGTGTATCCTTTCTATTGTACTAGGTACCTGTTCTTTCCTCTAAACTTCCTTTTATTTAATATTTTCTCCACTTTGTATTCTTCTTCTCCTTTAATTATCACTAAAAGAGGCCATTTCTTTTTCTGGCCCTCTACTTGATCTTTATACATTTATATCTTACTGACATTTACTACTGGATGTATCCTTACTATACTTGGTAACTCCAGTTTGATCGTGTTTGTTGATATAATTCTTTTTACCTTATAAGAACTTACAAACCTGTAGCAACTTAGCCTGAGACAACTCAATTACACTCCAAGTCCAAGTTGACAAAAAGAACTCGATGGAGTTCCCATTGGATTCTATACACTACTTATACAACTACTACATGGTCTGTGCACTACTCTCCCACACTTATCATGTGACTCCATTCATGTGATGTGACACTGTGACATCCTGATATATGACTGTGATATACAACATTATCATATGATACTTTCCCACACTCCTTCCTTGTGTAGTAAGTCCAACTAAGAAAATAAAATAAAATAAAATAAAAGAAATATAAATAATAACTTAGCTGTTTTGCCAAGTCATGACAAAACTGCTCCGTCAATTTTTCTGAACATCTTCTCTTCATTTAGAACTTAAGATCTTTTATACTTAAGAGCACCCAGTCATCCACTCTATACTTCTCTGGCTTGTTTCTCTTCCTATCTGTGTATTTTCTTATTTCTTTCTTACTCTTTCTCAGTGTGGCTTCTGCTTCCTTATGTACTTCTTTCATCCTCTTTGCAAATTCCTCTGCTCTCTTGAACTTCTCATTCTTTCTCATCTTGAATCCCATATATTGATCCCATCCATTATTTGCCTTGTACAGTGACACTCTTGTACTTGTCTGTACTTTGTTGTTGTATACAAATTCTACCATTGCTAGTCAGTCTGGCCACTGTTCCTGATAGTGATCAATGAACATTCTCAGGTATTGTTCTAGCTCCTGATTTATTCTTTCCATCTGACCATCTGTTTATGGGTGGTAGGCTGTTAACAGTTTAGTGTTGATCTCCAACATTTGATTTAACTCCCTTATTATCTCCACTGCAAACTGTGCTCCTTTATCTGTTATAATACTTTCTGGTAATCCATGTAATTTCCAGACGTTATCTTGGAATAGTCTTGCTACTCCCTCTGCTGAAGTCTTTTCTGTAGTAGGCACAAAGTGTACCATTTTTGTTATTCTATCACATACTACTAGAATTGCATCATATCCCTGTACTAGTGGTAACTTTGTAATGAAATCTGCTATTATATAACTCCAGGGTTTCTCTGGTACTGCATTAGGCATTAACTTTTCTGCTGGTGCCTTTGTGCAATTTTTGTTCCTTTGGCATATATCACAGGATTCTACATACTTTTTGACTTCCTTCATTACTCCTGGCCACCAAAAGTTCCTGGTGACCAATTCTGTCATCTTCCACTGTCCTCCATATTCTTCTACCAGTATATCATGATGTAGCCAGATTACTTCCATCCTCAGCTTCTTATCTCGTGGCACATATACCTTTCCTGTTATGAGTCACCTCAACAACCAAAAATATCACCAGTATTCCAACAACTTGTCAGCAATATCAGGTTATTAAATGGCCTTGGTCTATAAATAGCATAAGAAGGTTATGTAAGACATAGTCAGATAATCATAGAACATTCTGGAAGGCCATGTGGCTATGGGGACATTAGTGCACAGACCATGTAAAATATGTATAAGTAATAGTGAAATAACATGGGGAACTTTATTGAGTTCTTCCCTTTCAATCTTCATTGATTGGGTAGAGATTTATCCTAAGTCTATCCTAACATTAGAACTCGATACCCTAGGCAACCCCTCACTTCAAGGCCTTGCCATCCCTCTACTCTTTAACTTATCCTCAACCAGTGGATACAGTGTCTGCTAGTTACAAAACCTATAGCCAGACCCTAGGCTTAAGGGGTCTTGTCAAGGTCTTCTCCTTGACAGTAGATAGTAGTAACCATACCTGGGCCATTGCTTAGACCTGACCTGCACAATTAGATGGTGTTCTTAGATAGTCTCTTTGCTAGCTGCTCTGTGCTACAGGTGCATTGTCATTTGTCTATGCAGGAGAATGATGGTAATGCTCTTAAAGTACTATCTAGAAACTAGGGGTCCTCTTCTTAGGGGCAGTATTGCTTTACCCTTTTATATAGGGGTAGTCAGTAAATACATTTTCAGACAAAGAACATGAGTCGTCCTCCAACAAGAAATCACCATCACCATCACCATCACTATTACCACCACTACTACCAACGAATATGTCGTCTTTCTGGGGGATATCACAACCCCAACAGCAATAGCAAGCTTAGCCTGAGGAGCCCACCATGGCTTAAATTATCCAGTTCCTGGCCCAGCAATCAGTGGCCATTCAACAACTCTTGAAAAGGGAAAGTGGAGGGTTGCAGGTAGAAGCAGCAAAGCCTCTAACATTCAGTGGAGAAAGGGAGAAGGCGGCGGGGTTCATAAATACCTGCTGACTCTATATAGGAATGAAGATGGCAGGAAGACTAGAGAGGGAGAAGATTTCATAGGTGTTGTCATACATACAAGAGGAAACAGTGGAGGTCTGGAAGGAGAACGTCATGGAGGAAATAACAGAAGGAATGTTAGAGGCAGAAACAGTGGAGGAACTATTTCAGAAGATAAGAGCAGAGTTTGGGGAGATGGATGAGGAGTCAAGGAAAGTAGACAAGTTGCAGGCATTGGAGTAGAGGGATAGGATGTGCGACAAGTACATCCAAATTTTCAAAAAAATAGCAAGAAGAAGCAGATATGGAAGGAGACCTCTCATTGAGGAGTTCAAAAGAGGACTCAGTAGAGTAGTAAAGAGGAGGTTAGCAGAGGCAGAATCCCTACTGTTAACAAATGAGGAGTGGCAGGAGAGGGTGGTAAAGCTGAACAGAAACATGAGGCAGAGTTGGGTGGAGAAAAGGATATTGGGAGCAAAAGGGGTGGTGCAGGTGCCAGGAGCACCAAATGTACAGTAGTCAGGGGGGCAATATCCCTTCTGGGGTCCCAGTACCTGGGGAGGATTTGGAGCACAGAGGGGGCAGGGGTTCTAACCCCAATAGAGAGGAGAAGGGCAGTATAGGGGAACAGAGATAGAGCTGGGATCAATGGCAGTGGATAGGGAAAGTGGAGGAGATAGAATGTATTACAACTGTAGAAAGTTTGGGCATATGGCCTGGAACTGTTGGAATAAGAGAGCAGCAATGGGAAGGCAAGAGGAGAAAGAGAAGTTTAAAGAAAATAGAGGACAGTAAGCTCCCAACTGCCCTCCTACAATAAATAAAATGTTTTGAACTGTATCAAACTGGACAATAAAAGCAGTACTCAGAGCATTGAGGGAGTAAGAGAACTAAGGCAAACACTTAGACCACTAAGAAAGGTATAGATGAAAGTGGGATTGGAGAAAGTAGACACCCATGAAGGAGTATCAGTGAAAGCACTATTGGATAGTGGGGTAACAGGGTTGTTCATGGATAAAAAGTTTGTCAAAAAGCATGGTTTTAGAAGGGAAAAATTGGAGAAACCAGTAATGATAAGGAATGTAGATAGAACAGATAATAGTGGGGGGAAAGTCACACATGAAATTGAGTGCAATATGTACTTCCAGGGGCATGTAGAAAGAGTAAAGATAGATGTTTGTAATTTAGGAAGAACAGAGATGATGTCACAAACTTCATTCAGACCATAACTCTGGGAATACTTGACTGATTTCAACAATCTAAATGGCCACTGAAAGCCCTTAAGAAGACCTTTAAAACAGTACCAAAAACATCTCAAAGCTATTAGTATTTACCGAGTTATCAGCAGATCAGTCAGTGATCACCAAGTCACCAGACACTAAATCACTGATATCTCTGGAACTGCTTAATGTAATCATTTGCTTCAATAACAAAGCTCTCTTCAATGTGCTTCTTTCAGCTATAAGTAAACCCCAAGGCAATAAGATCCCATGGAGATACAAGGTTCTCAATGTTTGCATATGACACTAATCTTTATCCATAGATTATCATCTGTTCTTGAATAGAACAAAGGACTGCCCTAAGATGGTTAGGTTATCTCTATTTCAAGAGTAATAACACTCCTATATGTAGAATAATAGGTAGTGATCATGTGGTAGGCTGTTCTGGTGCACAAACCACCACAATTATATATTTAAGGACTGTATGTCTGAGGATAAATCTCAGACTTAACAACATCTTTTGCCACTTGTCTAACTTCTCTTTTTTGAGCACTTTGATTATCAGATCAACCAATCACAAATCAGTAAGTGGCTATTTGTGATAGATGATCTTGGAGATACTATAGTTAGCAGCACATAATCCAGAAATTGATTGGGAAAAGGGGGAGGTACAAATGACAAGATGTCCACCTCTGTGTGGAAGGAATAAGAAAAAAGAGGAACAGCAAAGGAAGGAAAAAGTAAGAAGAGGGGAGAAAAAGAAAGAAGACATGATAGAAGAACTAGTTCTAAGGAAGTTTTGGAAATGGAAGAAGGTCTTTGGGAAAGCAGAGTCAGAAAGAATGCCAGTACAAAAGACCTGGGATCATGCCATAGAACCAAAGGAGGGGTTTGCACCAAGAAAAAGAAAGGTCTATCCCTTGTCAATAGAAGAAAGGGAGAAGGTACAGGCATTTGTAGAGGATCAACTATGAAAGGGATACATCTGACCATCAAAATCCCCTCAGACTTCTCCAGTACACTTTGTAGCAAAGAAAGATAGAAAGAAGAGGATGGTACAAGATTACTGACATGTAAATCAATGGACAATAAAGAATGGATATCCCTTGCCATTAATTGTAAATATACTAGATAGAATAGGTAGTAAAAGGGTGTTCACCAAACTCGACCTCAGATAGAGCTATAACAATGTCAGGATAAAAGAGAGAGATGAATGGAAGGCAGCATTCACAACACATATTGGGGTCTATGAACCAACTGTCATGTATTTTGGGCTAACTAACTCCCTGGCCACTTTCCAGACAATAATGAATAACTTGTTCTGAAACATGATCAATCAGGGGAACAGTGTCATTCATCGATGATATTATTATAGCTACAGACATAGAAGAGGGGCATGATGAGCTGGTAGAAGAGATATTAAGGAGACTGGAAGAAAACAACCTATTTATAAAACCCAGAAAATGCAAGTGGAAAGTAAGGGAAGTAGAATTCTTGGGAGTGGTAATAGGACCAAGGGGAGTAGAGATGCAAAAGGAAAAGGTACAAGGAGTACTAGAGTAGCTGACACCAAGGAATGTAAAAGATATTCAGAAATTCCTTGGACTAGCAAACTACTATCAACACTTCATTAAGGACTTTGCTAAGATAACAGCACCCTTACATCTGTTGGTTAGGAAAGAGGAAAAGTGGAGGTGGGAAAAGGAGCAGGAGGAAGTGTTCCAAGGCCTAAAGAAAACCTTCATAACAGAACCAGTGCTAGCAGTCCCTGATCTGGATAAGGAAATGAGAGTGGAAGCAGATGCTTTAGATTATGCAACAGGAGGAGTATTATTAGTGAAGTGCAAAAACAAAAAATGGTGACCAGTAGCCTTTATCTCAAAATTGATAAACCTAACTGAACGGAACTATGAGATTCACAACAAGGAGATGTTAGTGGTCATCAGGTACTTGGAAGTATGGAAGCATTACCTGGAGGGAGCTAAAGTACAGCTCAAAATTTGGTTGGACTATAAAAACTTACAGTACTTTATGACTAGCCAGAAATTGAACCATAGACAAGCTAGATGGATATTGTACTTATCTAGGTTTGACTTTGTACTTAGACATATTCCAGGAAAAAGCATGGAGAAGGCAGATGGGCTGAGTGAAAGGCCAGATTGGCAAGAGGGAGTGGAAAGAGATAACGAGAATAGAACATTAATAAAGCAAGAATGGGTGAGGAAAGTAGAAATGTTGATAGAAGAAGGGAATCTAAGAGAAAGAATTAAGAAGATGCAAGAGAGGGATGAAAAGGTGGTGAAAGCAATAAAGAAACTGAAGGAATCTGGAGTAAAATTGCTAAAGGATAAAGAATGGTCAGTAGAAGAAGGACTGGTCATAAAGAAGGATAGGATTTACATACCAGAGGGGAGCTTAAGAGTGGAAGTAATAAAACTATACCATGATACGCCAGTAGGAGGACACAGAGGGAGGTAGAAGACAGTAGAGCTGGTAGGAAGAAACTACTGGTAGCCAGAAATGATGAAAGAAGTGGGAAGATATGTGGATAGATGTGATGCTTGCCAAAGATACAAAAACTGATTGGAGGCTCCAGCAGGGAAACTAATGCCAAATATAATTCCAGAAAAGCCATGGAGTCACATTAGTGCAGACTTCATCACCAAACTACCACTAGTACAAGGATACAATTCTATACTAGTAGTTTGTGGCCGTTTTACCAAAATAGTCCATTTTATTGCAACAATGGAGAAAACATCAGCAGAAGGACTAGCTAGGATATTCTGGGATTACATCTTGAAGCTACACAGTTTACCAGAAAGCATTGTATTAGACAGAGGACCACAGTTTACTGCAGAAATAATGAAGGAGTTGAATGAACTACTGGGAATCCAAATAAAGCTATCCACTACCTACCATTCCCAAACCAATGGGCAAACAGAGAGGGTTAACCAGGAATTGGAGCAGTATTTATGGGTATTCATTGATCACCAACAAGAGCAATGGCCAGAGTAGCTGGGGACTGCTGAGTTTGTCTATAACAATAAAATTTATTTGGCAACCAAAGTCCCCCCTTTCAAAGCAAACTATGGACAAAACCCAAGAATGGGGATCAAAGGAAAAAGAAAAGAAAGGTACGAAGCAGTGGAGAAGTTTGCAGAAAGAATGAGGAAGATTTAGGAGGAGGCAAAAGTAGCACTGGAAAGAGCACAAGAGGAGATGAAATAACATGCAGATAAAAGGAGATTGGAAGGAGAAGAATATTGGGTGGGGGACTTGGTAATGCTAAGTACAAAAAAATCTTAGATGGCAAATGAAAGGAAGAAGAATGGAGAAACTGACAGAACGGTTTGTGGGACCTTATAAAGTCAAGAAAGTCATTTCCATAAATGCAATTGAGCTCGATTTACTAACCACAGTGAAAATTCACCCAGTAGTTAATGTAAGTAGAGTATGATTGTACAAACCACAGGTAGAAGGTCAGAAAGTAGCACCACCCCCCCCTATAGTAATAGAAGGTGAGGAAGAGTATGAGGTAGAAAAAATACTAAACAAAAGGAAGGTATGAGGCAAGGAGAAGTTTTTGGTGTGATAAAAAGGGTACATAGCAGAAGTGGACACTTGGAAAAAAAAGGAAAACTTGAAAAATACAAAAGAATTAGTAGAAGAATTCAAAAGAGAATATGGGAAAGATAAGAGGGAGATTAGAAGGCAGGAAGACAAAGAAGATAGAGAAGTCTGGAGCAGGGGGTCGCCAGAGAGATACACAGCAAGGCTGCTGTATGGGTGGCAGGATAAGGAGTATGAGAAAAGACAGGAAGAAAGATAGAAGGAAAACTGGAAACAATGGAAAAGAATCAGTTCCTCAGGATAAGGAACCATGAAGGGGGGGCAATGTTATGAGTTGCCTCAACAACCAAAAATATCACCAGTATTCCAACAACTTGTCAGCAATATCAGGTTATTAAATGGCCTTGGTCTATAAATAGCATAAGAAGGTTATGTAAGACATAGTCAGGTG
>Ga0153975_1000641_pt1 | contig 11136 bp, 9 predicted proteins | sample TSGA059MetaG_FD_104694 | JGI IMG/M metagenome (GOLD analysis project Ga0153975, IMG submission 104694) | Attine ant fungus gardens microbial communities from Georgia, USA - TSGA059 MetaG | ecosystem: Host-associated > Fungi > Mycelium > Unclassified | place: USA: Georgia, Yuchi Wildlife... | reverse complement strand
GCGCGCCATTGGCCGCACCGCTGCCCGTCACATCCCCCGTAATAGCTGCATCTATCTGGATGCCGGGACCACGACCTTAGCGCTGGCACAGGAAGTGGTGGATCGTGATGATTTACTGGTGGTGACCAATGATTTCATGGTGGCGAATCTGCTGATGGAGGCGAGTCAGTGCCGGGTGATCCACACGGGTGGTACCGTATGCCGGGAGAACCGCTCCTGCGTCGGCGAGTCGGCAGCACGCAGCCTGCGCAATCTGGCCATTGATATCGCCTTTATCTCCGCCTCCTGCTGGGGGCCACGCGGCTTGTTTACACCGGATGAAGATAAAGTGATGGTGAAGCAGGCAGTGTGCGACGTGAGCAGCAAACGGGTTTTACTGAGTGACAGTTCGAAGTACAACAGAATAGCAACGTTCCTGGCGTTACCGCTGGAGAGGTTTGATCAGGTGGTGACAGACAACAAACTGAGTGATGCGGGGCGGGAACTGTTGAGTGCGGGCAGCTGGGAACTGGTGCTGGCCGGTTAAGCTGTTGCCGCCTTCCTGATAAAGCCGGAAGGCGGCAACGTTAGCGATATTAAACTTCTTCGCTGAACTGCGGCACCGGATTACGGAAGCTGCGGGTCACGAATGCCAGGTAGATAATCCCGATGGCGGCCCAGATCAGGCCCAGCTCCATAGAACTCGCTTCCAGATTCACCCACAGCGCACCGACCGTCATCGCGCCGAGCAGCGGCAGCAGCAGATACTGAACGTGATCTTTCAGCGTACGGTTTCGCTTCTCACGGATCCAGAACTGTGCAATCACCGACAGGTTCACGAAGGTAAACGCTACCAGCGCACCGAAGTTAATCAGCGCGGTCGCGGTGACCAGGTCAAAGTTAATCGCCATCAGCGCAATCGCACCCACCAGCAGTACGTTGAGCGACGGGGTACGCCATTTTGGATGGATGTAACCGAAGAAACGCTCCGGGAACACACCATCACGGCCCATCACATACATCAGACGCGATACGCCTGCGTGCGCCGCCATACCGGATGCCAGTACCGTGACCACCGAGAAGATCAGGATACCGACCTGCAGCGCTTTACCGGCTACGAACAGCATGATTTCTGGCTGTGAGGAGTCCGGGTCCTGGAAACGGGTGATGTCCGGGAAGTAGAGCTGCAGGAAGTAAGATGCCGCAATAAAGATCACACCGCCAATCAGCGCCGTCAGGAAAATCGCGCGCGGGATGGTGCGTTCTGCATCTTTGGTCTCTTCCGACAGCGAACTGATGCCATCGAAGCCGAGGAACGAGAAGCAGAGTATGGTGGCACCGGTAATCATCGGCACCACATGCGCATTCTCAGACCAGAACGGACGGCTGCTCACCAGCGTGCCGGAACCGACGCCGCTTGCCACACCGTAGATCACCATGCCGGTAATCCCGACCATGACAATGACCTGCAGCACCACAATCACACTGTTGAAGTTGGCGACGGTTTTGATGCCCTTGAGGTTAGAGAGCGTCATAAAGCCGACCAGCAACACCACGAAGATCCACGACGGGATGCCCGGCACCAGCGATTCGAAATAGTTTTTAGCCAGCAGGATGTTAATCATCGGCATGAACAGGTAGTCCAGCAGTGATGACCAGCCGACCATAAAGCCGACGTGCGGACTGATCGCCTTCTGAGCGTAGGTATAAGCGGAGCCCGCAGAGGGGAAGCGGCGTACCAGCTTACCGTAACTCACGGCAGTAAACAGAATCGCAATCAGCGCGAAAGCATAAGCGGTGGCGACGTGACCATCGGTCAGCCCGGAAACGATGCCAAAAGTATCGAACAGGGTCATAGGCTGCATGTAGGCTAAGCCCATCATGACGACCGGAAGTAACGTAAGCGTCTTTTTGAGTTGCGCACGCTGCGGTGCGGCGGAGGTATTAAGCGACATGCTTCAGTCCCCCCTGTGCGACAGCCTGGCTGGGCTGGGTCACAGGGCAACTGCGCATTAAGCGACAGGGAGTAAGGTTAGCGGTTGACGCGGCGCCGTAGTCATCACGAAAACGCGTACCAGCGTTGGCTGGCAGAGTGAAAAACATCCCCATCTTTGTAATCCTCAATCTCACGCTTACGCGTGTTTTCAGTGTTTATCTATCCGGGTGCGTGCCCGGCCTCGGTTAAGTCAGCAAAAACGCTCTGTTAAAACTGGATGCAAAAAAATAACCGGCGCGTTAAGCGTCGGTTATCATCTGATTTTGCAGGCCGCGTATTCTGCCCTAACCCGTGGCAGTAATACAAGCCGTTGGGGCACCTTATGCAAAAAAAAGCGCGACAAAGTAAAGCTGAGAAGCTCATCAGGCGTTTTTCAGCATCCAGTCTATTTCTGTAGACGTAATCAGTCGTTCAAACTGCATCAGTTCATAGTTTTTGCAGCTGTGCCAGACGCTGGCAAAGCGTTCGCCCAGTAACTTCTGCAGCGGATAGCTGCTGTCAAACTCATACAGCGCATCGCTCTGCCGGATCGGCAGGGCCAGCCCTTCGGCATGGTGTCCGTTGCCGGTGACCGGATTCGGCAATGGCAGCTGCGTATCCAGTCCATGCAGCATCCCGGCCAGGATAGCCGAGACGACCAGATAGGGATTGGCATCAGCGCCCGCCACCCGATACTCAATACGATGATTGTCGATATCTCCGCACGGCACGCGCAGCGCGACGGTCCGGTTATTATGCCCCCACGAAGCCTGCAACGGCACATAGGCTTCAGGGACAAAGCGGCGATAGGCATTCACGTTGGGTGCCAGCAGCGCCATTGACGCGGGCATCAGGTCGATCATGCCCGCCAGCGCACGTTTCATCAGCGGTGAATCGCTGCCGTCATCGCAGGCGAAGGCGTTGTGATCGGCGGCATCCAGCATGCTGATATGCACATGCATCCCGCTGCCCGCATACTCCTCGTAAGGCTTCGCCATAAAGGTGGCGGTCATGCCGTGATTTTCCGCGACCTGACGAATCAGGCGCTTCAGCTGCACCGCATGGTCGCAGGCACGCAGCACGTCGCGGGTATGATGCAGGTTGATCTCAAACTGTCCGGGCGAGGCTTCCGCCAGCGCACCATCAGCCGGTATGCCCTGCCGACGGGCCAGATCGTCAATATCGCGCAGGACATCAGCGAAATGATCGAGATTATCGACCGAGTAGACCTGGCTCTGCATATTGCGTTCATCGCTGCCAGGCGAACAGGGCGGCTGGATAAAGCCTTCAGCATCGCGCTTTTTGTCTACCAGATAGAACTCCAGCTCTACCGCTACCACCGGAAACAGACCTCGGTTGCGCAACTGTTGCCACAGCCGGTTAAGGACATTTCGGGGTTCAACGTCAAAGGGAGTGCCATCTTGGTTGCACATGGTTAACAGCAGCTGCGCGATGTGTTTAGGGTCAGAGGCGGAGGGAACTAACGTACCGCTAACGGGCAGGCAGAGATTATCGGGTTCACCAAGAGACTGGCCGAGTCCCGCTTCTTCCACCGTGTTGCCGAGAATATCCATGGCAAACACCGAGGCGGGGAAATAACAGCCTTTTTCCAGCTTAGGCAGCGCAGAGACCGGAATGCGCTTGCCGCGGAACACACCATTTAAATCATTTAACAGGATGTCGACATACTGCGTTTCAGGATGGCGCTCCAGCCAGGCTTTCACCTCAAGCTGGAACGCGCTGGTTCGTTTCTCTTCACTGTGAAGCGTGAAGTCTTCCACTTCTACCAGGTTAGTCATGATCTCACCCGCCCCTATTAGGTTTGCGTAATGCTCAAAATAACAGCCACACCACTAACATAGCGCCAACACAAAAAGTGTGCAAATGTAACAAATCTGTTTGAAGAACAAACAGCAGATTGCTAGATTGAAAAAATATTGCACACTTAACCGCCAGACGTGCCCTTTCGGTAGATATTTCGACCAGTGATGCGAGGACGTAAGATGGGCATTATTTTTGACAAGCCGTTGATTGGCGTAGTGATGTGCCAGAAAGATCTGGGCGGCCATGCGACTCAGACGGTGCATAACAAATATATTGATGCGGTTGTTCTGGCGGGTGGCGTGCCTCTCGCCCTGCCCCATAGTCTTATTAATGCGCCTCATCTATCAGAAAACGCTATGGCTGTGCTGGATGGTCTGCTGTTCACCGGCAGTCCCAGCAATATCGAACCCTGGCATTATGGTGAAGCCGGTGAAGAGCCGCACGCCGATCCGGGCCGCGACCGTCTCGCCTTTCAGCTCATCACCTGGGCCACCAGCCACAAAATGCCGATGTTTGGTATCTGCCGTGGGCTGCAGGAGCTGGTGGTGGCCAATGGTGGCGCGCTGTGGCGGGATCTCAGTGAGCAGTCAGAATTTCAGCGTCATCATGAAGATGAGACGCTGCCACTGGATCAGCAGTATGCGACAGCACATCCGATCGCTATCGAACCGGATGGCCTGCTGGCAACGCTGCTGGACAGCAGCAAACCGCTTGCGGTCAATTCTCTGCATCATCAGGGCGTACGCGAACCGGGGCCACAGCTGCGCGTTGAGGCGCGCGCGCCGGATGGCCTGATTGAGGCGGTGAGTCTGCGTCATCATCCTTTTGCACTTGCGGTGCAGTGGCATCCCGAGTGGCAGCCGGAAAGTACGGCGGGATCGCAGGCATTGTTCAGCGGCTTTATTCAGGCCGCCATTCGCTATCACAGGGGAAAAGCAGATGAGTGATGTCACGCTGGCACCGGGACGACGGCTGGCGCAGATCCGGCAGACGATGGGATTGTCGCAACGTCGCGTTGCCGAACTGGCCGGACTGACCCACAGCGCCATCAGCACTATCGAGCAGGATAAGGTCAGTCCGGCGGTCAGCACCCTGCAGAAGCTGCTGAAAGTCTATGGGCTGTCACTGTCGGAATTCTTTTCAGAACCCAAACCCCACGCAGAGCCAAAGGTGATTGTCCGCGCCAGCGATCTGCTGGAAATTGGCAGCCAGGGTGTGTCGCTGAAGCTCATCGACAATGGCCGTGCGCAGCGCACGCTGGGCATGCTGCTTGAAACCTATCAACCCGGCGCCAGCACCGGCGAGAAGCTGCGTCATCCGGGCGAAGAGACCGGCACGCTGCTGGAAGGCGAAATTACGCTGGTGATTAACGGTCAGCAGTTTCATCTCTCCGCCGGAGAGAGCTATGTGATTGATACCGGCTTACCGCACAGCTTCACCAACAGGGCTGAAATCCCCTGCCGCATTGTCAGTGCCCACACGCCAGCCAACTTTTAGGCGCTTCCCGGAGGTTGTTATGAATTATGTGGAGAGTTATTACGCAGCGACCGCCAATCCGCATGCGCCCTGGCCGACCCTGCAGGAGAGCATTCAGTGCGACGTCTGCATCATTGGCGGCGGTTTCACCGGTCTCTCAGCGGCGCTGCATCTGACCGAGGTCGGCTACGACGTAGTCGTGCTGGAAGCGGCGCGCGTCGGCTTTGGTGCCAGCGGCCGGAACGGCGGCCAGGTGGTGAACTCCTACAGTCGCGACGTGGATGTGATTGAACAACGCTACGGCAAAGAGAGCGCCCGCATGCTGGGCAGCATGATGTTTGAAGGCGCTGAGATTATCCGCGATCGCATTAAGCGGTATGCGATTGAGTGCGACTATCGGCCTGGCGGCATTTTTGCAGCGCTGAATCCGAGACAGATGGCGCATCTGCAAAAGCAAAAAAAGCTATGGCAGCAGTATGGCAATCACGATCTGGAATTGCTGGACGAACGCGCTATTCGCCGCGAAGTTGCCACCGAACGTTATGTCGGCGGGCTGCTGGATCGACGTGGCGGCCATCTGCATCCGCTGAACCTGGCGCTGGGAGAAGCAGAAGCAATTCGTCGACATGGTGGACGCATTTATGAGCAGTCCGCAGCGACAGATGTGGTTTATGGCACACCTAACCGGGTGAAAACCGCTCATGGCGAGGTCAGTGCGACGTTTGTGATCTTCGCCGGTAATGCCTATCTGTCACCGCAACTGGAGCCGCGCCTGAGCAGGAAAAGCATGCCGTGCGGATCGCAGATTGTGGCGACCGAGCCGCTGACACCCGATCAGGCACTGTCGCTGATGCCGAACAATTATTGTGTGGAAGATTGTAACTATCTGCTGGATTACTTCCGTCTGACCGCCGATAACCGGCTGCTCTATGGCGGCGGTGTGGTCTACGGCGCGCGGGAACCGGCTGACATTGAAGCGCTAATCCGGCCCAAACTGCGCCGCACTTTCCCGCAGTTGCAGAACGTGAAGCTGGACTTCAGCTGGAGCGGCAATTTCCTGCTGACGCTGTCGCGTATGCCGCAGTTTGGCCGGATGGAGAAGAATGTCTATTTTATGCAGGGCGACAGCGGCCATGGCGTCACCAGTACCCATCTTTCCGGCAAGCTGATTAGCGAAGTATTACGCGGCGATGCCGAGCGGTTTGATGCTTTCGCCCGCCTGCCTCACCTGCCGTTCCCGGGTGGCCGACGTTTTAAGGTGCCGCTGACGGCCATGGGCGCGGTGTGGTATGCGTTGCGGGATCGGCTGGGGGTGTAAGATTAAGGGCCAGGCATTGCGTCAGGTGAGCCGTATAACGGTCTTTCTGCGGGGCACATTCTGCCCTGCAGAATAAACCAAATTGGCATGTTGTAACTATACAGATAGCAAAACAGAGGCGTTTCAGCGGGGGCGCCCTGCCCCCACATCAACGTCAGCCGCGTGTTACTCCAGCGGCATTTTCACCGGATCGTCATAGCGATACTCAAAACCAAGCTCGCTACAGATACGGGATCCATCTATCAGCTTGCCGCTGTCTTTGACGGCCTCTGGCGCAAACTGCGGCGGCTGCAGACCAAGCTGGCGCGTAACTGCGGGATAGAAGGTGTCACGCGTCGGATGTTTCGGCGCACTGAGGTTGTACACCCGGCCCCCTTTTGGCGACTGCAGCAGCAGCGTAATCGCCTCAACCACGTCATCCAGATGCACCAGATTTACGCCCTGCGAGCCATTTGCCACATCCTGCTTACCGGCGAGGAAGCGTCCCGGATGGCGTTTTGGCCCGACCAGACCGGACAGACGCACAATATCCACGCTGGTTCCCGGCAAATCATGCAGCCAGCTCTCCAGCTTAACCAGCGTTTTACCGGCTACCGTTTCGGCGGTCAGCGGGCTGTTTTCCCGTTTAACGCCAGAGCTGCCGCCATAGACTGACGTTGAGCTGGTAAAGATGATGCGCGGCACTTTATACACCAGCGCGGTATCGACCACATTCTGCACCGCCTGCAGATAAGCTTCGCCGCCTTCCGCAGTACGGCTGGCAGGTAACGTGACAATTAATGCATCGACGTTAAAGAGCGGCTCGATATCGGCAGCATCACACAGCAGTTCCGGCGTCAGTTCCAGCTGGAACGCCTCAATGCCGCAGCGGCGTGCGGCTTCAACACCGTCTGGCGTGGTTTTGCTGCCGGTAACCTGCCAGCCTCGCGCCGTTAACGCCGTGGCCAGCGGCATACCCAGCCAGCCCAGTCCCACAATCGCGACCTTCTTCATTTTGACTCCTGACGTGAAACATCAACCCTGACTTCACCGTAGTTTGCCCCCGGATTGCAAACCAGAACAACCTGTTTCAGCGCTTTCCGAACCGCCTGTTTAAAAAAGTGTTGCCAAGTGCTGCCATCTTCGCTAGGTTAATCCCCACAAATGAATACTCATTCATCGACGAGATTAATATGACACGCGTTCAGTTCAACCATCATCACCACCATCATCCTGACTAGTCTTTCAGGCGATTGGTGCTGGAAGACTTTCAAGATCTTCCAGTGGTGTGAACGCAAGAGAACCCCCGGAAGATCGTCTTCCGGGGGTTTTTTTATGGGCTGGCGCAACCACACTTTCAGGACAGAATTAAGAGGACAGGAACCATGTTAGATAACACCCGTTTACGCATAGCTATGCAGAAATCTGGCCGTTTAAGTGACGATTCACGCGAACTGCTGGCCCGCTGCGGCGTTAAAATCAACCTTCAGCAACAGCGCCTGATTGCGTTTGCGGAGAACATGCCGATCGACATCCTGCGTGTGCGCGATGACGATATCCCTGGCCTGGTGATGGACGGTGTGGTCGATCTCGGCATCATCGGTGAGAACGTGCTGGAAGAAGAGCTGCTCTCGCGTCGTGCCCAGGGCGAAGACCCGCGCTACTTTACGCTGCGCCGCCTGGATTTCGGTGGTTGTCGTCTCTCACTGGCAATGGCAACAGACGCCGAGTACACCGGCCCGGAATGCCTCGATAAATCCCGCATCGCTACCTCTTATCCGCACCTGCTCAAACAGTATCTCGACAAGAAAGGCGTCAGCTTTAAAACCTGTATGCTGAATGGTTCCGTTGAAGTGGCGACCCGCGCCGGTCTGGCGGACGCCATCTGCGATCTGGTTTCCACCGGTGCCACGCTGGAAGCGAATGGCCTGCGTGAAGTTGAAGTCATCTATCGTTCAAAAGCCGTTCTGATCCAGCGCGACGGCGAGATGCCAGCCGCTAAGCAGGAGCTGATCGACAAGATGATGACCCGTATTCAGGGCGTGATTAAAGCGCGTGAATCGAAGTACATCATGCTGCACGCGCCGAGTGAGCGGCTGGAAGAAGTCATCAGCCTGCTGCCTGGCGCTGAGCGTCCGACCGTTCTGCCGCTGGCAGGCGATGTCAGCCGCGTGGCAATGCACATGGTCAGCAGTGAAACCCTGTTCTGGGAAACCATGGAAAAACTGAAAGAGTTGGGTGCCAGTTCAATTCTGGTGCTGCCTATTGAGAAGATGATGGAGTAAGCCATGGCCTTTTCTACCCCGATTGATTGGCAGCAGTGCACCCCCGAACAGCAGCAGGCGCTGCTGTTGCGTCCTGCCATTGCCGCCTCTGAAAACGTCACGCTGACGGTGCGTAACGTGCTGGAGCAGGTAAAGCTGAACGGTGATGACGCGCTGCGCGAATTCAGCGCCCGCTTCGACAAGGCACAGGTTGAAAATCTGCGTGTGACGCCGCAGCAAATCGCAGACGCCAGCTTACGTCTGAGTGACGAGCTGAAGCAGGCGATGGCCGTCGCGGTGGGTAATATCGAAACCTTCCACAACGCGCAGATTCTGCCGCCGGTAGATGTGGAAACCCAGCCTGGCGTACGCTGCCAGCAGATCACCCGCCCGGTGAAATCGGTCGGGCTCTACATTCCTGGCGGTTCCGCCCCGCTCTTCTCTACCGTACTGATGCTGGCGACGCCTGCCCGCATCGCCGGTTGTGGTCGCGTGGTGCTCTGTTCGCCCCCGCCGATTGCCGATGAGATCCTTTATGCTGCGCAGCTGTGCGGCGTAGAAGAGGTGTTCCAGGTCGGTGGCGCGCAGGCCATTGCCGCACTGGCCTTCGGCACCGAAACCGTGCCGCGTGTGGACAAGATTTTTGGCCCGGGCAACGCCTGGGTGACCGAAGCGAAACGTCAGGTGAGTCAGCGACTCGATGGCGCGGCGATTGATATGCCTGCCGGACCTTCTGAAGTGCTGGTGATTGCCGATGAAGGTGCCACGCCCGCGTTTGTCGCCTCCGATCTGCTTTCACAGGCCGAGCACGGTCCCGACTCGCAGGTGATTCTGCTGACGCCTTCACTGACGCTGGCAGAGGCGGTTGCGGACGCGGTTGAACAGCAACTGGCTCAGCTGCCGCGTGCGGCCACGGCGCGTCAGGCGCTGGAGAGCAGCCGCCTGATCGTGGCGCGCGATCTGGCGCAGTGTGTCGCCATCTCTAACCTCTACGGCCCGGAGCACCTGATTCTGCAGACCCGTCAGCCACGCGATCTGGTGGAGTCGATCACCAGCGCCGGTTCAGTCTTCTTAGGCGACTGGTCACCGGAGTCTGCGGGCGATTACGCCTCGGGCACCAATCACGTGTTACCGACCTACGGTTATACCTCGACCTGTTCCAGCCTGGGCCTGGCCGATTTCCAGAAACGTATGACGGTGCAGGAGCTGACGCCGCAGGGCTTCCTGAATCTGGCCGCCACGATTGAAACCCTGGCCGCCGCCGAGCAGCTGGATGCCCACAAGAATGCCGTCACCTTGCGCGTTGCCGCACTGAAGGAGCAAGCATGAGTCAGAATATTGAGCAGCTGGCGCGTGCTAATGTGCGCGCCCTGACCCCCTATATGTCGGCGCGTCGTCTGGGTGGCAACGGGGATGTCTGGCTCAATGCCAACGAATTCCCGCTGCCAGTGCCGTTTGAGCTGTCGCAGCAGACGCTAAACCGTTATCCGGAATGTCAGCCTAAGCTGGTGATTGAACGCTACGCCGCTTACGCGGGTTTGACGCCAGAGCAGGTGCTGGTCAGCCGTGGCGCGGATGAAGCCATCGAACTGATCATGCGCGCCTTCTGTGAGCCGGGGCAGGATGCCATTCTGTTCTGCCCGCCGACCTATGGTATGTACAGCGTCAGCGCCGAAACTATCGGCATTGAATACCGTACCGCGCCGGCGCTGACCGACTGGCAGCTGAACCTGCCTGCTATCGCGGAACAGCTGGATGGCGTCAAAGTCGTTTATCTTTGCAGCCCGAACAACCCGACCGGCAACCTGATTAATCAGGATGACATCCGTCAGCTGCTGGCGATGACCGCCGGTAAAGCGCTGGTGGTGGCGGATGAGGCCTACATTGAGTTTTGCCCGCAGGCGACGCTGACCGGCTGGCTGAAGGATTATCCGCATCTGGTGATCCTGCGTACCCTTTCAAAAGCTTTTGCGCTCGCGGGCCTGCGTTGTGGCTTTGCGCTGGCGAACCCGCAAGTGATCGACCTGCTGATGAAGGTGATTGCGCCCTACCCGCTGGCGACACCAGTAGCCGACGTCGCCGGACAGGCGCTCAGCGAGCAGGGAATTGCATTGATGCGCGAACATGTGGCCCAGCTAAATGACAATCGCGGCTGGCTGCTGGCTGAACTGGCGCAGCTGGCCTGCGTTGAGCAGGTTTTCCCCAGCGAAACCAACTATGTGCTGGCGCGCTTTACCGATTCCCCAAAAGTCTTCAAAACCTTATGGGATCAGGGCATTATCCTGCGTGATCAGAACAAAAATCCGGGCCTGTCGGGATGC
>Ga0153975_1000640_pt1 | contig 11137 bp, 11 predicted proteins | sample TSGA059MetaG_FD_104694 | JGI IMG/M metagenome (GOLD analysis project Ga0153975, IMG submission 104694) | Attine ant fungus gardens microbial communities from Georgia, USA - TSGA059 MetaG | ecosystem: Host-associated > Fungi > Mycelium > Unclassified | place: USA: Georgia, Yuchi Wildlife... | reverse complement strand
CTGCCCTCCTGGTCCCTCATTGGCCCACCCTCCTGGTCCCTCATTGGCCCACCCTCCTGGTCCCTCATTGGCCCACCCTCCTGGTCCCTCGTTGGCCCACCCTCCTGGTTCCTCCTTGGCCTGCCCTCCTGGTTCCTCCTTGGCCCGCCCTCCTGGTTCCTCCTTGGCCCGCCCTCCTGGTTCCTCCTTGGCCCGCCCTCCTGGTCCCTCCTTGGCCCACCCTCCTGGTCCCTCCTTGGCCCACCCTCCTGGTCCCTCCTTGGTCCACCCTCCTGGTCCCTCCTTGGCCCACCCTCCTGGTCCCTCCTTGCCCACCTCCTGGTCCCTCCTTGGGCCGCCCTCCTGGTCCATCCTTGGGCCGCCCTCCTGGTCCCTCCTTGGGGCGCCCTCCTGATCCCTCCTTGTCCCACCCTTATGGTCTCTCCCTTGGCTCATCCTCCTGGTCCCTCCCTGTCTCATCCTTCTAGGTCCCTCTCTGCAATTCTCTATCTGTATTGTCCCTGCTGCTATCTCCTTTAGTATCACATGTATCCTGTATTTCTTAGAATTAATTGATTTATTTTATTTATAAAAATGAGTGTTGAAGAAGAATTTCTGGTGATTACTTGGCACCCTTTATGCTGTTGACAGCTTTATCCAAAGCAGTCCAGCCTTATAAGGCATTGTATAGCTGGTGAATATTTGCAGGCGGTCACATCATATTTGCGTTTTTGGCGGTTTCTGTCCAATATAGTCCGGGTATATAAAGCTTGTTCAAATGGAGTAAAATTCTGATAGATATTATACAAATTTTAAAGGAGATATAGCTTGGCAAAGCTTTATCATTGTCAAGTCGTTTACCTGATGGCCCGTACCCCCAATTGAAGTAGGGCAGACACCGAAAAAAAAGTCACAGCGAGGTGAGCTGGTAATAGACTGAGTCGACGAGCAAGGCTCATATGCTGACTAAGCGCCTAAAGAAGGGCGAATTGGCAAATAGAGTTTGCTACTTTGCCAGCGACTCGCTGTCCGCACCAGAGAGGAACGTGAATTCCAAAATTGTACAAGAGCGTCAAGGATGGTGACTGAGTCTAGCTCAGACACCCACCAAGCTGTATGCTTGACCTCCAGGCTATCTATCCCTCCAAGATTCCCACCTCCCCCCACTTATGGTGATTGTGTGGGCATCAGATGGTAGCAAACTGTACTCCTCCGATGATAACTTTGCACATGTGTTCGACAGCGTCTCGGGTACACAACTCCATCTCTCCGAGCACGACAAGCCACTGCATTGCGTTGCACTTTCATCCAAACACAACGTTCTGGCATGCGTGGGCTGGGATGGTACTGCACAGCTATGGGCCACAGAGTCTTATCGACGACTTGGCCAGCCGTTTGGAGAAAATGGTGGCGAAAACCTTTCCTGCGTGAAATTCTCTCGAGATGGGAAATGCCTGGTGTATGGGGAACATGACTAGATTATCACACTGTGGACGGTGAAAGATATATGTAGCATCAGAGGTTTCAGTGAGTGCTATACCTCACGTTCAAGGTGATAAGTTAACAGGATTTTTTACCTCAGTCTCCATCACCGTCTTCCCTCAACGTCGGTGCTCTCATATCTGACTGTATGCCTCGGATTGTTCACATTATCATCGCGGGTCGATGCTACAAAGCCTTTTACACAGTCGGGTGAGCATGGGACGCCAGAGGAGGGCTTCAGCGATCTATACGAGAACTTCTTCCGGGTAAACACCCTCACTTGTGTTGTGAAAGGCTCTAAAACTGACGATGAGTACTCGCAGCCTTGCGAGTCATCTCTTCCTTTAGCATCAATACTCCCTCCTTCCCGCCCTCACTCTTCATTGGCTAGATTCTGGAGCGTCTTCATTCCCCTTCGACGCCGCCAACCGCATGCGAGCGATGCCATTGAGGTGCCTGCTGCTCGCGAGTTCCAGGTAAACATCAGTTTTACATTGTTCGCATCCCCGTTCGTTCCAGAAATGAAAATAACAGAGATTTGTTGCACAGAAACACACGAGAAAGTCAGCCATGGTGACGAGCGGCGCTGCTCCTGTACTACATGCAAACGGCTCGTCGTAGGCCGGTCCTTCTTTGCAAGGAGGTTTTGTGCAGGCAGCTACATCATCGCAAGCCGTATGCAGGAATGCGGCGTCATCATTCCAAACTGCTAGGGATTCTCCATCGCATATTGTCACGACACATGATACCCACCATGACCCAAATTCACATTCAACCATCCAGGGCTCCCGGAACAAGTTCCTTGCCGGGATTTGTTTCTCCCCTGGGCGCTACCACAATGAGAGTCACTACAAGTGTTGTTCAATTTATCTGTAGGGCTAGCTCCCAGTTGGATACGTTGCTCGTTGTAGAATGTCTTCGAGTTTTTCGGCTATTAATCACAAAATTATTTTCTGCTTCGTGACTAACTATGCGTGCTGCCAATTGTTATCGCTATTCAGATTTTCAAGCATCGCACGCCTCTCCTGCAGCGACACGCCATGTCACTCTTCGCGACTTGGCGGTTGTTTGGATCCAAGGGATTTACCAACTTGAAACCAATATACTCATGCCTCGTCGAACACAATGACTATGGAGTCCCCCTTGGGTTCATGGAGATAATAGTGTTTCCCAGAAAGTCATGCAAGTTCCCGTACGAACAGGACCTGCAAGAGCTGCTCGCACACTATCCGGACATGTTCACACGAAAACAACTCAAGGCCCGGTTTGACGACTTGTGGTGTCGAAGAACGTGGGTTGCCGATGCGTGACAAGCAGCTGCAAAGGATAATAGGATGCATGGTCTCTAGGGATCGCATTGAAAAAGCATGGCTCCACACGTGGATGACGCACAGGCAGCACATTTGGAACGCTCAAATGCCTGCATACATTCTGCATCACCATCTTTGCATCCAACTTGTTATATCCTTATTTACACAAGTTTCCCTCCTTCAACGGATTCGTCAGGAGAATGTGCAAGGCGTCAAAGAAGCGACTTCAATTAAACAACAGCCCGCATAAACTAGACTCCACAAACATCCTGAGCATGGCGAACAGGAGCGCCGGTGCAGGCGAGCGGTTTCATTGAGCTATATCGTGAAGCCGAGAGCATGAAAAAAATAATGAAAAAGCTGACAAGGGGTGTATCATCTGAATATCCTGAACCTGTGGACCTGGTGAAGGAGGTCGAAGGGCGGTACAGTATTCATTTTAGCGAGGAAGTAGATGGGAGTGATAAAGCAAAGTACAAAATGGGCACCATGACAAGGCAGTTCCAAGGTCCACTAGCACGGGGAGTACAAATGTGTTGATAACAATGAATATGAAGGGCGAACAATTCAGAATAGATGATGTGCTTGCGTAAGGCGGGAATTGTGCAACATGTGTAGACCGAGGACCGGAAGAGATCATTTACTATTTCCGATGACGCTGTGCAAAGAAGCATCGACACTGAATTATGCTGTATACAGTGGATACCTTGCAAATTTCAAGTCACACCTATAATCAACAATTAGCGCTGCCTCGTAGAATCCTGTGTGATATATAAGTAGAAACCCACCCACTTTTCTGGCTTGACACCAAAAGACCAGCAGACGAACCGGTGAGTGCTGGTCAGCTGTCCCACTAATACTTGATCACGAACTTGGTCAGGACTACATTGATAGACCGGGAATAATAAGGAGTTATGGCGGATGATTATGCTACAAAGCCGACCATCAAGAAAGCTTCACTACCAACCCAATCCAAAAAACCAAGTCCGAAACACAAGTTTGAAGGTCATAAAGACCCAATTTGGAGTTTCGTCTTCTTGTATGACAATAAGCATATCGTGAGTGGTTCATGGGACACCATGATGCGCAAGTGGGACTGCGAGACGGGGCTTCTTGTTGGGGAACCATGGGAAGGGGAGGGTGGAAAGATATGGGCACTGGCGCTTTCACCGAATGGGAATATTATCGCATGTGGGAGAGATGATGGAAGCGTTCAACAGTGGAACACGGACGGAAAGATGATCAAGGGCGTCTGGATGGGTCATAGCAACACGGTGCGGTCGCTCTCGTGGTCTCCCAGCGGAGGCCATATTGCCAGCGGGTCCTACGATGGAACAATCCTGATTCGAAAAGTGGACAGTGGAACAGTTGAGGTGGGCCCGATCAAGACGGGGCAGCGCTTTGCGTATAGCCTGGCATATTCACCATCGGGCAACAGAATTGCATCAGGCGGGTACAACGAGACGATTTGTATCTGGGACAGCAACACCGGCGAGCTTCTTGTCGGCCCGATCGAAGACCTAGGAGCATGGGTGCAATCGCTTGTTTGGTCTTCGGACAGCAGCAAGCTGTACTCCGCCTCAGACGAATTCGCACGTGTTTTCGACAGCGACTCAGGCACAGAACTCCATCGCTTCGAGCACAACCATTGGCTGAATTCCGTCGCACTTTCACCCAATCACAATGTCCTGGCATGTGTGGGACATGAAGGTATTGCACAGCAATGGGACACAGAGTCCCCTCAACCACTCGGCAAGCCATTTAGCCCCGAGGACAGCGTAAACCTTTTCTGTGTGTCATTCTCTCGAGATGGACGGTACCTGGCATATAGTGGAGACGATGAGAATATTACTCTCTGGATGGTAAAAGACATCGCTCCCCAGCTTGCATTACCCGCCTCAACTACACAAGAGGAAACCCTACCAGACCTCGCACCACGATCTTACCTCGACGTCAGTACTCTCACATTTCACTCCTCACCTTGCTTATAGGTCCATGACAGGTCGATGCTACAAATCCTTTTGGACAGTCTGGAGTCAATGACATCACCGAGCAGGGACGCGATGATCCATATCACAACTTTTTCAGTGTAAAACTCGTGTTTTGTCATGCAAGGCCACTAGTACTGACAATCACTACTCATTAGTCTTCTCATTTATCTCTTCATTCGCTATCGTCTGGCCCCTCCCCCATACGCTGGTTGTGGAGCGTCTTCTTTGTCCCCTCTCTACTCCGCACGCCAGCTAATGAGTCCGCGCGATTGCAAGAACGCCTCAAGCGCCGTTTTCTTACAAGACGTGCTCGCTCACCACTCTCTCCCTTAGAGACTCCCGCAAACAATGAACAAACAGAGCCAACACCAGATGGGGAAGTGAGAACCGGAGAAGAGCGCGACATGGATGTTAACCTACATGATGTAAGTCGTATCTTGCCTTTAGTAGTGCACTGGCACCTCAACATGATGGGCTATCAGTGTTCCGTGATTGTGACGCCAGGTGCCGCAGAACAGAACAAAGGAAAACAACGAGAAGAACTTGCCGATTCAGAGACCCTTCCGCCCCATGATGCATCCTCAACCGCCGAGTTCGACAACAATGAAAATCGCACCTTCTGGAAGTTTCTGCGTGCTCGAAGGAAGAATGCCACAACGTCTCCGGCACAGATGACACGCAGCCCCTCTCCCAAGGCCGTTAAGGTATACGCTAACCGCGTGCCCCAGGTAAGCTTCAGTTACATTGCGTTTACATGTTGGTTCTTAGTAGAGATGGAAATAACAGGGATATGTGGCATGGAAGCGGAAACGTAAGGCAGAGTCATCGACTTTGACGACTGTTGCTCCTACTACCGCAGCTCAAGCAAGCGGTTTGTCACAGGCTTGTCCATGTTCACATGGACATCCCGCAAACGGGCATACATCATCGCTAGGACAAGCAGGGGTATCATCGCAATCTATCGCTGGATATGGAGGTCAGTCTTTCCAAGTTGCAGGAAGCCTCACCACCTATTATTGCACGGATGATTTCTCAGATTCGGACTCGATACAAGGCTCCTGGAACAGGTTCCTTGACAAGATATGCTTTCCTTGTGGACACTATGAGGATCATTAGCGCGAGGATTTCGGCTGTGTTTAGCTTGCATGCGTTCTTCATTTTCTGGCCGGATTTGTTACTCCCGCTTGCAATCAATCTTATGTTGTCTGATTCGCATTATTTTGGGATCCACGAGGTTTGCACAGAAAGCGCCACAACGCCCTTCTATGGGCGGTATAGAAGTTGGGGCCTCAAGTTCGTGTTTGGCGGTCGAATTAAACAACTTACACACTCTGAGAGCATGAATATGAGCCACGGCTAAGCCCTTGGTCTCTGTCCAATTTGCCTCTTGCGAATTATGTTTGCGTACACACCATCGTTCAGCTGCTTATCGATAATTTGAATATCAATGCCGATCCTGAAGATACCTTCATGAGCACACCAACGAGACAACAGCAGAATTCATGATTTGATATCCTTGATTCTTTGAGCTTTTCTGGGACAATCAAACTCTGACAAGTCCTGCTATGAACTCTGTACGTCTGAGACTGTATTTGATATCGGTCATCCTTATGAAACAGCCATGCAAAGCAGGTGTGGAACACTTCGGTTGTGTTTTGACCGTGTCCCAGACTCTAGTGTCGTGCTTTGCGACCTCTGATATGATCTAGCTCACCATCTGCAATGCGCCCATCACACAGAACCGACTGGCTGGTGCTTGAGCTCGTGACGAAGAATTGTAGGAATGAAAGTTTACGCCGTGGCAACATAGCACAGAGCTAAAAGACCTAGAAACGAGCAGTATGGGTAGACGATCCCAAGTAAGATAGAACTGTTGGCCTTTTATTGTCAAGAATAGTTCGCATGCAGCTCTTCTCACCTATTCCACTCAACATGTCACTATACACGGCGCCGAAAAGTGGTATGCGCTTTGTCTGCACTCCGTTAGTCTCACAAAAGAATATGATTCGCATTGTGCATCGATGCCAGATGTCTTGAGAAACAGAGCCAATCGCTGCCTTTAAATAAAACTCTTTCAAAGAACCACCTCTGCATTTCGTGGCCAATACCACCCTCCAATATTCAATGGTCACCTATGACTCCTCAGCAAACGTTATCGCTGGCTAGCCAATCAAAGTCACCTCAGCATCGTTAACAGCATTTGCGACTCCCAAAAATACTGCATGATCAATTAGTTCATCTCGTTCATCTTAAAGGAAACACGAAGTAGGACCCAACGAAAATCCTGAGTTGGTTTTCGTCATGGTCCATACATAATTTCCCGCTCGAAGCACCGTCACGAAGCGAGAACCCCAAGCAGCTTGAAGGTTCGATGGGGAACTCACCGACCTGTGTAGATTGAGGACTGGTCGAGAACATTTATCGTTTCCGATGATGCTGTGGAAAGAAGAATCGGCGACACTGGATTATGCTGTATATAGTGGACACATTGCAAAGTTCAGGCCGCATCAATTAGCGCTGCCTCATGGAATCCTGTATATATGTAGAAACCCACCCATTTTTCTGGCTTGACACCAAAAGACCAGCAAACGAACAGGTGAGTGATGGTCGACTATCCCACAAATGCTTGATCACAAACTGGGTCAGAACCATAGACACCTTCAAGAGGAAGGAGTTATGGCGGATCAGTATTCTACAAAACCGACCATCAAGAAAGCTTCACTACCAACCCAATCCAAAAAACCAAGTCCAAAACACAAATTTGAAGGCCATAAAGACCGAATTTGGAGTTTCGTCTTCTTGCATGACAATAAGCATATCGTGAGTGGTTCGTGCGACGGCACGATGCGCAAGTGGGACTGCAAGACAGGGCTTCTTGTTGGGGAACCATGGGAAGGAGAGGGTGGACAGATATGGGCACTTGCGCTTTCACCGAATGGAAATATTATAGCATGTGGGAGAGGTGATGGCAGCGTTCAACATTGGAACACGGACGGAAAGATGATCAAAGGTATTTGGATGGGTCATAGCACGGTGGTGGAGTCGCTCTCTTGGTCTCCTGGGGGAAGTCATGTTGCCAGCGGGTCCTCTGATGGAACAATCCTGATTCGAAAAGCAGAAAACGGAAAAGTCGAGGTGGGCCCGATCGAGACGGAGCAGGGCGGGGTGTATAGCCTGGCATATTCACCGTCGGGCGACAGAATTGCATCAGGCGGGTACAAGAAGACGATTTGCATCTGGGACAGCAACACCGGCGAGCTTCTTGTCGGCCCGATCAAAGACCTGCAACAATGGGTGACATCGGTTGTGTGGTCTTCGGACAGCAGCAAGCTGTACTCTTCCTCAGACGAATTCGCACGTGTTTTCGACAGCGTCTTGGGCACAGAACTTCATCGCTTCGAGCACAACGATTACGTGGATTCCGTCGCACTTTCACCCAAACACAACCTACTCGCATGCGTGGGAATTCGAGGTATTGCACAGCTATGGGACACAGAGTCCTATCAACCACTAGGCAAGCCATTTAGCACCGAGGACAACATACGACTTAGCTGCGTGTCATTCTCTCAAGATGGACGGTACTTGGCATATGGTGGAGCTGACAAGAAAATCACTCTCTGGATGGTGAAGGATGTAGCACCCGCACTTCCAGTAAGTGCTTTCACCGCCATACTTCAAGTTCAAGGTGACAAACTACACATCAGGATACTCGACCCCAGCTTGACGTTAGTGCCCTTTATTCGGCTGATTACTAGCTTTGCTAACGATATCATGATAGCCTGATGTGACGTGGAGAAAGCGTGTTGCACGTTTTGCGGGCGATGGGCGTGATGACTTTTACCGCAACTTTTTTAGGGTGAACCTCGCGATTTTCTTGTGGAAGGCACTCGTCCTCACCGTGTCTGCTCATAGTCTCCACAGCGGTCTCATCAGCTTGGATCATACAGGCCCTCTCTCCCTTCCGAGCGTCCACATCCACCTCCAGCGCGTTTCTGGAGCATCCTCATCCCCTCTCGACACCACCATCGAGCAGACAAGTCTCTTTCACTACAACAACACCCAACGCGCAGGTTCTTCGCATGGCGCCCTCGCTCCAATTCTCCCCTTCAGATTCCCGCAACCACAAACCCCACCACAGCGACGTCAGATGAAACCAAAGCACCAGACCTTAAAGAGAATACTGTTGACCCACTTGATGTAAGCTCTCTCTCGACTTTCCGACACTAGCACCTGAATATAATTGGCCAGTTTGTTCATGCACCGCTCGTCACCCGCAACAAGATAGATAGTAAAGGCAAACAAGGATCAGAACCTGCTGAAAACACACAATCTCTTGCACTTGATGCTCCCGCTCCCTCCGCCAAGCTTGACAGCTCTTTGAAATTACCAGTGCGTTCTCTGGGGAATCACCCTACTTCTACCGAGTTATCCTACCGAAGGAGACATGCGACCAGCCAGGTCGTTGAAGTACCTGTTGCGCGTGGGTTTCAGGTAACATTCAATTTCCTCTTGCTCATACTTGCATTCTTACTAGAGACGGAAACCACAGAGACTTGTCGCACGGAAGCGGAAACACAAGATAAAGAGCAAGCCCCATGCACCCCATGGAAGCGCCTCGTCAATGGCGGCTACATCATCGCGAGCGGTGTCTACTCCCATGCCACGTGCAAGCGGCTCTTCCCAGGATGGTCCTGCGCAGGCAGCTACATCATCGCAACCCGCTGGAGGTTCTCTGTCGCATATTGTTGAGACTCATGATACCAGCAATGACTCAGATTCAGATTCAGACTCGAGCATCCAAGGCTCCTGGAACAAGTTCCTCGTCAGGCTTTGTTTCCCTCGTGGACGCTACCACGAGGATGGACACTAGAATTCTTCTTAGATTTGTACTGTGTAGGCCGTAGTTCGATTGCATACCTCGTTCTTTCTTTGTAGCGTTTCTTCGTTTCCCCGCTCCCAATCATGCCTGTACTAATATGATATATCTATCATTTGTATTGATTCTCTGCTTCATGACTTCTGATCACAGGTGCCCCGCCCCCACCAACCATAACCGGACAGCCCATGCAACAAGGATATCCTTTCTGTTCAGACTTGTAGCTATCTTTGACAATTGTCACCAAGGAGCGCCTACGCCTGCTTGTTATATCGGAATTTCGCAACTCCAAATTCGAACGTTGCAAATGGATCATCCGTGCACATAGTAGGGGCTCACAGATAATTTTTTTGCTCCATCATATGAACGTTGGAGAACCGCTTCATGTCGGCTTGAAGTAAAGTACCTTGTCAACCACCGTCTACAATGGGGAAAGCTGGATACCCTGTCTCCATCACCCTCGACACTGGATGACGGTATAAGGTATTACGCCTGAAGACTTGGAGGTGTCCATCTCACCCTCCCCCAAATCCGATCAGCCACTCCTACCACTCCCCGCAGACGCACCCGAATACTTCAAAGCCGACATTCCAACCGACTCAGAGCTGGTTAGTATCATCCAGAACGATTGGCCTTATTCTATCCCTATCGAGATCGAACACACTCATCTGGGACGCGAGTACCGATCTTCCACCCAGCTCTCGTCCCTACAGAAATCGATGGGCAAATTCAGCATGATGGGTTGTGTGGATTTACAAGCGATGATGAGCGAGTGGGAAATCACCATGGAGAATCTTGTACGCAGCCCAATGGCAGTCCGGAGATGGAAGAGATGGTGAAGAATGCTGGGAGGGAGATAGATGGGTTTGTGAGACAGAGATGGGTAGAGAGCGAATGGGAAACTGCATGGTTTGTCAACCCCCTGGTGAGTGAACTTCGAGCCTGTCACCACTGCTTCGTTAAATGCTGAGGATCGGTAGAGGCTATATAGCAGAGCGTTCGCGGACTAGCGCATATACACGTGTTCGCGAAGAAGAAATACTTCTAGATTAGAAGATTAGATATAGAATTTGCCATCCGGCCTTTCAATCTTCATTTTACATACGGATTTAGCCACTATCTTTAGAACTTTACGTCATTCTGTCATGGTCAGTCCTTCGAGAATAAGTCAAGTCATCTGCAACATGACAGGAACAAGAAAAAGAGAAATACGGAGAGATTCTCATGTAAAAGTGAATATTTCATGCGACAGTCTTCTATGCTAAATTGCACTCTTTCTCCACATCTTCTAGGACTTGAACCCATTTCCCCCCATTCAAGGAGCTGATCCAGGCCCATTCATCCTCCTTCATCACTCGCTTGTACCACAGCGAGTCACAAGCGACAATAATGTCCGCATACGAGAAAGTGTCGCCCATGATCCACTTCCCGTTACTCTTCTGATACCATTCATACAAGGTATTGTACCCCTTCTCCAGGAGCTCCTCCATCTGACGTTT
>Ga0153975_1000639_pt1 | contig 11142 bp, 9 predicted proteins | sample TSGA059MetaG_FD_104694 | JGI IMG/M metagenome (GOLD analysis project Ga0153975, IMG submission 104694) | Attine ant fungus gardens microbial communities from Georgia, USA - TSGA059 MetaG | ecosystem: Host-associated > Fungi > Mycelium > Unclassified | place: USA: Georgia, Yuchi Wildlife... | reverse complement strand
GCCCACCCATCTGCAATGGCTACAATATACCCCATGGGCCCATGTGGGATGGCCCCGTCTGGTACGTGAAATTGTCCCCTCGGCTGGCCCGTCTAATACGGACTAATTCACTGAATGGGCTCAAGTAGGGATCCGCACAGGTGAACCCCAGAGTATCAGCAGGTCAACCTGCACCCCCACCCCGAGATCAACCCGCACCCACAGCAAGGGTATGGGTTTGTCAGTGGGTAGTAAAACAAGGACCCTGGGTACAACCCATCAAGGGTGTACCCGCAGGTTACAGATACTATAGGGTAAATCTACAACATGGTGTATATTAGCTACTCAATGGTAACCCAATCCCACCCATGATCGAGCTCCTCTTCATCACCATCAATGTCAGGCAAATGGCTGACATTGACGACATCATCAGTCTTGACCAGGTTGAGTTTGCTCCAAAAATTGAGGCACAGTAATGCATGTGTTGACTGTGCAGATATGCACAAGTGAACATGTGAGAGTAAGAGACGTCCTTGGCTGAATAGCTGTTCAATATTGACTGATGTGGCTGTTATTGTCAACTTGCAGAATTAGTGTTGGCGTTTGCAAAGTTCAATTAAAAAAACTCACTGGGAATGGTAAGGTAGTCCAGCGCCATCCATGATAGATGAGGGTAGGTAGTATGATGTTCATGCCACCATGTGATTGCATTGGGAACACTTTCAACATCAGTGCTAAGATAGTGCTCGAGCTCATCACACAGATCAGTTGATTTTGGTGGCACAAGGGCAGGCATATCATCAAATATGTTTTTCTTCTAGAATATAGTCAGTAGTCAGTATTTACATTAACAAAAGATGCACCTTATATGATTCCTCTGGTGGTGACTCTGAAGTCTCCATGGCTAAGTCATTTCTCTTGACTGACATTGGCATCCGAGTCTGAATAAAGAGCAAACTGGTCATGGATGAGCTTTTCAGCTGTTGTGACCCAGTCGTCCTCCCATTGGGCATTCTTGAAGTATGCAAGCTTGTGACATGGGTGTAGTACTATGGTATATGTGTGAATGTGAGCCATAAACACCAAAATAAAAAGAATGAACCCATTGCAATATGATAGACCTTGGATGTGTCTGTAAGTTCATAGTACCAGTTGAGTGTTACCTTTGCCAGCCAAACAGCTGAATGGATTGAAGGCTGATACTGCCTGTTGTGGGAGTATGTAGTGAGCCTTTCATCAATGAGATCCATGGCTGGAATCACAGTGGCTAGGTTGGGCGTGGAGTGAGAGAAAAATAGTGTTGCATCCTTTAGAATCTAGACCAACAAATAATCTACGACATTAGCCAGGTGTTGTTCAGATGCATCTCAACTTGATTGGAATGTACCTTGAGAACATCCCTCAGCTGTTCAACAATCATCCACTCATCATCAATCAGCTCAAACTTCTGCAGACCCAGATCTCAATGTTGAGTTACAATATCAATAGCCTCCTGATGCTCAATTGCATACTCCAACATGTCAAACATGGAGTTCCAGCAGGTTGAAACATCATGTGGCATGAGAGTGCTCGCCACCTGCAAGTCTTTGAGGATCTTATGCTATGCTGGGAGGACTATGGTTGAATGTTTTTGTTCTTACCTTCACAAGGGCTAACTTCATGGGAAGAATGCTCTCTTCCAGTGCAACCTGTTTGTCAGAATCAAGCTCTTCAACCTCGTCAACCCATCCTTCATCATTGTCCATACCATTGTCACCCCCGATACCATATTCAGCAATCATTGCTGCATCCTCCCTATCAATTCCCTCACTCAGTGCCTCAAGCTCTGTTCTCCTTGTTTGCTCGTGCGCATTACCACTATCATTATCCAAGACCTTTTGAGCCTCTCTCTTGGTTATGTCAAATTCGCGAATGAGTGATTTTGCTACAAGGTTTACTGTGTGGAGAAACCATTGTGTATGGCTTGCAGTCCCTCCAAATGCTGGCACATCAGCTGCAAGGTTCTCAACCATGACATTGTTGTTGGAGACATTATCACATGTTACGCTCAAAATCTGGGTTGCATGATATCAATTTGTAAGTTGTTGCATCTGTTGTTCAATTTACCTTGTCTGAAATGCTAAATTCCTCTAGCATTGTTGCAAACACATTTGCCAGCTCTTTGCCTGTATGACTAACATAGCATTAGCAGCTGCTGAACTATCAAGGTAAATTTTGCACCATAGCTACTTCAATAATATTTAATGGTAGGCTTAGTAGCACACCCTTGTGCTCGAGGTGTACCAAAAATGCGACAAATGCTCAATGGTTTGGTGAACTCCAAGCATCTGTTGTAAAACTTATCTTGCCATCATATTCCTGGTGAGGTTCTTTAATGTGAATATTTCAAAGTGCATGATTTGAACTAACTTGTAACATTTTAGCAACTCGTTGATGAGTCCGAGCAAACACAAGTCAAACATCACATGAAACTGTGGATGGCGAAGGTATGTAATACTCCAGCCTTCCAGTCTTCATCAATGACTGAAATCCCTGATTCTCAACTGTCTTGAATGAATGCAGACTCTCTGATACCCAATGCACAATTTTGGCCCTGAAAGAAGACACTGGTTCAGGCTTAGGTGTCAATAGCAACATCAAAACCTTACTTTGTTTCTGCTCGTGTGTGTTGATGGTGCGAGTAAGTTACTTTTCCCTTTCCTTTACATTCAAAGGATGTCGTGATTGACCCATTCTTTAGAATCCCTCTGATGATTTTCATTCATACTTCATTTGCGTCTTTGGTGTCGTCGGCAGCATTAAGAGTATCCTCCCCCCAACAAGATTTGACATGCTTGTGCATGTTCCCAGTTGATTGTGCATCCTTTTTGTCCAAAAACTGTTTGATTGTTACCTTACACCTTTTCACACAGCATTTGAATTGATATGCATATAGACCATCAACTTCAACAATCTGCGGAGTTGGGTCAAAGAATGCATAAATAGGTGATATCCATTCTTTCATGAGCCTCTCTGTCGTGTTGCTAATTAGTGGTGTTATTTTGTATATTAGGAACATACTTTGCTCATCCTCAGTGCTCTCTGGACCTGAAGTCTGGTCACCAGCCTTGCTTTCACTTTTTTCACTCTCATCATTAATGACGATGGCTTTGTCATACAATGCTGCCTCCTCTTCCTCAGTGTGAACAACAGGATGGCAAATTTTACGAGGGTCTGCGGCTATTGCGGCTATTCCTGGTGGAGATAAAGAGGTCTCATCCAAGTCCAAATCAGTGACGGGTTTATCTTGGGGCCCTGTACCAGTTCGAGGGGTTTGTTTTGCCTTCTTCAGGTTGTTGGAGACTGCACTTATGCCCAAGTTGGCATCACTGATCTTCTGCTTCTTTGACAGCCCAGCAGCTTCAAGTTTGTCTTCAAGTGCTGCTTTGGCCTTGTTAGTCAGCTTTGTGACCTGTTTTGCAGCTGTGGTAAATATATTTGGTTGCATGGTTGGATTCGAAGTAGGAGTCTAGGATTTTTTTGACACTTGTGGCTTCTTTAAGGTTCAAGGCTCGTTTTCGAAGAGGTACTATACAGGTAGTGGAGTTCTCAATTAGGTAGTTAGTGATATACTACATTTTTGATGGTTTAACCCGAGCGAGGGTATGGGTAAGGGTATGGGTGCCACAAAAGCCAACCCCCACCCATACCCCAGGTGTACCCATACCCGGGACCCTTGCAGGTTACCCATACCTGTGCAGTTGCCTAGTGGTGGCATGGGGCAGCATGGGATGGAATGACCTTAGGGCAGACTGGTATGGGATGCCCTTGGGGCAGCATAAGATGCCCACCCATTTATATTGTACCATATTTTACCACTAATCCTAGTACTCAATCCTATACATTGCCCCTCTGCCCACCCATATACAGTTTGCAATCAATATACCATTAATCCTAGTTCCCATATCATACACCCACTGGCCCATCTGTCTATGTCAGGTACAGCTCACACCTCGGCCCGCCCATCTGCAATGGCTACAATATACCCCATGGGCCCATGTCGGATGGCCCCATCTGGTATGTGAAATTGTCCCCTCAGTTGGCCCGTCTGATCTGGACCTAATTCACTGAAGTACGTGTTAAAATCATAATCAAAAATTGACATGAGACTATGGATAGACTACCTTGACAAGTGCTACAACTTTGATTTTCATTGAAAAAATTCCCATGGTCTACCAAAGTGCAAAAATTCTGATAAGTCATTCCTAATGCTAGTCTAATCCTAACTCTAATGTCCAAAAACTTGAAATTTCGCTAAGTCCCTGCCAGCCCTATCATGTGACTTTGCTTCACTTTACTTAATAAGCAAAAGTGTGGTCAATTACAAGTCTTTTCCTAGCCTTTCTTTTCTCTCTTTAATCATCTAACCTCTGGTAAGTCTTATTGTTTCTAACTTTCTTTACTCTAGGTCTTCTGCTAGTATAGTATTGATGTTGGTGTTGATGTTGGCACTTGTGAGTCTCCTTCTCATCCTCATCCTCCTCCTCATTCATTCACCTAATTTCCCCCTCCTCCCTCCAGTCTTCTTCTCCTACTCCTGCTCCTGCTCCTACTTCTACTCCTGCTTCCCTTCTTCCTCTAGTGATTCCTTTTGTAATTTTCACTTTTTTGATCCTTTTCTTTCTCTAGGTATTCTGTACCCTTCTCTCTTTCTCCTCCTGCTTCTCTCCAACAATTTTTACTCTTTTGCCTCTTGGGTAAGTCTTTCTTTCTTTCTTTGTCACTACCCACCCTAATCTCCATACTGCTTTACTGATTGTCATACTCCTTGCCATTGTGTCTTATAGGCCAACCGTTAGTGTATCTTTGGGCATTCTTCTGATGCTAATGGCATACCCTATGTCAACTTCTTCAGCCACTGAGGGCCATATCACCTTGCAAAATTTCAGTGCCAAGTAAAGTTGTTGATCTGGGCACCATAAAATGGAAAACTTTTATTCTTTATTCTGGAGGATACAAAAGGTCTTCTTGGATAATATTCTTAGGTCCTGTTCAGCGACTGTTTATTTTATTTTATTTTATTTGTTTTCATTTATTTCTATTCAGACTTATGATACTGTTACACTTATATGTAACTACATAGATAATTAATGATAAGGGAGCACATATGATTGAATCAGTTTGTACTCATATGTGCTCCCCCAATGGTTCCCTTATCCTTACAGAAGAGAAGGGCCTTCAAAGCCTCTTTTAAATCAATCTACACCCATATCAAGAAGATTGTAGCATTGGCTGCTGCATTTTCAGCTTCTGCAGCAGCTCTAGCCTACTTGCTCTATCTTGACAAGATTCTCCAGCATGACTCCATCTTGACTGGTTATATATGAGTTCAAGTTCCTCTTGGGTACAATTGTTAAAAATGCAAAAATTCAAAGTTGTTCAAAGCAACCAGAGTCATTTATAGACAACTAGAATGTTGTTTGTAAATATTTTATAACTTCACTTTAGATGGCTATATTTGCACTTATAGCCAGGTGGCTGCTATAGGTGCATATATATGTATCACTATATATATCATATAGAGCTCTATTTTCAAATAGAGACAAAAATAGCAAAATCATGTTTTTCTAATGAAGAGCTTCTAATTTGGCATCCTTGCTACTTCTATAATATGATCAGCCTTATTCAAGCCAGTATTTCAACAATTACTTCATGTACCTCATAACTATGCTGGCCTTATAAATTCAAGACATATTTCTTTAAAAAACAGCTTATAATCTTTCTTTGAATATGCTATATTAGGGCCACAAACAGTGGGACATACAAGAGTACTTTCAGCATAGTGCAGACACTGCCATGTCTAGGGGGGTACTAATATGTAAAATATAGTGGTATGATTTATTTATCACTGTTATAATAGAATTTTTCTTTGACTTCTAGACATGGTGATATCATCAAATTTTTATAAGCACTACATTAAATTGCCACTGATGATGTAGTCTCCAGTGAGATTTATAGTAAGGTATTTGCCAGTCTGGCATTTATAGCCATTATGGCTGTTATGACTGTTATAACTAGAATAAATTGATCAATATTAGTAAATAATTCACACAGTATATAGTATATTCCTACATCCAATTTGGGACTATTTCCCTATGCATTTATGCTCCCAAAAGTGGAAATCACAAACTTAAAAAGGCTATTATGACAGTTATGATAGTTATGATAGCTATAGACCATTTGATATATCTAAAATTTAACAACAATTGACTTTAATATCCTAAACCTCAGTATCCTAGACCTTGTTACTATACCTTATTAAAAGTCATGATAATGTCATTTGAACTTAAAAAAGAGAAAAGAATATAAAATCACTAAAAATGTGATATCTCTTGACCCTGTGGACCAAATTGTGAGATTGTTAGCTGAGATTGTAGCCCTGATGTTTCTGCACACAATGAGATGGAAACCAAACAAACTGTCCAAATAATGGTTGAGATATAAGCTACATTGTATTTGGCAAATTGACTTAGAACAATTTTCGCAATTTTGATTATATAAGCAAAGTTGAGGCATGGGAAATTGAAGTAGCACTGCTTAGATAAGCAAAAATATGTCCAATTTCAACCACAAGTCTTTGTTCTCTCTCACTTCATTATATCTCTATCATTTCAAGTTAGATGTCAGAATTGAGGTTGACCTCCTGCCTCCTGCTCACTTGATGATAGGGGTAGGGGTTCCTTAGTTGGCTTAGAGTATCTATGGTTGAGGAATAGGATATAACAGAGGCAAAGAAAAGAAAAAAGGTAACTAGGGTGACTATGCTGATAATAATAAGTGAGGCAGTAATTGCAAGAATCAATTGCTTGAATTATTGCCTAGGTTTGATAAACTTAGACATTGTATTTGCTTTTGCACCCATATAGGCATTGAAAAGGCATACACATAATTTCAGTAGGTTGTCTGTGATCTCATTGACCAATGTTATACTATAAACAAAAAAAAAATAGACTGAGTGGGAGAAGTGGAAAGGGTAATGTCAGATTGTGGAGGAGTCACCAGGTTTATAATGTAGAAGTTGAGCACTCAACCACAACCAACTGCATTATATAATAGCAATATGATCTATGTGCTAACAACTACTTGGTGCATTTTTGGGCCCAACAGAATGCTAAGCTGATATGTAAATTTATCATCATGCAATACTGTGAAAAAGGCTATGTATAAGAACCTCCTCCTCAGTTACTGTAGTTTATACAACTTGCAACCTATACTCAGGCTCCTGGCAATGGTGTCTAGTCCTTTTGTAAACACATTGAGAAAGTAAGACTGGGTATAGACTCATCTAAGCTAGAGCTATAAATTTCATTAGACACTTAGTTATTTTGCGAAAAAAAAAGTTGTAAATAGTTGTTGGGTTCAGTTGTCCTGATGAATGCTAACCAACATATAGTTTATAAATTCAATGTTAACATTATTGTCAGTGATGCAAAGTGCAACTTCAGTCAAGCTTATATATCACTTGTCAGCTATATCTATAGTCCAACACCCACATTGACACAATGGCACCAACCAGAGAACAAGTAGACTATTGGTGAAAGAGAGAATTTTCACATGATCCACTCTTAGAAACATTTGCTAAAAAAAGGATATACCATGCAAGAGTAGACAGAGTTTAAAGCAGCCAATGCATCTGAAGGACATGTTTGAGACTGAGACATAGAAGGATGCACAGTGATCCCCAACCCAGAACCATCATTTTTTTGACAATGTAGCAGGGTGCAGATGCAGATGATGGTGACCATCATCTGCATCTGCATCTGCATCCAAACCAGGACCCACTCCTATTCCCCCAAGACCTCAGACACCCCCAACAAGAATGGCAGAAGAAGAATCTTCAAGAGTAAAGCTTGCATGCTCCATGGACTTTATAATGGAGATAAGCATAAAGCAAAGTTGTGCCTACAACAAGCAAAAAATCATGATGTATATGACCATCAAATACAAAGACTTCCCTGATGACCTTACCTTTGTATTGTTATACATGAAGAAAGAAGAAGCAGTGAGATTCACTAAAACATACTATCAGATGATCCATGAAAACAGTCTATTAAAAGAATGGACCAAATTCACTAAGGTGTTTGAAGCACAGTTCTATGCCAAGGAGATGAAGAGAGCAGCCTTAGACTGCATTATCAATTTGAAGCAAACAGGCGGTGTTGATGCCTATATTTCAATATTCTGAAGACTCATGGCAAACACTGAAGTAGACCAAACTATAGCAGTGGACTCCTTTAAGAGAGGTTTAAAGAAGGACTTGGTGATGGACATTATGCGCCATGAGAACCTTCCAGAAAATCTGATTAGATGGATGGATACAGCACTAGATGTTGAAGCCAGATACAACAGCATCTATGGCAACCAGTTTTACTGAAAGAAGAAGGACCACTATGTGATGGACATCAATAAGGTCAAGGTGAATGGTGAGGAAGCACCTGATGAAGCCTTGTCTCAACAACTATCCATGGAAGAAAAGATCATCATCACTGACTTAGGCTTTGCTTCAAGTGCAGTAACAAGGGGCTCTCTCAAGACTGCCCAAATCATCCAAAAATGCATGCTTAGAAGCCTAGCATCACTACTAGGGCTACTATCACAGTACCTGTCATGGCTGAACTCTTGGCCAAGAAAGTAGAGGTTGATGAGGCTGTACTGAACAGGCTTCTTGCTATTAAAGAGAAGCTCAACAAGATGGCCCAGAAGGATTTTTAGTTCAGGACCCTGTACTGGCGACAGCTGTCCCTAATGCTTCTATCAGACTCATTGTATAATTTGTAGGTGGCATGTAATCTATGTGAATTTCTATTTTGATTGAGTCTATAAAAAACAAAAATGCCAAAGCCAAGGCCCTGATAGACCCAGTCTTACTTTCATGAGCCATGTCCTTACATTCCTTGCCTAACACTTGAGCCAGCTCAGACCAACCCTTTTGAAAGTGGCAAACACCAAAACATTGTGGTAGGGTATGTATTCTTGAGTCCAACTCCTTCAAGCTCTAACATAAAACTGGTGTACCAGTTAGTCAAATGCTTGACCCAACCCTAATAAAGCTGATGGAGGATGTCTGGAATAATAGTAAGATGAATATTGCATAATGAGAATCCCTGCCAGAATGACCTGATCATAGCATCTGAGATAAGGTGAGATTTGCAAAGTTGCTAGAAGCCAGATATAGATGTAGAGGTGGATAAAGCCTTATGAATGACATTCATAGTCTCCCTCTGAGTATACCACCTTTCACATCTTCTCTCTCCTATTTCATCTATTTAGCATATGTCATTAGACATTGCTCTGAGTAGTCGGCAATATAACAAGCCAGTATAAGATGAACCATGCATACTCTTCCATCCCCAAATACCACCTCCATACCATTCTTTCTTGGCTACTTTAATGATTTCAAGATGATACACATGAAGTCGTGAAACAGTGACTAAATTCGAAATGATTTCTGCTTCTTCATTAGTTCTTCTTCTATAGTTTTGCTTACTGAAAGATAAGTGATTAGGATACATGCATCAGGAAAACTAAACCTTGCCATAATAACTAAGTGTCTGATGAAAGTTATAGCTCTAGCTTAAATGAGTCTTTGGTGAAGATATGAGGGTAATAATATCAAGTGAAAAATATGTTAGTTGTGTGGACTTCACACTCAATTTGTGTGCTAAGGTGACATGTCACCTGACCTAGATATATTGACCTATATATGGACTGTTGTAGTCTATTTACCTATCAAAGTATTTAATGTGGAGTTGCATAGCTTTGCCTCTTGTGCATTGACTGTCATCTCCAAGGTTCATACTTAGTTGTAGATAGACAATAAGATTGTGCATTGACTATCATCTCTAAGTTTGATTTGAATAGGTTATGAGCCCTGTGCTTCAGTAGTAATTTCTACCCTCTATAATGTCCTATACTCGCCCTAGCACCACCTTCATTAGAAAAACATAACTTAGCTTTTTGTGTCTGTTTTTGCATTTTTTAACAAGCTCAAATTCAAATTACATAAAAATACTGATATATAGGCCACTAGAATGTGTCTTCACTTATATGCTCAAATATTTTCATGATTTTAGGAATTTATTTGAGCGAGTGATTGGCTTTGGATCCATCCTATTCATTATCTTAATCAGTTTGATTTGACTTTCTTTGTGCCTCCAGTGCACCCTTGCCACTTGTTTGCACCTCTGTGCTATGTATAGCCAACTCCCTATCTATTCCTTTATTGTTTCTCTGCTGTAAATCAACAGAGACATTAATCTTTAACCTCTATCTAGCTGTTGCTACCAACATACTGTGCCCATTGTTATTATAGTCTATCCATTCAGTGCCTATCACACCCACACCCATTTACACTCATTACCATGTCTGAGAGCATTATTCAAATTAGACTTGGAGATGACAGTCAATACACAAATCAACAAGAAACATGGCTATCAATAGGTGGTTAGCAATGCAAATTGAAAGAACAGTTGATGCCAGAAAAACTTACTAATATAGCAAAACTAGCAATCATACCCTTAGTGACACTCTGTGCACCCATGCACATACCATGCCCTTTGGATGGCCTCCTGTCTTCTCACTGAGTATTGCTTTACCAAATACCTTAGCATGAACAATCTAGGAGCATATGTAAGTTGAGCACCACATTTCCTGAATGTTGCTATGAGTACATACTTTAATGAGGACTGGAGATTTGAGAAAATCATCAGCTGACACAATGCTGGGCTCTGCAAACAGTATAGGTGAAAGCCGGATATAATCACCCTCTCCATCATCAGAAAAAATGGTTTTTGCTATTTTTGTCTATAGATGCACATAGTATCACCAAGTGCTTGTATATTCATATAGAGACATACTATGACCAAAAAATGCCAAATTAACAACTGATCCTAATTCTAATTCAATCCTAACCCTAACCATAACCCTAATCTCATGTGAGGCTGACACATTCTGACTTAATCAGGAAACAGGTGTCTGCTCTTTTTGTCTATAGATGCACAAAGTAGCACAAAGTGACTATGGTTGACTATGAATGAACCGTGGGAATTTTTTTTACCAAAAATGAAAGTTGTAGCCCTCGTCAAGGGGAGTCTATCCATGGTCTAATGACTTCAATAGATTAAG
>Ga0153975_1000634_pt1 | contig 11192 bp, 9 predicted proteins | sample TSGA059MetaG_FD_104694 | JGI IMG/M metagenome (GOLD analysis project Ga0153975, IMG submission 104694) | Attine ant fungus gardens microbial communities from Georgia, USA - TSGA059 MetaG | ecosystem: Host-associated > Fungi > Mycelium > Unclassified | place: USA: Georgia, Yuchi Wildlife... | reverse complement strand
TGGCATCCTAGTGAGTTCCAGAAAAAGATATGCGAGACTGTAGAAACTGCGTAGGAAATGTCGGGGCGTATCCCGAGTGACGCATACACGAGAGAGCCGAAAGTCAGAGTGAACAAAAGAATACTGGGGACTAGAAGCAGGCGACTAGCTACGACGTTCAACGGCGGATGTGGGTGAGAGCAAGGGGAGACTAAATTCTACGTGCGCCTCGTTCCTCAACTTTCCTTCAAACCTTCTGAAGCCGAGAAGCCGTGGTCACCTGACATGGTTTTCGTAGTCCGCTTGTCAAATTTCACTCCTTTCAAATCTTCATCTAGACGGGTCCGACCCCCTTGTCTAGCTTCAAAGCGAGCTTCAAATGTGCATTTCATAGTACGCGATGAACATGAAGGCATCCAGATCAACAGAATAGCTCTTAGCAGGGTTAATTATGTTATTTGAACTGTCAAATAAATCACTATTCAGCGGGAGACCTATGTGCTTAGGCTCACGTCTGACAAACACGAAGAACTAGAAGCATCTTTTCCGTGATGTGGCAGCTCGGGGACATCAAGATCACTATTTTTCATGGTTCTACCCTGATGTTGCAGGCTCACGTCTGACAAGCACGAAGGACTAGAAGCCTCTTTCCCATGATGCTAGCAGCTTGGGGACATCAAGACCACTATTTTTCGTCGTTCTACCCTTTTGCCGGCTCACGTCTGACAAGCACGAAACAACTAAGTAGAAATATATTATCTTGCAACGTTCCAAATGGCTGGCGGTTTGGTACTGATTCCTACTATTATTTTCAGACTTAACCGAGACTCCGCTGATAAGGTTTAAAAGCAAATCTAGGACTTCAAATCCTATGGAAAGGCATCCATTATTACTGCAATTTCTGACTCGCACGGCAAATGAAGAAAATCTTTGCTGAGAACGTGGTGACTTTTCGCTTATAAATGAATGCGTTCTAAAAATGATAAATTCAGAGGTTAACCAGAAGGTAGAACCACGCGACGAATCGCAATGGTCATGATTTTCATATCGATGACCTTCCCTTTGGCCCTCGCCGCCCTCGCGCTGCTTGCGTGTTGGAAGACCACCCACAAGTCTGCAACATAGTTGATCTTACAACCACCGAACTCTGGCTCATCGCCTTCAAATGGGCGCGCACACATGGACACATCACCAAGGTACGCGTTTTTCTGAATCTCTCGTGTTCCTCAACACCCCCCAAAGCTGTCTTCGACCTCCTCGATAAGTGCAGCGCTGTATCTTAATTATTTTGCCTCTGCATGAGCTGCACGAGTAAAAGAAGATTGCATATATGTTGCAAATCGAGTCGTACTGACCTTGTACTTGTATCGGTGACAGTCGCCGTGCCGACGATCGTTAGAACTCACCGTGATTGAGGTTGATGTAAGTTGTGTCAAACCCCGAAGAGCTTGTGTCAGTGCATCGCGTGCCCGACTGAGGGCGGCGCATGGTTGTATGTGCTCTAGTTTTTTCGGGGAGGGAATGAATTTGGCAGAAAATTATCTAGGGTCCTACTTTTAGTTTGAGCTCGGTATTGTCCCAATGTCCGGTTGAATGGAGTGGCAAGAACGATTCAGCGCCTCGATTTAACCTTGACTAAGTACTTGTAGTAAGATCCCTACATCACACAATAGACCAAGAGCACAAAAGGGGGTTCCATAAACATTCAATATACCTGTGGTGTTACAACATATATACATTACGTCTCAACCATTGCTGGCCATCAGCATCAGCATTCACGCATGCTGTTGGTAGTCGGATTTAAGCCAGTCAATTGCGCCAGCCTATCCACAGATGCATCGTGGAATCGCTGGACAATGCGGCAGGGAAATTTCTCAGGATGACTGAAACAAGGCATCAGCCGACTATTCGGGAGGAAAGAAAATTTTACCAACATTGCTATACCAACGGTAAACTTCGGAGTGACTGGAATTTCATTTCCATGCTCATCAAGAGCTTTCTGGACTGAGAACGTGGCAAGGAAGCTCGTGATCGCGATCCAGAGTGATGCGTTGGCGATGTGACGTCCCACACTGGGAACCATCTTAAACAAAGAGTAACAACATGGTCCGAATAATAAATATCTGCTCACCACGCCCGTCGACCCCAACCGAAGGCTAAAGACATCGTGTCACTCGTAAGGGAGCCATCTTCATGAAGAAATCTTTCCGGCTTGAATTCATCAGCACTGGGATACTTCGTTTCATCACGTGTCATCGCCCTAAAGGATCATCATTTGAAAAAAAAATTCATTATAAATTTAGTGTGGGCTTGCCATGTGTTTGGAATCACAGTAGTACCTGACGATCTTGGTCATCAGCGCTCCTCGGTAAATAAGTAGCACAAAGACCTTTGGGGATAAGATAGCCTTTGTAGAAGTCACTGGTCGTTGTTGAATGTGGGACGCCTGAGAAATCCATGAGATGAAGGTAAAACAAAGTGGCATAGTGTACGCACCCAACGGACCTGCAGGGTGCCACCTGAGGGTTTCACGCACAATAGCGTCCAAGTAAGGTAATTCTGATCTATCATCGAAATCGGGGAGTCTATCCTTCCCAATAACTCGATCAATGTCTGCCTGTGCTTTGGCTTGTACCTCTGGGTAGAGTACCATAGCAAGAAGGAATACAAGTAACGTGGAATATGACTAAGTTAAGGGGAAAATGAGTACTTAGATAATGGCAACACAGGGCGATGCTTACCGTTTCATATGCTGCTGAAAACACAAAAATACCAATGAGTGGAGATCGGAGACAATCCATCAACTTGAGTACCTCCGAATGCCATGCAAGCAGCCTCCTTAACTGCTGTAGTAAAGACGTTGTCTTCAAGACCATTCATTCTGTTCAGATTATCAGTCACCAAGCATGTCCCCACACGACCGGTAGACTAATTATGTGCCTGAAGGTCAGTTTATTGTACCTTTCGACGGGCTGATGTGATTCACCATCCTCTCTTTGACATCTTGAAAGGCGATCTCCTTCACATCGTGACCTGCCCGAAGACATTCAACTGACGCTTGCTTGAATGTGGCACCAGGAAACCAGGCAGGAAGCCGTAAGACTACAGGAGTGGTTAAGATTTCACTACAGGCCAATATTGCGCATGTGTGAACATACGGAAGGGGAAGGTTTCCATTATCATAGTAGCACCTACTCCCATACCGGTGGCTAACAATTCCATGTACCTGTGCATGGCATGGACGAGATGGTCGTCTTTGGCCTTCGGTTCATAATCATATACAATTGACAGTATATATGAAGAAGGAAACCTGCCGAAGATCAGCGTCACGATGAGACAGGATGAAATGTGGCAACCAACATCATAAAATGGTTTGTATAATTGCCAGGGTCCTCTAGAAAGCTGAGCAACATTTTGTGGGTGTTACGGAGTAGCGTAGGATGATAAGTGGGTATAGCGGATTGACGAAAAGGCTCGTGAAAAATCCGTCGGTGAAGGCGCCATCTGCTAAACATCAGGCACCATCCATACAACAGAGAAGACTAAATGACCTGTCTCCATAGGGCATTATTCCCATCATGAAGTCAGCGCCGAAGCTAATATGTTCAAGATGATGATAAGTACTAAATACGCCATGATAGGACCCACGGTTCATAAACAATCGACTGTGGTCTATCAGAATATATTCCGGATCGCAATTCAAAGAGGTCTCTCGCAACTTCCTCAGAGTTGACAACCACGAGAGGCTTGTTGAACAGACGAGCATAGATGATGTCACCTGTCCAATAATATCATATATGAGCGATTGCGAGCAGTTACCACCAATATTGTGCGCACCATATGTAGATTTCCAAGCATTGAAGGTTAGCCAAGGTCGAAAAGGATCATCAAGACTGAGAACACTCCCCATTATTGGGAGAGAGGGAGGACCCGGCGGCAAAGGGGGATGCGAACGGTTGTCCCAATACTTCTGACACCAGCTGAGTAAAGCAGTCAGCACACAGGCTGATGTGGCCAAGTAAAATGCGGGTCCAGTGTCGAGCATCGTTAAATGTCCAGGAGGTGGTAATCCAAGGAGCATGGTGAATCCTGCGGATTATATAGTCTAGCCTAAGCACCGGGCAAAGGTGACACTCTGATCCAGGATTCATACTGCGTAAACGGTAAATCATAAGTAAGTATTTACTTAACATTCACCGTAGCGAATAGATCATGTCGGAGTATTATATAATATTGAGATACAAAAAGGCAGTGGAACTACTTTCCTCGCGTGTACTGCCATCCTTTTTGCAAATAGCTGTAAATGGGGGAGTTAAGCTTCCTTTACATCGCCCTGGGGACATGCAGATAAGGATTCCTTTTTTGGCTATTTTATTTTATTTTTACGTATCCTTTCTGCAAATAGCTGTAAACTTCAATGCTTACAGCAGGAAGCCCATTACCGAACGGCTACATAGTGAAGGAGGGATTCATGCCTAAGTTCATTTATCAAGAGTCTCAGGATGACACTCCCCCCGTAATGAGGATAGTTCAATTAATGCATTCAACGCGTCCTCCGTCCGCTTCTCCCTATACTGCTCCAAACATTCATGAGGTACAGTGTACAGTCTCGACTTGCCCACACAATTGTGTCGTATTCTGTCTTTCATCCTCTCTTATGTATTGTCAAAACAAACTGTTGCAGGCCTCTTCCTTCCCACCCCAGATATTCTTTCCCTGCCGCTCTACGACTCGCTCTCTCACCCTCAATATCCTTTTGTTTGCACCCTGCTATGCACTGGCACAACTGGTCGCGGCAGCTGGGTACCGCCATAGGTCAGTTCTTACTCTTCACCCCGGTGTCCATTCGGATGTCATATACCTCGAGAGCGCCTACCATCAGCCTACAAGATAGCATCACTTGGCAAAGTTCCCTGACGTTCCTTGCCCGCCATCTCGCTTTGTGTGAGCTCCATGTTGTATATTATAGCGAGCAGTGGCCTAACGCCGTTTTTTTTATGAAGGAACGACCGTTTTTCTTCGGTTAAAGCCCACATGACTGTCATACTACGAGGAGTAATTTGAAGGTGTTACCAACCTGCCCGTCAGTCACGGCAGCATCTTGTGCTATCACTTAACTGGACGCTCTTCATGAGCTTATTGACAGAACTGTGTACAATATTCTCGTATCCCCGAAACAATACACCGGGGCGGCTGCTTATGACCTGTGTATGAGTTTCTCCGTTGATATATCGAGTTCCACGCCACTGCCCTGCAAATAAGCTGGAGCAATTTACATCAAGCCTTCGATGTCAAACGTGTATATCATTGACCATACCATGGCTTTCGGAGTAGCAACTTGTTCTTTCGCCAGGCGCCTTGACTAACCACGCAACTGCCGTCATTTGATTGGTTGAAAAGTGCTAACTTTTAGGAACTCCTCCATGGCAGTTGAGACCACCTCCCACTAATCGGGGTTCTCCATTAAGGCTGTTGTACAAGAGGAATGGCTCCGTGAGTGCTGTCGTAATTGAAATGTTGCAGACTTGGTCTACTAGTGATGTATTATAGCTAATGACATGAGTATCTATTCTCACTGCGATTCCAGTAGTGTTGGCACAACCTTTAGTAGCGTCTAAAAATGATATGCCTATGCTCGGCACGAAGAACTAGTAGCTACACAGTTGCATGGTATCCGTGTTCAGATATTGTTTCTCCATTCATGTGGTAAAATACGCCTAAGCCTGCAAGGACCCATGTGTTGGAATATTCAATCGAACGGACTCGTGTAGGTCACATGTAGTACACGAGGCATTTAGTCTACACAGCTATCTACAGTAGTTTAGTTTGGCGCGTTTTCGCCCCGAGTCGTTGTCCAACCTGAACATGAAATTCTACACCATGGATGCGGCATCCAATCAAGACGCTACTGTAATATTTTATTTTTGTTATCAGTCACAAATTATCTTGTGGCTCCGAAGGGGCTTTAGAACATTAATGTTAAGTTGCCTCTTCATGATGCTCAAGCTGGCATTGACACAACCTTGCAGCAGATTATTTGCAACCCGTGAGCAGTTTTTACGTCAAAATTTAGCTAACCCGCTTCACCCTTGGGATTTTGACAGCATTCTCGTCGTCAAGTTCTGCCATTAATTGCTCCAACGGTCTGGCCCAAGCTATCATGATAACCCATAAGTTATAACTGTATCGCTTCCTTATAGAACGTCGGCAATGAGCAGCCTCGCCGCTAGTATTCGTACACATCGTCTCATGATGGACACATGCCGATATGAAGGAATGGAACGACTCCAATTCAGTATCTGCATACAGCTAAATAAGAATAAGGACGCTAGTAGATTAACACTGTAAGTACTGGAGTATATGCAACGGATTCCAATAACCCACATCCCCTGACTACTCATTCCCTAACCTGTCAAGTTCATCTATTTGCGTGCGCCGTGAACCATCTATCTGCATGAATCGAAGGTCTTAACTTTCAGTATGATTTGTAGTTTGGCCTCGACCAACTTAGTATATTACCACTTTAACTATTTAAAGTAAATCGTCGCAACTCAGAGAAGTACTAGCAGTAGTATGACAATATTCTGGAGCGCTTTGTATGCGACATGCAGTATGGAAAAACCTGCTGCCTTTCTTCAGGACGACAGTGTTTGTTCAACTAAATGTTCGCATCTGGAGTGGCGACGTGTAGAGGACGGTATTGGCATTACTAAAAGTATTGAGTTCAGCCCTGCAGAATTATTTATGTAATCAACGTTGGCTCCTCTAATTTCTCTACGTCCTTACTCCGCAGAACCATATATGTAATCAACGCATGCTGGCCGAATTGTTTGGGTTGGTCTCGCAATTGCAACTGCATAGTATTATCTTGTAACGGATCTTGTTCTATCGTCTCCTGGTCGTTAACATTGACGATGACCCTATCCACTTCATCGCCAAGTTTTTAAACTTCAACTTGTGCGCAATAAGGCAGGCCCAGCCGCCCAGGAAGTGCAACCTCCAATGAGTGCACTGTGGACGGCCGGCAAATTAGGACTCTTGCCAAGGTTTCTGTACTACGACGGGATATTCAGGATGGTCCACGCAGTTTATGCCAGATGCATGAAAGACATGAGGACGGAATTCCACGCCGGGATTCTACCTGATAAGTTGTATGTCCAACTAAAGGCAGACCAATTTGCATTTGGGGACCTGCTATGCTACACTGTACATCGTCATTACAAAGGATGACGAAGGGTCATGCACATGGGCAAGACAAGGTGGGCACTATTTCTGCAAAGGCGATTTCTTCTGTGTGGCCTTAAAGTGACGCAGAGTGAGTCCCAGGCGACGGATCCATTTGCAAGAGAGCATCACCTAGAAAAAGTTGCCTCAGCTTCCTGGCTGCCATCCCGCTCCGTGTGAGATCTATGTTGCATATTCTGAGCACTTTCCTAATGATGTTTTAATACCAAGGGACGGTCGTTTTCCTTCGCTTGTGTCTGCCCAGGGAAGGCTACATACGCAAACTACCCGTCATCTATGCGTGTCGTAGCTAGGTGGCTGAATAAACAAAATACACACATACTGAGTGTGAAATCCGTAAAGAAATTGGAAGGAGTGCTTGGGTGAAAACCCGAAGGGTTTTCCGGCCCGAAGGGCTTGCTCGAACCTGGGTATCGAGCTGTGATCCCAAAATATTAGGAGTCTACGACGCATCACGCGTAGCGAGATACCATAGAATTAGGAAGTGGACTCATGGAAGACGTGTGGGGGCACATGATAATTGATTGGCCTGCATGAAAGGTGCGAGCGCTGCCGAGGGCTCGTAATTGGCCCGCATGAAAGGTGCGAGGGCGCATGATTGGCCCGCATGAAACGTGCGAGGGCACATGATTGGCCCGCATGAAACGTGCGGCGCATGATTGGCCTGCATGAAAGATGCAAGGGCGCAAGGCCCGCATGAAAGGAGCGAGGGCGCATGGCCCGCATGAAAGGTGCAAGGGCGTATGTTCCGCATACAAAGATAGAATATTAGAAGAGAGGAAAAGGGAAGATATCTTAGAAACCTAGATTTCACGCAGCGTCTGAAAGAACAAGTACATTTTCGGTCGTGGCACAGGAGATTACAAATATCTGAGGTGCTAGGGCGAGGGCCAGTGCACTTAAGTAAGAAATGAGTCCGGAGATGAGCGGGACTCTGAGATAGCGAATGTGAACACAATTTATCCCAGAGTTCCTCGCTGATGGAGCGAGGGACAGTTTCCTTGATGATGCAGATGTTGAAACCTTGCTCGCGCTTCAGGCGGTCATGCCAATCTTGGCGGACACGGGGGGCGTAATGGAATATGGCAAGATATATCAGGAGCATGTAATTACGAGCAGTCCTCTCGAGGTTCAAGTTGAAACCGCCCAATGGTAGCCTTAACAATGAATTGTTGGACCAGCTAGAGTGCATGTTTCGTCCTGAGTCCCCCGGTGATCAGATCCTCGGTCCCGAGATGGGCTCTTAGGAAATCTGACTAGGATTTGCAATGGTAAAGTCGGGTTCCGAGCTTTAAGTCCTTTGTGCTAAGGAGATAGCGGTGAATGGCATCCCAGTGAGTTCCAGAAAAAGACATGCGAGACTGTAGAGGCTGCGTAGGAAATGTCGGGACGTATCCCGAGTGACGCATACACGAGAGAGCCGCTGATATCTATAAGTCGTCAGTACCATGCTCGTTGATGAACCTCATACTTGGCACTTGTCGATTTCATCTGTGCAGAACCTCGTTCAGCACATACCAACTATAAATGCCATACGACATCACCGCTTGCCCAGTCGCTGGTCGGGCCACAAGGTGGCTGCGCGAGTAGACAGTTCCGGATCCCCTGCAAGACATCAGAAGCCGTCGCCGAGAAAGTGGACTCGTTGAATTCGGAGTCTGGTGCAGGCGTCATCATTGCGATCAAGGCCTGTGATATCATTTGCGGAACACGTCAAATTGTAAATCCATCCGAGAGTGTAAAACAACATTACTCGGCGTGTAATATGAACATCCATGCTTGAAGGCGCCTGAGTACAGATTGGAGTTCGGGCAATATGAGAGCTGGTCGAGTGATAGATATGCTACTACAGCTTGGACAACCGTCGGAGATGCATCCAGAAGGGACTGCTGCATTCACATTCGGGTACGAGATTGGTGAAAGTGGAGAGTAAATGCAATCGTCTCAGTCACTGACTGGGTCCTAGAAGGTCTGCGGTTTCGACTTCTTCAGCAAAAATGGTAAGGAAGGCGAGGAGTTGTTCAGGACACATACCACGGGACAAAAGTAAACTTAAAGACGAAGCTCCATATTAGGGCGACCATCTCCAGGGTGATCACGACTGGCATCATATCTCTGTGCTATACAAAGGAATGTGTCTGCCTGATGTGCGGTCGAACCTGTGACCAAATGAACCGTAGGTTCGAAAGTTCGAAGGCGGGTGTGACGTGTGACATTTCGTGCATAGACCAGGTCGAACCTAAGTGCGTATCTCTACAGTACCACTCATGACAACGTCTCGTGATATCACTAAACTGGACACTTTGCATGGACTCATTGACAGTATGGCGAAAGTGTGCGTATCTCTAAAACAAGACACTGGGACAGTGTCTTATGACGTTGCATGTTAGTTTTTCCTAAATCGGCCATGCTATTGCACCGGGAGGGTAAGTACAAGTTGACGTTAGAGATGGTAGATAACATCCCCTTTTTACTATACTTTTGCAGCCTTAGATGTCAAAATTGTGTGAGTCAATCACTGTTACCTCGTTGACCATGTCCAACTTAGTTGTTGTGCGCCTTGTCCAAGTACGTAAATGTCGTCATTTGATTGGTTGAAGAGCACCAGCGATTTACGAGCTTTTTCAGAGCCACCAACCTTCAAACTGATTTTATTGAACCATTATGACTGTCATACAACGAAATGGTTTCGTGAGCTTGGTCTACTAGTGACGTGTTCTAGCTAACGACCTGAGTATCTCCCGTTGCAATTCCAGCAGTATTGGCACATTCCTTGGTTGCCCTTCTCTTAGAATTACATCCTAGCAATCTTGCGCCCGCGCTCAGCACAAGGGGACTGGCTCACATTTGCTAGAGCTACACAGCGTCTTGCGTCTGATGCTATTCTTCTATTAATCTAGCGTATGTACCTTCCATTTTTTTTGTTACCGGCTGTAAATCATCTGGTGGCTCTGAAGGGGTTTTAGAACATTAATGTCCGCAATTGCAGATCAAATGCTGCCGGTTTGCTTGGGCACATGTTGTGTGAAGATATGATCAATTTCTTTCTGTTTTCATGATGTAACTTACATTCAATATCCGCCAGCCCTGGTTCTGCCAGCATCATGCTGGCCGTGAATGGCCCCAAGTTATACAGGGATTTGTTCACGATAAGTGCGGATATGCAGGAATGGAAGGACTCCAATTAAGTATCCGCCTGCGCAACTATGGCCCCGAAATAGGAATGAGGTTATCAGTTGATAAGTACTGTGGTATAAGTACTGGAGTATGTGCAACGGATTTTAACAATCTAAATCTTCTAACCACTCATTTCCTATCGCCATGATGGAAAACAACCTGTCTACATCCAATCTCGATCGAACCGTACGCACCTTGACTTCCCTGTTCTGATGTTGATATCGAATAAGTTATAGGTCCGAGCAAGTATTCGCCAGGCAATCACCAACTTTCACCTCCGTTGCGGCTTGCAATATGAGAATGTCATACCCGACGAAGCGTTGTATACTGAATGCTACAAGGAGGCCATCAATCACGATTTTCCGATGGATGGGAAGTATTCCATCCGCCCTTACATGTCCTGCGGTGCGGCAATGAGCTCTATCCCTTATGCCCACCTCCCTGACCGAGCAACCATGGTGTGGATTGGCGTTATCATTGCCACTCTCATCTGCATCGACGATAATCTTGGCAGGGCACAGGAAATAGAACATGTGTATCTTTTCAATGAGCGATTTTCGAGCTGCCAACCGCAGGGCAATCCAGTCCTGAAAGCTCTTGATTCGCTATTGCGGGAGACAAAGTGCCATTACTCCCCACTGGTCTCGAATTTGATTATCACGTCCATCCTAGACTACATATCTTCGCTTTTGATTGATCACGAAACCAAGGATATGCAGGTATGCTATTTCTCCACATGAAGGCAGCTTTATCTCTAACCTGTCTCGTCGATAGATCTCGACACAGACACC
>Ga0153975_1000632_pt1 | contig 11199 bp, 11 predicted proteins | sample TSGA059MetaG_FD_104694 | JGI IMG/M metagenome (GOLD analysis project Ga0153975, IMG submission 104694) | Attine ant fungus gardens microbial communities from Georgia, USA - TSGA059 MetaG | ecosystem: Host-associated > Fungi > Mycelium > Unclassified | place: USA: Georgia, Yuchi Wildlife... | reverse complement strand
TTAATCTGGGGGGCTGGAGTAGTATGACTTGCGGTGCTGAACGGACTGGCTGACCGTGGGGGTAAGATAACGGGTGGAAGTGAAGCAAGGGAAGATGAACGACTCGGGGTACTCGGTACGGCGAATTTGGGATATGGGCTAGAGGGGACAGGGGGGTCAGAGGGTATATCCCAGTCACCTGAGGGACGTGGCGGACGAAGAGGTGGTGGGTCCTGTTGATATGGATCAATATTCGAGTTAACGATAAATCGAGTTTTGAAATATGTGTTAAGTAAATGAGAGGGATTTAGGACGTACATCGTCGATGACAGCATCAACATCTCTATGAGATGTAATTTTTTGATGCTTTGTCTTGTCACGCCCAAATAGCTTCTTCATTGATGAAACAGAAATCGACTGAGGGTAAGGTTGAGTTAAAGAAACGGTGCGAGCCTTGAAATCAATAAACATCCAAGGCTGTGTATCACAGCTACTACCAAAGTCACGTGATATCTAAAATGTACATTGCACACTGCCCCAGACTACATAACAGGCGATTCTCCTGACGGATGAATCTCCTTGAAAATCACCTTAGCAGCAGCTTCCAACCCTTCACAAGTATACTCGAAGCTCGCCACACATGCCTCCACACCTAACACCCTCTCAGAGAATAATTCATACGGTCCACAGCTCCCCAGCACAACAACTGGAACCCGTGTCCTCACTCTCTCTAAAACGTCAAGTTGCCAACCACTACGATCCCCGTTTCGTGTCACAAATATCAATCCCTGGCCGAAATCTCTTTTGCAGTCGAAGTCAGCCCCATAAACCAGGTGTTCCACATCCCCCGTCCGCCGTCGCACTGACTCTGCAAAAGACACGTAGTAAGGCGCTGCCGTATTCCGAACGTGTCCTTTCTCCGTCCGTTGCACGCCCCCCGCATCATCCACCGCTGCATTTAGGCTTTCCACAACCGGCGTCATCACAACAATCTTGCCCGAAGAGAATGTTGGGATGGATCCAGAAATAAGTGCTGTTGACTTTGCATATGCCGTCTCGCTCAGTTTCTTGTTTGAGGCCTTCAGTGCTCTCATCCCCTCCTCATCAAATGGCTTCCCGAGCACCTCATCCCATGTCCCCGCGAACTTCCGTTTGAGTTCCACAACTCTTTCTCCACTTCTCATCAGCTCATCCATTGCCAGCTCCCCCTTTTGCACTGCCTCATAGACGGCTTCCACCGCACCCCTATGGAACCCCATTGTATGGCAAACCATAACCACGTCTGCACCAGCCGCTAAAGCTTCCACAGCCCCCCGCGGTACCCCCCCGCCTTGCCTCTCCTTCACTGCGTTCATCTCGAGACAATCCGTCACGACCACTCCTTTGTACGCCAGCTCTTCTCTCAGGAGCGTCGTAGTCACAGCCCGTGAAAGTGATGCCGGAGTCTCACGGTCACCAGTCAGGGCCTGGATAACCATATGCCCCGTCATGATGCTAGCGACACCCGCCTCAATCAGTTCTTTGAAAGGCTTCAACTCTGTTTCATCCAACTCGGTCCGACTTTTGTTGATCACAGGGAGACCAAGATGCGAATCAACATTTGTATCGCCGTGCCCTGGGAAATGTTTCGCGGATGGCGCAACACCACCCTGCGTGAGGCCATCTGCTACCGCCTTTGCATATTGCGCGACCTTTGTGGGATCTGATCACCAGCGCTCATTATATGTTTATAGGCGAATAAAACAGCATAGTTTCTCACCATCCCCAAAAGAGCGCACACCTCAAGAAAGAATACAGGTCAAGATACGGTTACAAAGCGAGGTACTTGATGCCCACCAATTACAGGGTTCCGTGGGTCAGAATTGACATCTGCTACAGGGGAATAGCTCCAGTTAATGCCAACTGCTTTCATCTCGCGAGCTGAAGCCGCTGAGCATTCCTTGGCACAGTCAGTATCACCGGTAGCGGCGATTGCCATGGCTCCTGGGCTGGAAAGTGATGAGAAAGATATATGATCAAGGAAATACGACCTACAACTGTGTCCCAGCTTGATAAGAGCTGAACGCGGATACAAGGCCTGTATGTGAACTATGGTTTCAGCCTGAATTTAGGAGAGACGCTGAGAGCCATACCGTTCTCTTGATCAATCCCAATCATCAGTGGATGCACGTGTCCGGCATCCTTTGCGCACTGCTGTAAAGACTGAACAAGCGCGTGCACTTGTTTCGCACCTGGGGGTAATCATCATTCATATAAATACTTGGTAGCCATAAGTGACGAAACAAAGTTGCGTCTTACTCTGCACATTCCGTTTCATGAGGATGATGTTCCTGTTGGCGATGACCCATGAGCGTGCAGTTTCATACTAGCAGGAGTAACGCTATCATTGCCCACCCAACATGATACTTCTCGATGAGTTCCTTTGCATCCTCACTGATCTCGTACCCATGAAACCCGAAGACGAAGTGCTGTGGTTTCGAGTTGGTCAAATCTTCTCCGGAGTATGCACTATTCACTAGTGTGTCTCAGCGTACCTGTCCGATCTTTTTCTTATCCTCGTCGCTGAGTGAAATCATGGCGTTCAAGAACGAAGAGAAGATGGCCAGCTGACTATCTTCTACTTACACTCACTTGCGTTGGAGCGGCCCGGTGCGATGCTCAGGTGACACTAAGTACCACCGTCCAAAACAGACCCGAAGTTCAAGACGACTGAAATATGGCATATGTACAACCGACAAATGTAAGACTGGTCCACAACTCCACGAGTATGCCGCATTCTCCCTCTAATCCGCGAGTAGAAGCAGGACCGAGCTGATTCTCTTCCACATGTAAGTAGAACGCGATCGTCCGCCCGTGGTTCTTAGACCGTCGGAGGCTTGTGCGGCACAACGAATTGAATTCTATGGCCTCAGCCTGTGAGATACCAGCCAGCCATGAATATTCTACGTGAGAACCGCTAATATCAGCAATCTGTAATGATAGGTGAAATATCTTTCATAGCCCAGGCCACTTCTCTGATGAGATCGCGGGTGGATGGGGGAGAAAGCTAGATAAGCATCTAAGCCGGTGGTGACTATTAGAAAGTAGTTAAGTGATTAAAGATGGCTCACAATAGCCCATGCTTGTAGCGTACAGACCAAATCGCCATGAAGCGTCGAAGGAAACTGGATTTCTAACAGGAGGCCTGCCAGGTCCTCCCAGGTTCGCTGGTCAACTAGGTACTAGGTAGCGATTCAAGTTGGTGTTGCTCCAGCTTACATAAACCCAATGATCTAATCCAATGATACAGACTTCTGTTTCATCTCTCCTCGGAAGAGTCCGACTTCAAAGTAAACACTACCCCATCGCGACGGTAGGCGTATTTAGCATCAGAAGTATACAATTCGAGGATTTCATAGTGGTTTGAGAGCACAAGAAGAAGCCACATTAATACAACAAGCAGTCAGCCGGCCAGGATTGTATGTAAATTCCAAGCTAGGACGTACATCTGACGTACTTCTCATCTTGAAAGCAGACATGGAAGTCAGTGGCATATACAGTTTCCTTTCACTCCAAAGACTCAACTATCTTCAGCAGCAGTCCAGCGCTCGACCTGCGAAACGTCCTCGCCTGAAAGGACCTGACGGCTTCCAGGTGACGAACTCGAAGAAATTCGTGCACAAACATCCTCCAAGTTTCGTATCTTCTTTTGGTGCTCCCAAATCGTCAATAAATGATCTCGATGGCAATCGGGAGAAGTCAAAGACCTCTATTCGGCCACCTCGAGAGTGCCCACAGACTCCGTTCATGACCGAGCTTCCAGACTTTGGTGACGCTTCACGTGTACGACGTGAAGCCAAGGGCAAGGAGAAGGCGTTATCGGTTCGTTCAGCTGACCATTGCGAACCACTGGAGAAACCGTCTACCGCCGCGAACGATGCAGAACCAGGGAGTTCTCGTGCGCCAATTGTGAAGCGCCCCAATGTTGCCCCTCCTAAATCGGCATCTGTGCACCCTCCTGCGATACTGCCACAAATGAAGCCACCTTCGTTTGTACTCGGCGCCCCAAAAAATGCATCGTCCTCCACCAAGCCCTTATCTTCGATCCTCAAGCCACCTTTATTGCATCAGCCGTCCAATAGTAAAGCGATCATTATGAAGCCTCTTGCTCCACCTACTCTTGAACCGTCATTCCTGAAGAAGAAACCGTCCACTGACATGAAGGCTATTTCGTCCTTTGCGACAGATCCCACGAAGGATGGTGCAGGCGCTGAGCTGCTCTCGCTGTTCCTCCAACAACATGGACACGACTTTGTCCCCCCACTCGAACGCGAAATTCAACGCGGTATCGGACTTAGCCCTTGCAAAAACAAGAGCAGTAAAGGGAGATTCAAATGGTGCGCGCGCATATCTGCGAGACTTCTCAGCCGATCGATACTGAACCACAAACGCTGATACAGTGGTGGGCTGGCGGAGCGCACGCAATACCTGATGGAATGTTCGAAGACCGGTTATACCCTTTGGCACCGACAGCTCGAACAAACCTTATCATCTGCTTCCCCCGCTTCTGCACCGCTTCCCCCATATGACATGCGCTTTCGTATTCTGCGAGTGTTACCTCTTCTCACGAAGGCGTCTACCCCTGTCAGCATGCACTTTGCCGTATGCCGCATCTCATCCCGGGATAAGCTCGCGAGTGTAGGCGAACTGACAGATCAGTGTTATATTGTCCTTTTCCCACAACTCTCAGGGCCAAGTCGGAGTTTTGACGAGGGGAGAGACGTCTTAGCCTGGAAACCGTGGTTCAAGGTTATTGTCGACAATGTGGTACCTAGGGAAACACTGGAAAGCCTTTCAGTCGAACCATTGATGCCGCCAAGAAGCGTCATCATCGCTCCAAGATGGCATATTATGCAGGGGAGGTGAGGGAAAGTGGAGCTACTCGGTGACATTCTTCCGACATGAATGACTTCACCAACTGGCGTGTCATTTTATTTTTTCCAGGGGACAAGTCGTAAGTATGATATTATGTTGTATGTATACACCACGGGTGTTGCCAGCAAGTATCGTGCGATGCTTTGTCTTCCTTTGGGCTCGATGTCCCTCTTTGACGAGTGTCTTTCAGGCGTGTTATCAAGGTTTACATGCTGGAAGCATCATAACCTGCCACGTCCTTCCTTGGACAGTTCGACAAGGAGTGATTCACTGTGGAGCAACTTCTCAAAGGATGCTTCGAAGTTCCATTGAGATAACTCTTCGCAATTAGCGGACCAGGGTTGCGTGTGCATGTAATTATGTAAACGTAGCGTTGTTCAAAACGCAAAACGTTTCTCACAGGTGGATTCTGGATCTCATTCTGAAACGCTTTACAGCTGGTTTCCAAAGTCGATGAGTGATGGAAAATCAATTCTGATATATCCTTATGGAACCTGCTGTAATAAATTGCCGTCCCTCAGGCCTACACCGAGGTCTGGGAAGTTTCTTGAGTGGGACACCATCCTGCATCCTAGAGTAGCCTAGATTGAAACATATCATCAACACGCCTGAGTAAGTAGCTCACAACCCTCCATGTTGGACCGTGGGGTAGTTGGCAATTAATGGAACGTAAATGGCCCAAGTAACGTGACCGCGTTTGTAGTGAAACTTCGTCGACTCGAGCCCCTTATTCGCGATTGCACAGCGTGTTCACCAACTTGCTAGGTGGATTCCCTTTTCTCTGCCAACTTTCATATTTCCAATAATGCCAGGAAGACGTGTACCATTGACCAGACCTCCTTCTCAACCATCAAGAGACGAAGACGACATAGACTTCATGCACTCTCAACCCAGCAGCGATGACCACAGCAACGAGTAATTCTCGTATAATTTGATGCTACCTCACTGACTATAGCATATCTAAGAACGTTCGCTGTTGTCGCAGCGGAGTTCAAAGGTGCGCCCTACAGGATTGCGGTAGGTGGAGCTGATTATATGCGCCTTACCAGCAACATGGGAGAAGAAGATGAAGGGACGAGACGATAAAATCATACAGGCAACGCAAAAGGAACTCAACCTCGCCGTTCGTCCTTCCACGTGCTCCACAGTATCTCATATCTCCTATCTTTCAACCAACCAGGTCCAGAACAGTGAAACCGAGATCGCCCGCATCATCAACGATATGTATGATAACCCCTGTCCAATTGTCGAGTTCATTCTGATCCGTGATGACTTCGGAAGCGAGACGGTTCACCAGGATTTCCTCGAGAGATACGCGATTCTAGAAGATAGGAAACGGAAAATCATGGCTGTGATCACTGAGAAGCAAAAAGAGCTCATTGTCTGTCCTTTAGCGTTCAATCCATTCATTCTCTAAGCAAACGAACATCTTTTTATAGCCACTTGCTGTGAAGCGCCATCAAGCTATCATCAGCCTCGGACACGAGGTCGAGAACGGCCAGCTCGAAGGAATGGCTTTAATTAAAGGCAGTTGTCAGCGTATGCTTATCTTCATTCTCTTATTCTCTTTGCTTATCTGTACCTGGTCTTAATCTCCTTTCCTTTTCGTTCCGTAGGTCTTCGAGACGTTGCCCAGGAGCTAGGAACGTTGCGCCTTGATTGCTGATATGATGCCCCAGGTTGGAATGTTCTATCTTGTACCCCTTGGCCAGCTGCTTTGCCAATTATTACTTAACCTGTGTTGTGCCTATCCTCGCTACCCAGCACATTTGTCTGTACCTTGATGAATGTAATTATAACTCTTCATTAACCTTGCTGGTTCACACACGCCTTGGAATTCTTAGAAGCCGAGGACTACGACTGGCACTTCCCGTCCCATCGAGTCAGCATTAGTGCCGATCTCTCTAGGACGGGGTGGTGTTCCCTCCGCTCTTGATGCCGCTAGAACACCAGGTATTTTAATCTCTGATGCGCTCCGACGGCGGAGGTATAATTACCATATGACTTATCTAGAGCGAGTAATGTCAGGGTTGTCCGGGCACGACGTAGGAAGCGAGGAAAGCATATCGCGGATCTCAGCATGTCAGTCTGCCCTCCCATGGCGAAATAGACCCCCAGCGCACTCCAAAGGGAGAACGATATGGGGGGAAAAATATGGCGGTTGTAGTATGGCGATCAGGATATGCGTTGTTTGGAAAAGGTTTCAAGGTGCAGTGCTGAACGCTTGCTGGTTACCGAAGTCGCGGAGTCAACGTGCGTGTTAACGTACGCTGATTAGGCATGAGCCGTAGAGATCAACAGGGTTCAATGAACTATAAACTTGGAACGCCGGCAAATCAGCAATACAACGTGGGCGTACTGCACAGGTAGAAGCCTGAAGTTTGCCATTATGTCGTCATTATCAGGGGCGCAATTCGCGACCCCGCCAGACCCGAGATCGATTCGAATAGTGCGCTTCGCGGGTCATGACCCGAGTAGGGTATCGCTGTCCCGGTCAGAAGCGATAGCACGCAAGTAGACGAATTAAACTACTTCACGGTGCAGCACGCTCACGAACATATGGATTTTATCATCCATAGTTTGTATTGGCTAGAACAGCCCATTTTTCCATTTGGCCGGTTATCACACAGCCAGCGGCGAACCAGAGATGCTAAGCCAGGAGAACTATAACCTTTTCAGCGACGCGCCACTCCGCGCTGGCGCCGTCTACATCGAGATCCCTCAAGCCTTTGAGCTCTATCGTGCCTTCGCCGAGAGCCCCGTGCCTGGACCCTGGGAAGTCTGGTGCATCGAGGTTGATGACTAGGTTGTATAGCGACGGGACATGTAATATGACTTGTCTCGGCTCTACGTCGAGGGTCGAGTTGCGGATATCGGCGTGAGTCTAGATATGACGAACAAATCAATGACGGTCTATCGAAATAGGAACCAATGCATGCTAGCTCAGCATGTCTCCGTGGATACAGAGACAAAGGCAGAGGAATGAGGGGAGGAGACTTACCAGATTGGGGACATCGATCACGATGGATATCCTACTCTTAGCCTGTGTCCATGACCATGACCATATGGGTGTATGGGGGGTTGAAGTACTTTTGAGTATGGCTTTGGGTCTTGGCGGCGACACAGCAACCGTCGGGGCATCCAATTCTTGAATAAGGTTAGTCTTGGAGTCGGACTTGTGGTGGGGGTGACCAGGCGGAAAGAGCGGTCCAGGTACAAGCACTTGCCGCGACTGAGGTTTACCTTTGGAGGCGATATTGGGTGTACCGATTTGCCGGGAAAGTAGGAGAGAGGTATGCGCTTCGACACGTTGAAGTGCAAGTTCTACATGCACAGGTGAGACGAGATGAGAACGCTGCTGATGAGTCAGAGTAAGTACCTATGATGAACGCTTTGAAGTCAGGATCTTTTAGGGTGCGAGACTTGATCGATGTATTAAAAACACAATCGACTACAAGAGCTGGATGGCCGGCTGAGGAGGGGGGGAAGGAATCAATGAAACATGTATCACATGGGAACACCGGAAACGTTAGTCAGAAATGCAGTTTGAGCCATAGCCGCATCAGAGAGGGCAATGCCTACCTTTGTCTTTTTCATCACGTAGATCTGAGACTATGACTGGGATGAACCATCCGTCGTCAAAATCTTGACCTCGCATTGCTTTCTGGACTGCATCATCGCTAGCTGGTGGAGGTGGAGGCACGTTCGTGTCCCATGCTATATTGATGAATACTTTAAGTCCTTTTGGAATGATTCCTAGTGTATCGGAGGATGTAATATTTGGACTAAGGAGTAGACTAGTGGCAGTACTAGAGACAACGGCTTCATTAAGCGTCTTTGATTTTAGACAGAAACCGGGGAGCGGATTGAGCGGAATATACGTAGACATAAGCGAAAAGGTTGGCACACGGAAAAGTTGAAACAGCCTTTCGGGAAATTACATTAACTTTGACTTCCTAATTTAGTACAGTTTACGAAATTACCCAATCGAGACTTCACTTGCAAAGCTGTGTCCTGTTTACAATTCGGAAAATTACTCGGCCTGTCTGTAGGTGTCCTATAAAAACCCCCTTCATTTTGTCTCTACAAATCAGCAACCTAGCCATTTCCCTCTCCTTTCTGTAAATCAAACAATCCCGTTCACAATGACCTACAACGTCACTCCCATTCCCGACGTCGATGATGACCAAAAGCTACAGCAATATATCCAGGATAGGCGTGTCATCGGAGTACGTGTTCTACTACCACATCTATCTCATAACTCATCAACTTCTTAGTATGACCCTCTCGTTCAGCCCGCATTGCTCAGGCATGAAATTCAGCCCACTCCTGCCTCACAGCTCACCATTGCATCCGCCCGCTACAATGCCGCCCGCATTCTAGCCGGTCAGGATGACCGCATCTTGGTTATTGTTGGTCCCTGCTCCATTCACTCCGCCGAGCAGGCCATCGAGTATGCCAACCTACTCAAGTCCAAAATACCTTCATGGGACAATTTGCTCATTGTCATGCGCGCGTACTTGTTCGTGTTCCGAGTACTTCTTTTACCATGTCATATACTAACGTTATCCCTACCCCCTTAGTGAGGTTCGCCAGCCACCCTTACGACACTAACCATGTACTTACCGAGATTTCATCTTAGAAACCTAGAACTACCGTTGGGTGGAAAGGTTTAATTAATGATCCCGTCAGTCGGATTTCTTCCCATTCCGCTCTTTTCCTTATTTCCTTCAGGATATCGATGGTTCCTACAAAATTAACAAGGGACTCCGGGTGTCTCGTCAGCTCCTCTGTGACCTGACAGATCTCGGTGTCCCAGTCGGTTCCGAACTCCTCGATACCATCTCGCCTCAGTACATCGCTGACCGTACGTCATGTCTTATCGCTTTCAAATATTCCCTCTGACACTGCCTCCTGTTCCTTATACACACAGTTATCTCTTGGGGAGCCATCGGAGCTCGAACAACGGAGTCTCAGCTCCACCGAGAACTCGCTTCCGGTGTCTCCTTCCCTATAGGGTTCAAGAATGGCACTGATGGAAGGTACGACACAACTTCATATGTTTTCATTGAGGAACATGTGCTAATAGGCACCTCGGAACAGTGTCACTGTCGCTATTGATGCGATGCGCTCCTCATCAAACCCCCACGCCTTCATGGGTGTGACAGAGCAAGGTCTTGCCGCTATTGTCAAGACTCGTGGAAACCAGGATGTACATGTCATCCTCCGCGGTGGTACCAAGGGCCCCAACTTCGCTTCCGAGCATGTTCGTGCGGCTGCAAAGTCTATCGAGAAGGCACGGCCAACAAATCATGCTAGCGTCATGATTGACTGTAGCCGTAAGCCCAAGTTCTTCTCCATTATCAGGAAGACAACTCATTCCGTTCCTTTTACCAGATGGCAACTCGCAGAAGAATCATAACAACCAGCCGAAAGTGGTTGATGATATCTGTTCCCAACTCGCAGACGGCGATAAGAATATCACTGGTGTCATGATCGAGTCGCATATTAATGCAGGACGTCAAGATGTTCCCGCTGAAGGCCCTGCTGGCTTGAAGCACGGTGTTTCTATCACCGACGCCTGTGTAGATTGGGAGTGCACTGTGGCTATGTTGGACAGGCTTAATGACGCTGTGAAGGCTCGGCGTAGTTACCTCTTCGATCAAGGCCTGCAGCGGCCAGCTGGCTTCCAACGTGGCACCCCTCCCTCACCATAAACTTGGCGTGTTCCTGGATATTTTGTTACATGTACGTGGACTAGACGATGTCCGCGTGTTGTACTTTAATCTGTTCCCGCCTTGTATATTGTTCCGCTTTGGATAGAACGTTAGAAGGCGGACTGCTCTTCCTGTGTCGTTGTAGTTACATAATAGCTTTATGCCGTCAAACTATTCTTATGATTTATCTCCTGTCACCCCAAACATCATACGATATAACACATGTTCCTTGTTTAGTAGCTCAAAGCATGAGTGCTATCATCCCCCACAATCAATATCATTTCATTTTGTGCATTTATTATAATTTTTACTTGTAAATGTATATAATGACGGGAGAAGCAGTTGAAACGTTGACCAATGAATAAGATAATCTTAGCTGGATCATTAATTCAACCTGTGCATACTTTACAGTCTGTCACCCCTCGAGGAAGTAATTGCAGGCTGATATATACGTATATCTCTTTCAAACTGTGTCCGAGAAACATACATAATGACAATTGCGAGAAACAAGAGATTGCGCGGCGTCTCACGCGTACGTACATACTGTACATAGAATTCAACGTGGTCACAGTATAATTACAATAGAGAG
>Ga0153975_1000631_pt1 | contig 11199 bp, 5 predicted proteins | sample TSGA059MetaG_FD_104694 | JGI IMG/M metagenome (GOLD analysis project Ga0153975, IMG submission 104694) | Attine ant fungus gardens microbial communities from Georgia, USA - TSGA059 MetaG | ecosystem: Host-associated > Fungi > Mycelium > Unclassified | place: USA: Georgia, Yuchi Wildlife... | reverse complement strand
GGCGAGTTGAGCCTTCAAGGTGCTAGATTATGTCAGAAATTTCCATTAATGGCAGCATTCTAACTAACTGTTGAGTAAATTACAACAAGGTTTACATCTGGGCCTCTGGCCCAACTTGAACCCTCTACTAATTTTGAGTGGAGTTGACATTGTGTTGAAGTCAGTATGCTGTGCTCCCTTCCTACAACAGTACATGTAACAACAGGTAGTATTGTCTATCAGCTCACTGTGCTCTTTTCCTACAACAGTCTGCATAACAGTGGATAGTGTTGTCTGTCAGGTTGCTGTGCTCCCTTTCTCCAGCAGTCTGTAAGGTTGCAGCAGTGAGTAGTGTTGGTGTTGTTTGCAGTGCACTATGCTCCTTTCCTCCAACAGTTTGCATAACAGTGAGTAGTATTGTCTGTAGTGTATATTGTGAGTAGTGCTGTCTGCAGTACACTATACTCCTTTCCAACAGTTTGCAGTAGTATTGTCTGCAGTGTGCACAGTAAGTAGTGTTGTCTGCAGTGCACTATACTCCCTAATTTTCTGCAGTTTTTTTTCCTATTTTTAATGAATTCATTTGAATTTTTGAGTAATGTTATCAATAGGCAGTGAATGCCCTTAGTGATCACCCTAGATGGATGTTCAAGAAGAACTTGATGGAGTTCTTTGTTGGATTGGACTTCTACTTATACTACTTTTACAGTGGCTGTACTCTTAGTTATATTCTTCCAGAATGTTCTTATCACAAATGGCTACTTACTGATTTGTGATTGCTTGATTTGATAATCAAAGTATTCAAAAAAGCAAAGTTAGACAAGCAGCAAAAGATGTTGTTAAGTCTGAGGTTTATCCTCAGATATACAGTCCTTAAATATATGATTGTGGTGGTCTGTGCACTAGAACAGCCTACCACATGATCACTACCTATTGTTCTATATATAGGAGTGCTATTGTTCTTGAAATAGAGATAACCTCACCATCTTAGGGCAGTCCTTTGTTCTATTCAAGGACAGATGATAATCTATAGATAAAGATTAGTATTATGTGCAAATATTGAGAACCTTGTATCTCCATGGGATCTTATCGCCTTGGGATCTATTTATAGCCGAAAGAAGCATATTGAAAAGAGCTTCACAATGGTCATTGAAGCAAATGATTACATTAAGTGGTTCCCGAGATATCAGCAATTTAGTGTCTGGTGACTTGGTAATCACTGACTGATCTGCTGATAACTTGGTGAATACTGATTACTTTGAGATGTTTTTGGTACTGTTTAAAAGGTCTTCTCAAGGGCTTTTGGTGGCCATTTAGATCGTCAAAATTGGTCAAGTATTCCTAGAGTTATGGTCTGAATGAAGTTTGTGACAGTTCTGTGATCACCTGATCTTGTCATGTGACCCTAGTTCCCACACTATTTATATCTTCAACCCTATTGTATGTCTTGAGGTTTTGAATTAAGTATTCAAATGCTTGGAAAACTTTTCTCCTTTTGGGGCTCTCATAATAAGTGAAAAAAGTGGGCTGAAAAAAACTTGGGGACAAGTGTAGTTTCTTCCAATTTTATTTTATTTTATTTCAAGTTTCTGCAGTTTTTTCTAATTTTTAATGAATTTATTTCAATTTTGTAGAGTATTGTAAGTATAATGTTACAATAGTTAGTCTTTACAGAAATGTAGGAGATGGGAAAAGTTTTGAAACTCAATAGGTATGCAATTCATCAAAATCCTCTCACCCATTCTTGTATACTAATAGACATCAAACCTTGTAGCTCCATTTGACAGTTGTTCACTCATGGTATCAGCTTACTATTGTTACACAGTAATATTGTTTTTTTAGGTATCTAATATAGTTGTTTACCTACTAGATAACCTCTGAGTATCTTTTAATTAGATATCTAGGAAGCAAATTCCATGACTTGCTACCTTCACTCCCTATCCTTGCCAAATTAATAGTCAGACTCACTAGTAAACATAAGGACTATATCACTATGGCAGTCTCTGTGATTTTGATAGCTGTGACTTTGATTTTTTCCACATAGGTAACCAATCTTTCTAGAGACAAGAGTATCAACACCAGCTCCAAAATTACTATTGTTACCCAAATCACTGCCTCTGGTAACACTCTCTCTTCAATTTATTGCATCTACATCCAAGATAATTAAGTTATCCAGAATACCAAGGTTGCTACTAGTAGGATTGATAACTTGTGACTCCAACCTTTAGTAATCAACAGAAAGCTACTTTTGGTAACATGAGTATAGCAATGGCCAATGGCATAGTCTTGGTCATAAATATTTGTGTAGCCAACATGCTCTGGCTTGACTCTAACAATCCAGCAACAACAATACTTCTATATCAAGATTTGGAACCTATACTACTAGTTTTAGTAGTCTAACCAGGTTGAATTATCCTGTCCCAATGCCTCTATTACCTTATCAAATATCATATTTATATATAGTTTGACCTAATCATATGACTAGTTTGAAGTGAGAGGTGATTTTTGATGTGTTGTAGCTGTAGAAGTCTAAGAAATCTAAATAAACACTTCTAAAAGAGCAAGGACAACAAAAGGTGATTTTTGTTCTCATTAGATATCTTCTAAGACCAACTCTATCTCTGATCATTATAACTTTTCAACCTGGAGGTCTTTCCTAAGTTCAATTTCTTTTGCTCTAAAAACTTCAAGTTCCTTTTCAAGTTCAACCAAACATACTTTCATTGCTATGGACTCATATATAGTTAGCTTACAGAAAGGTCTTTTATACACTCACCTGTTCCAGCCTTAGCCTTAGCCAAAGAATGTTCAAAAGAAATGTTTTTGGCACCAAGATTTTCCAACTTCTCAACAATAATATCCTATCTGTTTAGAGCAGCCAAAATCCCAGCTCTCAAATTAAGTAGTTCTCTGTTGAGATTTTGAATCAAAAGAAAATTCTCTACTCTAGAAGTCTATAGCAGAAATAAAAGGTAAGAGAAATGTTGCAAATCAGGGATTCTTGGGCTTGCTGCAATTAAATTGATGGCAACAGATATCTTGTCAGAAGTTGTTGGGTAGAACACTTGTAAAGAGTTGGAAGAGTTGGCTAATTCAGCCAATTCATATATAAGGTCAATATATGGCCCAACATGAATACTATGAGATGGTGAGAATACCAAAGAAGGGGGTATTTGTTTCTAGGTGAATGTAAATAATTGAAATAAATCAAAATGTAAGTGATTTACTCTTTTGATTGACAGTTCTGAAGAACTATTTTTTCTTTGTATCCACAAAGCTACAGGTACTGAGGATGTTGTGGTAACAGGCTACAAAGTATGTGAACAATATATCAAGTCAAGACTATTCACATACTGGTGGTATAGCAGATTCAATGGGTTCTTGCTTTGGCAATTCCAATGATTGTTCCATATTACTCAAAAATCTCTCAGCTCCTCTTTGGACTAAGTCCATAGCCTTGACTGGCTTACTCTAGGGTGCTTGATTGATTATACCATTATTTTGTTGAGCAAAGACAAGCTATCTCAAAAAACAATTATAGAGATAAAATCATTCTTTTAGAGTTTTGATAGAGGGCATCAAAAGAGAGAGGTCTTTATCTTACAACTTATTTTGTATATGTTTTAGGAGAGTCAAGGCAGTAGTATACAATTCAAGACTTGGTTTATAATCAGTGTCTTCTCAAATACTCATACTTATTCTGGAATGATAATAGCAAATATAAAGTGAGATATACTATGGTGGTACAAGACAAAAGAGAACCATTACATTGATAAATATTCTTGATGTCCTTATTGACCAGAAAGTTGTCTTTTCTAAAATATATTCATCCACTTCTTAAGGTTCTTGACAAAAAAACTCTGTACATCAAATTAAGTATCTTGAATAAAAAAGAAAATCAATATCAGACTTACATTTTTATTTTGCTCAATTGACCAGAAGAATTCCATAGTGCCATGAGATATGAGTACAATATTTGACCTCTTGAGATGAGGGAATCCAAGCTCTTTCAGATCACTGATCAATTGCTGATATAAATCTATGGTATACTTGGAGAAAAATTAGATTGCCTTTACTCCTCCATATTTTACAGTTATTACAATACTAGATAAGCAAGTTACATCTGATTTACCAACTCTAAAAAGAAATATATCTCAGGAGAACTTAGGAAAGAGAAGAAAATGATATCAAATCTTGTCTCTGGTAAGAGTTATTCTTAATGTTCCTACAACTTGGAAAGCACAATTCATATTCTAGCTCTTACAATACTTTATCTTTGTCAAATTCTATTATGTTTTGCTTTTCTGTTGTGTGTTGTAGTAAATCTCACTCTTAAAGTCTCACTTTGCTCTAGCATATCATGGGTTAATGTTTTTGGGATTAAACCAAATATATCTTTTATATTCAACTAGCTACATCAAGATGTCTCACATAATTGCATTTCTATTGATTGAGACTACTACAGTAGATAATATTGTTTCCCAAATTCAAAACTCTAGAAGTCTCTTATTGAAAAGAATTTTTTTGGGTTGGACTACTGCTACTATCTTCTCATGTCTTTACTTCACTGTCAATCTTATTTTAGTAACTCTGAGGTTCTTAGTAAAGCCAAAATCTTATTATTTTTGTATAACTTATTATGGTTTTTCTTTCTTCTACTTATTTCCATGTATCTATGTTATTGACTTTGGCTTGAATATGGTATCAAACATAAAGGGAATTTTCAATAATTATATCAAGCAAAGAGACAAATACTATGCATGAAGCATACTGTAACAGAACTAGACATAAAGCCCTTGACACTTGGTATCTAGTCTGATGAGTTGTACTTGTGCTATTATAAATTAAATACTATCTCTATCCTATGTTATTGAAGCCACAGCTCTGGATTGTGAATATTTACTCAAGTATACCTAAAAACTACCTTAGGGTCATTTTTTCAAATGCTTGTATCTAATAACTTCAGTCTTTTGAACTGTTATTGGAATATAGTTAAGCAAGAAATCCAGAAGACTGCTATCAAAATCTGATTGGTAATCTATGGCTTAGATTCAGTAATGTCAACAAATTTCTTTATTATTTTTGGCTTGCATATGGATTAACTCTAGTCAAATTCTTCTAGAGATCTTATTATGGCCATTGTACTATGGATATTATATATCTCAAGACTTGTGCTTTTTGTTGTCAAAATATATTGAGGAAAATACCTCTTTGTTTACAATGGCATACCTATACCAATTTCTTCTTCTCTACTAATCAGATTAATATCAGTTTCTGCTGCTGAGACACTTCTCACTGGCACTTCTTTTGCAAACCAGTATATGATGAAACCACCAGGTGGGACTATCAGTTATATATACAAAGTCTGTCTGTATATGCTTTTTGAAGATTGTCAAACAATTGTATTAATACATGTCCAATCACTCTGGAAAAGTATAGTATGTAATCTCTTAAAGATAGAACACCAAGTATTGAGGACACAATATAAAGAGACCAATCTCTAATAACAGATCTTTGAAGTGAAAGCAATGATATCTGTCAGAATAGACCTTTAATCTAGATTACCCATTCAAATTCCTGCTATTTACTATATTTGATGTTTACAACAATCTCATGATTATGAAAAACAGAATGTAATGATACTATTACCCTTAGAAAATACTCTGACAAAGTCTCTTCTCCAAAACCTGAGAATATTGATGTTGCTGTTGACCAATATATTGTACTTATTCATGAATAGAGCAAAAGAAATTTAGATAGTATATTAGACAATTTCAAATAATAAAAATAACCTACCACTGCTGTCTAATCTGAAAATACCACTATCTGATACTTAGACCATCTCAGAGACAACTGACAAATACCATACATACATTATTTATATGTTTTCCTGAGTCTCTGGTCAAGATGTTGTAAGTCCAGATCTATTCTCATGATTCACCTAGCTTTTTATTAAAGATGTCTGATATGAGAATATTCTTATTGATGTTGAACAACATCCCCCTCACCTTTATATTCTGGATTAAAAACTTATAAGAAAAGGTTTACAAGACTTTATATCTTGAAGCATTGGAACAAGTTCCTTGTAAACCAACATCAATGGTAGTTTTCTAGATACCTACTCCTGCACTTTACCTGGCACAGGATATTCAGGTACACTAGAGAATCAACTTTATTTTCTAAATACCTCACAACTCTACTAATTGCAAAGAGTTAGTGCAAAATTGTATTAGAAGGGATGTGGAATCTAGTCTATTATATATATAAAACTAAATGTGGAATAATGGGGCTTGGTAATTGCTTAGTCAAATTTACCTAATCATTCCTATAGCTACTCTTTTCACTCAAAAAATGCAATAAATTCATTAAAAATAAAAAAAATTCAGAAAAAGTTGAAAAAAACCTATAGAAAATTAGGCAAAGTATTAGAGGACTAAAAGTATAGCAAACTGGAAAATATTGGAGAAAAATAGTATAGCAGACTGCAAACAAAACTACTACCAGTTATTGGAAGAAGAAAGTATAGCAAACTGCAAACTATTGGAGAAAAGGAGTATAATATACTATAGACAATCTACTTACTATATACATTATAGACAAACTGTTGGAGAAAGAGAGCATAGTATACTATAGACAATACTAAAACTGTTGAAGGAAGAGAGCACAGCAACCTGGCAGACAACACTATATACTATTACACAGACTGTTGGAGGCAGAGAACATAGCAACCTGGCAAACAATATAATATTAACTCTACTCAGAATTAGTAGAGGGTTTAAGTTGGGCTGGAGATCTAAATAAAAATCTTGTATTATATATACAAGAAGAATGTAGGAAGATAGTGCTTGGTAATTGCTTAGTCAAATTTACCTAATCATTTCTATATTCTCTTTTTTCACTCAAAAAATGTAATAAATTCATTAAAAATTAGAAAAAATTCAGGAAAAATTGGAAAAAAGAGCAGAAAATGAGGCAAAGTATTGGAGAAAGGAAGTATAGTGAACTGTAAACTATTGGAGGAAAGGAGTATAATAGACTATATACAGTACTACTTACTTTGCATACTGCAGACAAGACTACTAGAGAAAGAGAATATAGTATATTACAGTGCACATACAAGACTACTTACTGTTATACTTACACAGACTGTTAGAGAAAGAGAGCACAGCAACCTGACAGACAACATAGTATTAACTCCACTTAGAATTAGTAAAGAGTTCAAGTTGGACTAGAGGTCCAGATAAAAACTTTGTTTATTATATATATAAGACTAAATGTGGGATGATAGTTGCTTAGGCAATGCTTTGTAAGCATTTTTCAGCACACTTGCTCTTTTTTCCTCTATTTTCACTCAAAAAATCCAATAAATTCATTGAAAATTGAAATAAATTCAGAAAAAATCAGAAAAAACTACAAATTATTGGAGGAGGGTAGTATAGTAAACTGGAAACTGTTGGAGGAAAATAGTATAGTAGACTGTAGACAAGACTACTGGCAGTTATTAGAGGAAGGAAGTATAGTGAACTAAAGACTGTTGGAGAAAAATAGTATAATATACTATATATAGTACTATCTACTTTACATATTGTAGATAAGAGTATATTGGAGAAAGGGAGTATAGTATACTATAGACAATACTAAAACTATTGGAAAAAAGGAATACAGCAATTTGATATTATAAGATAGTTCCTAGAAAAGAAACTATTTCCCACATATTCCTTAACTTAGTGGATAATATCCAGAACTACAATACTAGAGGAATATAAATAGTATAGAAAGACTTATATAAGATATGTACAGTTATTAGTCAGGGTCATATGATCATAGAAGATAGATATATAGACCAATAGACCTTTGTATAAGTAGCAGCATAATTCAACAAAGAACTCTATTGAGTTCTTTCTGAACTTTCACCTCAGATAAACCTTAAGTCTTTACAACTTAGCATTAATATCTGATAGACAATACTATATACTATTATACAGACTATTGGAGGCAGGGAGTATAGCAACCTGCCAGATAATATAATATAAACTTTACTCAAAATTAGTAGAGAGTTCAAGTTAGACTGGAGGTCTAGATAAAAACCTTATTTACTATATATACAAAAAGAATATGAAAAGTAATGGGGCTTTCTAAGCATGACAAAGCTTTACCTGATTATGACTAAGATTTACCTAATAGCTTTCTCTTCACTCAAATATTCCAATAAATTGATTAAAAACTAGAAAAAAATTGAAGAAAGAAAATATAGCAAACTGGAAATAGTTGGAGAAAAATAGTATAGTGGACTGGAGACAAGACTACTGGCAGTTATTGAAAGAAGACAGTATAGCAAACTACAGACTGTTGGAATAAAATAGTATAGCAAATTGCAAACAAAACTATTGGTAGTTATTAGAAAAAGAAAGAAGAGCTGAAGATAGAGCTAGATATCATATAGATAATCCTAATCATCATTATCATCTTTTTTACCCTTTACTTTAAAATATTTCTTTTATTCCTATTTGAAATAAAAAAAAAAGAGGAAGATATTATTTACCTCTTCTATATATTGATCCCAACAATCTTTCTTATTATTCTTTGCTTTAAAATATCTCTTCTGCTTCTGTTTGGAATAGAAAAAGAGGAAGAAGACATTATACTATTTCTTTATATATTCCTGCAAACCTAAATGAAGCAATGGCTGATTTATATTGACAACAACAAGTAAATCAAGTACAAATGGAACTAATAGCTTAGATCAATAAAATAATAATTGAATGAAGAAATAAAAAATGTGATGGTCTAGATTATGATGAATGGCAAGCAAATGAAAATAGTAATAGAAATGTAAACCAAGTCATAGAGGAAAACCTTGGTAAAGTTCAGATTGTATACTATATATCAGTCTCCAAGAATGGCTGTTTAGTAGATAAATAAGATGTAGGATGAAGAATAGAAAGTGGAATATCATTGGTAACAACAGCTTCTTGATTTTGATAACTTATAAGTATACTAAATTGTAAGTAACAGATTTTGAATTTATTAACAACAAATTCTTACTGGGTATATAGGATAATAATAGTATAAATGATGAATTGAATCAAATCAATGATAATGAAAATATAGTATGTCAATTTTTGTATTATCAAATTTAGTATACTTATAAGTTATTAGAATCAAGAAGCTGTTGTTACCAATAATATCCTACTTCCTATTCTTTATCCTGCATCTCATCTATCTGCTAGACAGCCTCTAATATATGTGTAAATTTATATTCTTGATATAGCAGAGCAGCTCAATATCAAGAGAGCCAATAACAATAATCTAGATTCTGTAGTAATAGACAATATTCAGACAATACTTCTGGATAGTCATTTATATATTGGCTAGTATTATTATACATATGAGCTTATTAGAGACAAACCAGTAGATGAGCAGCAGAAGGTCAGGATTAGATTGCATGTAGATCTATAGCATAATTAGTGAACTCACAATCTATCTACTGCTGAAGAGATTGTAGTTATTATTTCTAAAAAAGAAGTCTATTATGCACTAAATAATAGAGATATGGTGTTATGGGCAAGAGGAGGACAACTTGAGCAAATAAGCCAGAATAGTCCTTTATATGCTGCTCTTCATTATGTTCTATTATTTCTAAAAGAGAAGAATAAATTCATGGTGCTTAACTGAGAGAATGAAAGAAGAATAGAAGTATCACAAATAGCCACTTACTAATTTGTGAGTTGATATTTTATAATCAAAAGGCTTAAAAAAGCAAAGTTTAAACAGTAGCAAAAGATGTTGTTAAGTCTAAGGTTTATCCTTAGATATACAGTTCTTAAATATATGATTGTGGTAGTTTGTGTACCAGAATAGTCTAACATATAATTACTATCTATTGTTCTATATATAGAAGTGCTATTGTTCTTGAAATAGAGATAACCTAACCATCTTAGGGCAGTCCTTTATTCTATTCAAGGACAGGTGATAATTTATGGATAAAGATCAATATTATATACAAATATTGAGAATCTTGTATTTCTATGGAATCTTATTGCCTCAGGTTCTATTTATGACCAAAAAAAGTGCATTGAAAAAAGCTTCATGATGGTCATTGAAGCAAACAATTACATTAAGTGGTTTCCAAGATATCAGCAATTTAGTATCTTGTGACTTGGTAATTGCTGACTGATCTGCTGATAACTCAGTGAATACTGATTGTCTTGAGACATTTTTGATACCATTTGAAAGATCTTCTTAAGGGCTTTTGGTGGCCATTTAGATTGTTGAAATTGGTTAAGTATTCCCAGAGTTATGGTTCAAATAAAGTTTGTAACAGGAAAACAAAAAGATGGAGAGAAATGGACTTGCTCACAAGTGGTCTCTAATACATGCTACTATATGATTGTTCTAACATTATATTATGGGTTTTTGAGTAAAAGAAAAAAGCATTTCTCAAGCTAATTAATAATAGTTTCTTTGATACTACAGTAGCTTATATTTATACTATTGAGTTTTAGAAGAAAGATCTTTCTCATATTTATCTGCTTATCTTTCTACATTCTCAAGATTGCATTTGAGATTCTTATCACATAAACTTTATGATTTTAGCATAGCTACTTGATCCTTAACCACAACTACTTCTCTATGCAAAAGTCATTAAATATATGTTGTATAGTCTACGTAGTGCTAACAATCTCTAAGCTAAGTATATAGTCAATAGACAATATAGTAAACACTTTCCCAAAGACTATAGAAAAAAAAATAGACTAGGCTAAGAACAGTTATTCACTCTATACTAGATCTAACAATAGCTTGGTATTTGAATGCAATAGGGCTAGGTTCACCAATTAATATATGGTCCCTTACTATCCTCGATTTCTTTTTCTCTTTGATTGTTATATTAATATAGAGATCTCTACTGGATTAAGAACTGTCAAGTATCTGAGCAAGTATATCTATAAGGGTTCTAACAGAACAACTATGGAAATTAGTGATAGGGTGCAGAATGAGATTAAAACACACTTGGATAGTTGGTTTACTAGTCCAACTAAAGCTTGCTAGAAGATCTTTGAGTTCAATATACATGGAAAGTCACCAGCTGTCCAACATCTTCCTGTCTATCTTCCCAATAAGTACTATGTCAACTTTCATGTATACTAGACTGTCAATAAAGTATTGGCTAAGCAAAATGTAGAAAAAACTCAGCTAACTACTTGGTTTGACTATAACTCT
>Ga0153975_1000629_pt1 | contig 11209 bp, 10 predicted proteins | sample TSGA059MetaG_FD_104694 | JGI IMG/M metagenome (GOLD analysis project Ga0153975, IMG submission 104694) | Attine ant fungus gardens microbial communities from Georgia, USA - TSGA059 MetaG | ecosystem: Host-associated > Fungi > Mycelium > Unclassified | place: USA: Georgia, Yuchi Wildlife... | reverse complement strand
CCGTGGGCTTTCTCATAGGCATGCCGCGCCTGGGTTCCGGCTGCATCGTCTTTAAACCAGCAGACCCCGCCATCAAAACGCAGCCAGTCGAGGTCAGGATGTTGAGCAAACAGGGTGCGATAGCGATCAATGCCCGCCATGCGCAGCGCGTGGTAGGGCAGGGAGCGCTCACCCGCTGAGTTGAGCCACGACAGTGAACGTCCCGATGCGCCGGAACAGAGCGCCGCTTCGGTCACCAGCGTCACTGCCGCACCCCGTTTGGTCAGCTCCAGCGCCGTCGACACACCGATCACGCCACCACCCAGTACCACCACTTTCAATTCAGTTTTTAACGCCATTATCAGGTTCCTTGCTCAGTTACAGCACTTCAGAGAGAAAACGTTGCAGTCGCGGCGACTGCGGTGCATCAAAAATGGCACCCGGCGGTCCGGCTTCAACAATCTCGCCTTCATCCATAAACACCACCTGATCCGCCACCTTGCGTGCAAAACCCATTTCATGGGTCACCACGACCATCGTCATGCCGCGACGGCAGAGATCCGCCATTAGCGTCAGGACACCTTTCACCAGTTCGGGATCGAGTGCGGAGGTCGCCTCGTCAAACAGCATGACTTCGGGGTCCATCGCCAGCGCACGGGCAATCGCGACGCGCTGCTGCTGGCCGCCGGAGAGATCGCGTGGCCGGTGATCGGCGCGCTGACCCAGGCCCACCTCTTCCAGCCGCTGACGCGCAATCGCCATTGCCTGTGATTTGGGCAGGCCTTTGACCCGCCACAGGGCCAGCGCCACGTTCTCCAGCGCGCTGTGATCGGGGAAGAGGTTAAAATGCTGAAACACCATGCCAATCCGCAGCCGCAGCGCATCAGGCTTATCGTGCAGCACCGATCGGTCAGCCAGCAGGACATCCCCGGACTGCGGTTCGTGCAGCCGGTTGATGCCGCGCAGCAGCGTCGATTTACCCGAGCCGGATGGCCCGATAATGCAGGTGGTGCTGCCTGGCGCGACCCGCAGCGAGACGTTACGCAGCACCTCAATCGGGCCATAGGCCAGCGTCAGATCGCGTAGCTCCAGACTGGCGCCGTGCCAGCTCGCGCCGTTCAGGTTATTCATGGGTGCCTCCGATTCGGGGTTGCGTGACCAGTGAAACGCCGGGCGCTCTGACTTCATCCACCTCTTTTAAGCCGCTTTTCGGTGCCGTCAGGCGACGGCGGCCGGTGCGATAGCGCACATCGACATAGTTGACCATGTGCGTCAGCGGCACGGTGATGATCAGATAGAACAGCCCGGCCAGCATCAGGGGCGAGAGGTTGCCGGTGAGCACCGCCGCATCCTGACCCACGCGAAACAGCTCCCGCTGCTGGGTCATCAGGCCCAGCAGGTAGACCAGCGAGGAATCTTTGATGATGGCGATGAACTGGTTAACGATGGCGGGCAGCACGCGGCGAATCCCCTGTGGGATCACTACCAGTCGCATTGCCCGGCCATAGCTCATCCCCAGCGCCCGGCAGGCCTCCATCTGGCCGCGCTCCACGCTCTGAATCCCCGCGCGGAAAATCTCGCCCATATAGGCGCTGGCGATCAGGCTGAGGGCGAAGATTCCCAGCGGATAGGGCGTTGGACCGAACAGCTGATAGCTGAAGCGCGCCAGGCCCTGACCAATCAGCAGAATGGTCAGAATCGAAGGCAGCCCGCGAAACAGATCGGTATAGAGCCGGGCCGGCAGGCGCAGCCAGCGTGAGGGCGAAATGCCCATCAGCGCCAGCAGCAGCCCAAACAGCGTGCCGAGCAGCGTGGCCGCCAGCGAGATAATCACCGTGTTGACCAGCCCGGTGGTCAGCATCTGCGGCAGCACTTCCATCATTGATGGAAAATCAAAGAAGGTGCGGGAAAGAATTGTGAGCAGGTCCATCGCCGTCTCCATGCAGGGCGGGGGTTCCCCCGGTTAACTCAGGACGCGAACGTCCGCCTCTTTATTGCCCGCCAGGCAGATACTGTTTTGGCATCGGCGATCCGGGGAACCACTTCTCATACAGTCGTTTCCAGGTGCCATCCTGCATGGCGGCTTTGATGGCCTTGTCCAGCGCGGCCTTGAAGGCGGGTTTGCCTTTGGCTATAGCGATTCCGGCCGGTGCATCAAATGACGGGATGTCGGCGGCAGAGACCAGTTTGAAGCGTTCGGCGTAGCTTTTGGCCGCCTCGTAGTCCAGGAAGATGGCGTCGAGCGTGCCGTTGTTGAGCGCGGAGACGGCGCTGTTGTTATCCGGGAAGCGCACCAGGTCCGTCTGTGGGAAGTGTTCGACGGCATAGCTCTCCTGCAGCGTGCCCTGCACGACACCGAGCCGGTGTTTTGCCAGGCTGGCGACATCCTTCACGCCGCTGTCAGATCGGGTGAGAACGGTGAGAAATCCCGCCAGATAACCCGTCGAAAAATCGACCGTCTTTTCCCGCGCAGGCGTGATGCCGATAGCCGCCACCGCCGCGTCATACTGACCGTTAGCCACGGCCGGCATGATCGCCGAGAAGTCCTGACCAATAAAATCGACCTTATCGATCCCGATACGGTGGGCGACATCCCGAAAGAACTCGACGTCAAAGCCGGTGAACTGACCGCTGGCATCCGTGAAGGTGTACGGTTTGGAGTCGCCGACGCTGGCGACGCGAAGCTGACCGGGTTCGATCAGCCCATAAGGATTGTTGTCGCTGGCAGCCAGCGTACAGAACGAAAGTGAACAGAGTGCGAGGGCGGTGCCGAGCAGTGTGCCCAGGGTGGTTTGCGATTTCATAGCTCATCCGTTTTTGCAGGTTTAAACATCAGAGACTGTTGAGCCAGCAATTATAATTGAGACCGGTCTCAACGCAGGTGGCACCTTAAGACGTGGGCATTGTGAGACCGGTCTCAAGGGGTTACAATGAGTTTAAGCACAGCCTTTTTTCGGCGTCAATATTCCTGTCATCAACCTGTGATTCAAAATAATTATGACAAGTCAGAAACGACAATCGAAAGCGCCTACCGTGGCGGATGTGGCACGTGCAGCAAACGTCTCTAAAGCTCAGGCGGCGCGTGCGCTGGGAGGCTATGGGGCGGTCAGTGATGAGGTGCAGGAACGGGTCAGCAGCGCAGCCTCTGCGCTGGGCTACCGTCCGAATGCACTGGCCCGCAGCATGAATACCGGGCGTTCTAATACCATCGGTGTGATTGTCGGCGATATCGAAAATCCTCACTTTGGCCTTGCGCTGCGCGGGATGGCCGATGTGGCACGCACGGCGGGTTACCATCTGCTGCTCAGTAACAGCGATGAGAAACTGCAGGCTGAGCAGGATGCAGTGCGGGTGATGCTGGAAAAGCAGGTCGACGGCATTATCGTTGCGCCATGCTGTTCGGAGCACCAGCACAACAGCCATCTGACGCAGGTACTGGAAGAGGGCAGAGCGCTGAAATTATTTGATCGCGCAGTGACTGACCTTGATGTGGAAGCAATCTGCTGCGAATTTACTGACGTCGCTGAACAGGCGACTACCCGATTGCTGGAGGCAGGTCATCGTCATATCGCCTATGTCACCAGCATGGCGCTGGTAACCGACTACAGCACGCCGGGCGATTTTGGCCTGACGCCAGTCGCCCAGCGCGTTGGCGGCATGATGCAGGCCTTTGCTGCCGCGGGCGTGGAATTTGATCCAACGCTGGTGAAAGTGAACGCGCTGGATGAAGCGGAGATTGCCCGTATTGTGGCTGAGCTGTGGCAGCGTCCGCAGCCGCCTACGGCGCTGGTGGCCTCAGACAGCGTGGTCGCGATGTGGCTGCTGCGGGAAGTCACGCAGCGCGGACTGCGCATCCCTGCCGATCTCTCCTTTGTGATGTATGACAATTTTCCGTGGAGTGAGATTGTCACGCCGCCGCTGACGGTGGTAGCGCAACCAGTGTATGAAATGGGCCGGGAAGCCGCACGACGCCTGATTTCGGAGATACGCGGCGAAGCCGTCGGGCCGATGCCGCGCTTTGATGCCCGCCTGATGATTCGTCAGTCGATTGCTGCGCCGGCCAGCTTTGTCAGCGCGGAATGATTAGGTCATCCGGGCCAGCCGAGCAGGCGACTTAGCTGGCGCATAGCTGCGGTAATTTGCGTGTCGCTGCAATTACCATAGCCAATAACCAGCCCCTGCTGCACCGGTTCGCGCAGACAGAAGGTCGAGAGAGCCGTGGGCGCGTAGCCCGCCTGGAGCAGTGTGCGGGTAATAGCGACGTCATCCCGATGAGGATCGAGTGGCAGCACCAGATGCATACCGCTGTTACCACCCAGCAACGGAATCGCCTGACCTGCAGCGCGCTGCAGTTCGGTGCGTAGCCATGCCTGTCGCTGACGATAGAGACGACGCATTTTGCCCAGATGTCGGCGATAATCACCACTGAGAATAAAACGCGCCAGCGCCTGTTGTTCCAGCCGGTTTCCGCCGCGCAGGATCTGATGCAGTGCCGGTCGCAGACGCCTGACCAGTGGCGCGGGCAGCACCATAAAACCGATGCGCAGTGCGGGGAATAGCGTCTTGCTGAATGAGCCGAGATAGATAACCGGAGCATTATCGGTCATGCCCTGCATCGCCATTACAGGTTCGCCGTGGTAATGGAAGTCGCCATCATAATCATCTTCAATAATCCAGGCCTGGTGCTGCTGCGCAGCCGCAATCAGCGCCAGACGCCGGGCCGCGCTCATGACGACGCCGGTGGGATACTGATGGGTAGGCGTGGTATAAATCAGACGGGGTGGAACCTGTTTCCAGTGTTCCGGCTCGGGGGCCATTCCCTGGTCATCGGTGCGGATCGGGACAACGTTAAGTTCTCCGGCCTGCAGAGCCGATTTGGCATTACGATAACCCGGTTCTTCAATCCAGCCATAATCGCCCGGATTACTCAGCAGGGCGACGCACAGCGTTAACGCCTGCTGCACACCTTCAGTAATCACAATCTGTCCGGGGTCACAACGTACACCGCGCGTGATACGCAACTGTTGCGCCAGTACGGCACGCAGTTCTGCTTCACCAAAGGGATCGCCATAGCCGAGCAGCGACGGTGGCGGGTGACTCATTACCTGACTCAGCGCCCGGCGCCAGGCCGCCATCGGGAAATGGTTCAGAGCCGGTATGCCGGGTCGCAGCGGCAATGAGCCGGTGTCGATCCACTGGCTTTGGTGAAAAGCTTCAATCCGTTTTGCCAGCGGCCAGCTGGCTAGCGTGTCGTCATCCGCCTGCCCGGCAGGCAAAGCCAGTGAGCTGACGCGGCTGCCCTGTCGATCGCTCATCAGATAGCCCTCAGCCTGCAGCTGGGTCCAGACGTTAAGCACGGTATTCCGCGACACCTGCAGCTCAACTGCCAGCTGCCGCGTAGACGGTAACATCGCGCCAGCGGCAAGCTGCCCCTGCAAAATGCCCTGTTTTATCCGCTGATAAAGTTGCTGCTGCAGCGTGGTCCCGGCGGCGGATATCAATGGTGCCAGCAGCAAAGGGGGGATCTCTGGCTTCATAGTCGGGTCCCGTGGATCTATCATTTTTCCTGATTGTGGTACTTTTTAACCCACCATGATAGTGGCAATCTGTGGATATCATCTGCAGCCGGGAGGCGATATGTCACAACACCTGAATCAATTCGGTCAGCCGGTCGGCCAGCCTTTACCAGACTGGCAACCCCGTCCTTTGCCCCAGCATCAGGTTTTCACCGGCGAGTCATGTCGGCTGGAGCCGTTCAGTGCAGCACGGCATGGTGATGCACTGTATGAGGCCTGGTCACTGGCTGAAGATGGGCGTGACTGGACTTACCTGCCTGTTGGGCCCTTTACCGGGCACAATGCGTGGCAGGACCATGCAGCACAACTTGAAGCCAGCCGCGATCCGCTACATTTCGCCGTCATCGATCTGGCTACGGAGCAGGCGGTGGGCAGCCTTTCATTAATGCGCATCCAGCCTGAACATGGCGTAGTGGAAGTCGGGCATGTCACGTTTTCGCCCCGGCTGAAGCAGACCCGCATGGCGACGGAAGCGCATTTTCTGCTGATGCGTTACGCTTTTGAAACGCTGGGCTATCGCCGCTATGAATGGAAATGTGATAGCTGTAATGGGCCTTCCCGTAAGGCCGCGGCCCGTCTCGGTTTCCGTTATGAGGGGGATTTCCGCCAGGCGATCGTTTACAAAGGCCGTTCTCGTGACACCAGCTGGTTCTCGATTATCGATAGCGAATGGCCGCAGGTGAAAAAGGGCTTTCAGCGATGGCTGGCGGAGGATAACTTTACCGCCGACGGTCAGCAGCGAGAGAAGCTGGAAGCACTACGCGACAGACCCTGATTGGGTAGTGGGCTCACAATAGAATATCTTTCAGGACCGCTGCCAGAAGGGTGGTGGTCATGAGGATAGATAACCGTTTGATCCAGCGCATATCAGTGCTCAGTGTCACAACGTCATTTCTCAGGCTGTCGACAGCGCCCGTTAATCGGAAATTCATTTCACTGAGCATCGCTTCCATCTTATCCACTTTGATTTCCAGGTGATTAAAACGGATGGCCAGCTTGTCAGTTTTTCTTTCAACATGGCCAAGCCGCTCGTCGATCTGATTAACTTTTATGGTGAGATGCCCGAGCCGCTCGTCAATCTGATCTACTTTCGTCGTCAGCTTGCCGAGTTGATCGTCTATCTGGTCGACTTTGGTCGTAAGTTTACCGAGCCGCTCGTCGGTCTGTTCAGCTTTTGTCTGAAGCTGGCCGATCCGGACGTCAATATGATTGGCTTTGGTCTGAATCTGACCGAGCTGCTTCCCGACCTGTGCGCCTGGCTGCCTCTGCTGCATATCGGTAAACACCTCCACCATCGCCTCCGCTTGCTGATCGTCGATCCCCGCCTGTTGCAGCGCTTTAAAGGCTTTGTGGGTACTCATCATTGTGATGAGTCTCACGACACCTCCCTGTGTACTTCGGCGATAACCGCATTATGACAGGAAAAAAGCGTATCACCACTCAGTCGGTTATATTTTGCGCGCCTTGCCGAAAAATATCAATTATTACAACAGGTAACGTGCAGAGGAGTGCGGGTTGGCTCGCAACAGGAAGTCGATGACAGGATGAGGCGCCTCTGCGGTAATCCGCAGAGGCGGGAGAAGAAAAAACGGGTCTTAAGGCTGTGGTACGATTTTAATTTCAACCATGCCGATGCCCAGTTTGCGCGGATCCTGACCTGTGATATTGCCGGTGTTACTCAGCTGCGGCTCAGGGGGGGCAATGACCAGTTGATGGCTGGCGCCTGGGTTGTCGAAATGCAGGGTATGCGTCGATACCTCTTCGCCCAGCGACAGCAGTTGCTGCTGATCGCCCACCCGAACCGGGATCGCGCGATGTGCGTTGGGGCCATACGCGCGTGCGGTAATGACCAGATCAAACTTAGCCGGGAGTGCATCGACATAATCGATATGCACTTCTGGCGCGAGATTGGCGTTTGACCAGCGCCCCCAGCTCTCTGGCCGTGAGATGCCGCTGAAGCTTTTAATCGTTTCCGGCGCGCCGGGCACATCAAGCCGGAAGCTGTCGGCGCTATAGCGAATGTTATTATCTTCAATGCGGATCTGCGCCAGGTTCTGCTGGTAACGTGCCTCGCTGACAGCGCCGTCCGGGAACTGCACTTTGCCTTTCCACTGCGGTTTGTCGACATGTGTCACGGTTGGCGTGCCGCCGAGCTGCCCCATCGCCACACAGAGATCGCCGGAAAGAGCCAGCGAAGGCTGCCAGAGTCGCGCCATTTTAAAACAGCGATCCACCCAGAGGAATTTATCGGCTGAAGCGAAATCGGCCAGCTGATAGCGCAGCGGGGCCGAATATTCCCCTTCCGGCATCGGCTCAACATGCTTATCGCTGATGCGGAACAGAATCGGCAGTTTAAAGGTGGTGCCTGAGAAGCTGAAGGTATTCTTCGCCTGATCCACCGTGAAGCTGTCTATCTTCTTCGGGAAGTTCCAGAGCTGGATGATGTCGGGTTTCCAGCTCGCCACCTTACTCTTCATGTCGTCGAACTGGGTGGAGAGCGAAAGAGAAGAAAGGCTGCTGCGGCCCAGGCCAATCGCGTTATCGCCGCCGAGAATATCCAGCAGCGTCGCGCCATTATCCAGCGTGCTGCGCTTCGCCTCCATCAGCTCCGCCTGCGGTTTATCACCCCGGATCACCATGAACAGATTGCGACGTGGCTGTTTGACCAGCCACGGATGCGCCGTGTTGTTCATGGCCAGATGATCGGAGCTCACCACAATCACGGTGTTTTTAAACCACGGCGACGCTTTGATGCGTGTGATCAGCCGCGCCACATGTTCCTGCGAGCAGGCGACCGCGCTGAAGGACTGATTCGGTTTGCCATCAATGCTATAGCTCCTGCGATCGCAGCTGCGTGAGATAAACCCGTCCGGGTGATGCGTATCAACGGTCAGCGTAAACAGTGCGAAAGGTTTACCGGCCTGCGAGAGTTCCTGATACTTCTCAAAGACTTCATCCAGCACCGTATCGTCGTAATAACCCCAGTTATTGCGATAAGCAGGATCGGCAACGCGGCTTTTCAGCTCCTGCGAACCATAAAGATTTTTGGGGTCGAAACCGTGCGATTTCAGGAAGACATCTTTACCGGCAAAACGCAGATCGGCACCCTGAATAAACCAGTTCTGGTAGCCGGAGTTTTTCAGGATGTCGCCCAGACAGACGTTTTGCGGATAGAAGCTGGAGAGCGATGCCGACGCATTACCATCAAACGGCGCAAACAGCGGAATGCCGCACTGTGAGGCGACCATGCCTGCAATGGTGTAGTCGGTGCCGGGTAACTGTTCGGTTTCGCTGAAGTCGATACTCTGCTCTTTCTGCCGGCTCAGCTCAGGCGCCAGGCCAGGAAAGGCGATGGGGTCGAAATAGGTGCGCTCTAAGCTTTCACCATAGATGTAAACCACGTTAAGGCGCGGCTGTTCAATGCGATTACGCGGCACTTTATAGAAGTTGTCGAAGTCAGAGTCCGCCATCTGGGTATGCGACACGATGAGCGTCGCGACCTGGCGAAAGGCCGGGGTGGTCTGCACCGAACCGAGCGCGCAGGCGGCAGCCAGCAGTGACCAACCCATGTGATGGGGACGCTTACGCCGACGCAGAATCCACGACAGCAGGCAGAACAGCAGGAACAGCACAATAATCAGTCCAATCGCGGGCACCACATATTTACTGACACCCGCGCCGGTCAGGCTGTTAGTCAGCGTATAGAGCACCGCATCGTTGATGCCGTCACCGGTAAAATAGTTGCTGGCATAAAGGGTGGCGTTCAGGACAACGAAAAGCACCAGCATGATAAGAACAAGAATAAACCAGAATTTGTTACGCCCGGCTTTACAGGAATAGATTGCAATAGCGGCCAGAAACAGCACGACGGAGACCAATTCGGACAACGGTAAATCCTCTCTCTACAGGGTTGCACGAGGCTTCACGCAACCGGCCACCTTCGGGGGATGGTTTTTCGACAATCTATATTGGCTGTCATCCGGCTGCAACATATCCGGCCCGATTTGTGCGGTGGAGAGCAGATTGGTTCAGAAGTGAGGTTTTCAGGCGTGACGGTGGCTGGCGCACCGTCAGCAGAGCAGAAGTCAGGACGTTTTTCAGAGTTTGCCGGTGAGGTATTGCGCTTCGCCGTCGGCAAAACTCCAGTCACCTTTGTCATTGGTGATAAAGCTGATCATTAAATCGTTGCCCTGCACGCCACAGTGCTCACGCAGCTCACGCGCCAGCTCCGCCATAAAATGTTGCTTCTGTTCACGACTGCGTGGGCTGGTATAAACCCGCACCATCACCAGATTATCGCTGCGGCTGAATCCCAGGCCGGTATCCTGAAACACCATCTGATAGCGCTTGTTTTCCTGAACAATCTGATAACGATCCCGTTCAGGCACCTTAAAGGCTGTCAGCACGGCACGGTGCGCCGCATCCAGCAGTGTACGCAGCTCTGATTCTGAACGACCCTGAATAACATCGAATTGCAGCAGTGGCATGGTGAATTCCTCATCGTGATTAATGAGCCTATGGTGACCCCTTTATCCGGCGGGAAAAAGCGCGTAGCCTGAAATGATTATTCACTATAATGAACAATCGCAATGAAAGAGATGAAAACGGATACGCTGTGGGATCATCTTCACTGGCTGACCGTACTGGCTGAGCAGGGCAGCTTTACCCGCGCGGCGGAGCGGCTGGACGTCAGCAAAGCTGCGATGAGTCAGAAAATCAAAGAGCTGGAGCAGATAGCCGGTGTACTGCTGGTACAGCGTACCACGCGCAGCGTACGACTGACATCAGCGGGTGAGAAGCTGGTGGAGGAGTTGCGCGAGCCTTTTGCCCGCATCGAACAGAGTTTTTTCAGCGTGCGTGATACCGCCGGGCCAGTGCGTGGTCTGGTGCGTATTACCGCGCCGGTGGCGTTTGCCCGGCAGCAGCTGGTGCCGATTATTGGTGAGTTTCTGCATGACTATCCGCAGGTGCGTCTGCAGCTGGATGTGACGGACCGAATTGTGTCGCTGAGCAGTGAGGGGTTTGATCTGGCTATCCGGCACAGTGACACGTTGCCGGAAACCCATGTGGCGCTGCCGCTGTGTGATACGCAGACAGTGCTGGTGGCCTCACCCGCCTATCTTAACCAACAGGGTATACCGAACACGCCGCAGGATCTGGTGCAGCATAACTGCCTTTACTATCCGCGTGGTGTTGAATCACCACGCTGGCGGTTTGTTACCGCAGCGGATGGCGAAGAGGTGCAGGTGCGGATTCAGGGCAGCTTTGCCACTAACAACAGTGAGTCGATACGTGATGCCGCCTTGCAGGGACTGGGAATCGCGATGCTGCCCGACTTCAGCGCCCGTGAAGCGCTGGCCGCGGGCTCTTTGCAGCAGGTGTTACCTGAGTGGCAGCCGGTGGAGGCCTTTGCCGCCCGTCTGTGGATCGTCCGACCCTGGGCGGCGCAGGTGCCCCGCGCGGTCACCACTTTTACGCAGTGGCTACGCGCGCGCTTTGACCGTTGATGGCAATGCCAGCGCTGGTGATGAGGTGTGCATCATCTCGCCAATCAGGCTGCTGCGGTTATACAAACCCAGTCGCAGATTGAAGTCGAGATGCAGTCGCTCGTTGCCGGTTAATTTGATAATCGGTGGTGGCGTCTCTGGCCGCTG
>Ga0153975_1000626_pt1 | contig 11274 bp, 16 predicted proteins | sample TSGA059MetaG_FD_104694 | JGI IMG/M metagenome (GOLD analysis project Ga0153975, IMG submission 104694) | Attine ant fungus gardens microbial communities from Georgia, USA - TSGA059 MetaG | ecosystem: Host-associated > Fungi > Mycelium > Unclassified | place: USA: Georgia, Yuchi Wildlife... | reverse complement strand
TTGATTCATTCTTCTTCTGCATGTAGTGCAGCACAACTGTTTGTACAGTTGTGATGTTTCATGTGATATATTCCCAACTGGACGGTTTTCGACTCTATGACTATCTAGACCCCTATCTATGTCATATGGACTACCAACACTAGGAAGGAGCTTGGGGCTCTTTCACCTGGTCTGATATTTAGAAAAAAAAAGATGTTTTGTCATCAAATTCAACCTTCATCGGATTTCATGTCAAATTTGAAGTGGTTCAGTCAATACACTAAAAGTGTTTGAAAATATTGCTATGCCAATCCATAGAACAGTGTTAGGTGTCCTTCAGAATGTCCTTGCCTTATTTAGTAATTACACGTGACAAAACACCTCTGAAATTGAGCACGGTTATCCGGCTTTCCATAGCAGATATTCTACTATGGTGTTACATTATAAAAATCCGTGGCAGTATGTACAATCTCGAACAGTAAATGTATAAACAAACAAGTCAAGAATCAGCACTGGATAACGAGTCAAGCTCACCCCTGATCACCTCGACGACTTTGTCGGTCGAGGGACGATCCCGAGCTGTTGACCAACATTCATTTATGAAATGCCAATACTTGTCAGGGAGTCCAGGATAACGTGACCGCGAAGGCTTCTCCCCGGTGAATACGTGTTTAGTGACGGCTACATCGGATGAGAGGTAATAATAGGGAATTTTGTTGGTGATGACCTACAAGTGAAGCTAACGCCCTGATCGGGGAAGTTAAGAATTCATTAGACATACCTGAAGCATAATCCCACCGAAGGAATAGACATCGCTATGCCTGGTTGGCCATATTGGCAGGTCATCCTCCGACCCTTCAAGCAGCTCGGGAGCCGACCATCGGATATTTACAGGAAATATTGAGTAAGCCTCAGTGATGCTCACAACGTCAGAGGACACCAGAGAATCGCCGAAGTCGGCGAGGCAAGCAGTTCCATTGCCACGAATGAGTACATCCGTCTGGAGTTAACGTCTGAATACACTTGGAACGATTGAGAAGGCGGAGCTTACCCCGGTTAAGGAACCATGAATGACATCGTTGGCGTGAACTGCAACGAAAAATTACTACTTCAGGTCAAGGGCAGCGAGACTGATACATACGATATTGCAGGCCAGCCACAATATCTCTGAGCTAGAATTGCCATCAGTGTATCGTTTACATGCATCACAAGGAAGACTTACGATTTGGAATCGCCTAACCAGGGTGAGAGTTGTATTGTTCAAATATGTTGTCAGGTTTCCATTCTCTGCCCAAGGGGTGACTATTGCCATCAATGGACCAAATCCAAGTGTGTACCCATATACATGCAGAATATTTTCATGGTGGAGTCTGGTGAGTATGCTGAGTTCGTGCCGTAGACGCTGCGAAATGAGATCATCTGGCGTGACTGAATGCAAATATTCATCGAGGTGCTCACTTTGGACTTTCTCTCCATGTTGTCACTATAATCAGAAGCATATACCCGTAACGATTTCACTGCAACCTGCTGAATTATTAATCGCACAATGGTTAGAGACAGTCTTTGTAAACCCACATGGACCGGTCCCCTATCCCTGTGATAGATACATCTCCATATTTCACCAAACCCGCCAAAGGCATCAGGATAATCGCCCAACTTGGCAATGTGACTCGTGAGATCTTGGAGCATCTCTTCCGGGGGAACTGAGGACTGAAAATGACCAACTATAGTGGTGACAGATAGGTCGCACAGGCACTCACATCCGCAATCACCTTCAACGACGTCTTGGACAGCGACTCCAGCTGCAGCTCATCCTTGATTGTTTCGAGAATACCCCCGGCCGACGGACGATCTTCCGGTACATTCGAGTAACACTGCTCAATAAAATACCAATACTTATCAGAGATTGCAGGATAACGTGACCTATCAGGCATCTTCCCGTCGCATATGCATATGATAACGGCTATATCACGAAGGTAATAATAAGGGAGTTTCCCGGTGAGAACCTAACAGTGGAGCCTCAGTTAACAAGCCCATGCGGAAAGTTTTCATAGACCTACCTGTAGCATAATACTACCCAAGGAATAAATGTCGGTATACTGTGTCGGCCGTACTACTCCGCCATCCTCCGGATCTCCAAGTAGCTCGGGGGCCATACTTCGAAGGTCGCCTTGTGATGTCGAAGTCCAGGAGGTGGTCGAAACGCTTGTAACATCGGAGTACACCAGTGAAAGACCAAAGTCGGCGAGGCAAGCAGTGCCATTGCCATGAATGAGTACATTCGGCTTGATTTAATATATATATAAGCACGCTTGAAGTAGTCGAGAATGGTACAACTTACCGCAGCTAAGTGACCATGAACGACACCGTTGGCGTGAACTACCAATACAGAGTTATAACTGTTATTGAGAGGGATTGACACTACCACGTACGATACTGCAGGCCAGCTGCGGTATCTCTGATCTAGCATTATCGTCACTCTAACATATTCATGCACCACACGTGAAGACTTACAAGCTGGAATCGCCTGACGACAGTGAGAGCCTCATTCTCACGCTCCAAATAGGCTGTCAGGTTTCCATTTTCCACCCAAAGGTTAACTATTGCCATCAATTTGCCGAAACCATAAGTGTAACCATACACAGGTAGAATATTTTCATGATGGAGTCGTGAGCATATTTTAAGTTCACGCCGTATCCTCTGATAACCGCCGGTGTGACTAAGAAACGTAGACATTCATCGAGGTGCTCACCTTGGCCAATTTCTCCATTGTTTCATCGGCTTGATCAGACGTGTACGTCAGTAACGACTTCACTGCGACCTGCCGAATTGTGAATTTTACACTAGTGGATAAAGACGATGTTTGCAAACGAACGTTGATCGGACCCCTACCCGTATGATAGATACATTTCCATATCTCCCCGAATCCACCGCGGGCAACAGGGACGTCTTCAACCTTGGTGATGCAATCTGTGATGTCTCGGAAAACCTCTTCGGGGGCGACTGATGAATGGGACTGAAAGTGACCGACTATAGTGGTGACAGACAAGCCACAGAGAAACTCACCTCTGTTTTCGCTGGCACGGCTGACACCTTGGACAGCGACTCCAGCTCATCTTTGATCATTTTGACAACCCTCTCTATCGACGGACGATCGTGAGTTGCAGTTGACCAACATTGCTCCATAAAATGCCAATAATTGTCCGACAACACAGGATAGTGCAGTCGCTCGGGCTTCTTTCCGGTGTGTATGCATAGCATGATGGATGCCTGGCGTAGGTAGAAATAGGGAGCTTTGCTGGTGAGGACCTTAAAAGCAATGTTGACTTTCTCGCTGGGAACGCTGAAAGTTCGTCCGACATACCTGTAGCATGATACCACCAAACGAATAGATGTCGCTCTGCTTGTTTGGCCTTGCCTGTCGTTCCTCTCTAAGCAACTCCGGAGCCATCCATGGAAGGTTTCCGTGAAATGAGGTTGGTACGGAGATGTTGTCCTCGATATACATCAGAGAAAGACCGAAATCGGCAAGGCAAGCAGTGTCATCAGCATGAATGAGTACATTCAGCTGAGTTAACGGTCTGAATACACTAGAAACTGTCGAGAAAGTGGAACTTACCCCGGTTAAATCACCATGGATGATATTGTTAACGTGAACTGCCAAGAAAGAGTCATAATTCTACGCCAAGTGCATTGGCACTGACACGTACGATAATGAATGCCAGCTGCAATATCTCTGAGCTAAGGATCCCCTTCAGCTCTCGTTTACATGTACTACAAACGCTCACTTACAAGCCTGAATCGCCTGACGACAGTAAGAGTATCATGCTCACGCTGAAGATAGGTTGTGAGATTTCCGTTCTCTGCCCAAGGGGTGACTATCGCCATCAATCTGCCGAAACCATATGTATAGCCAAGAACAGGCAGAATATTTTGGTGGTGGAGTCGGGCGAGTATGCCCAGTTCACGCTGTATCTTCTGCAAAATTACAACATCTAGCGTGACCAACAATATTAATGTCCAAACACTAACTTTGGTTTTTTTCGTCATTGCTTCATCGACGTAATCAGAAGCATACAGTAGTAATGCTTTCACTGCGACCTGCCGAATTGTCAATTTACATAACTGGATAAGATAAATATTGCAACTAAACCTTGATTGGTCTTTGAGACGATTGATAGGTGCATTTCCAGACCTCCCCGAACCCACCGCGGGCAACAGGACGGTCTTCGTCTTTGGTGATATATTTTGTGAGATCCGATAGGTAGGGCTGAAAGTACCAGCTATAGTGATAACATACAGATAACGAAGACACTTACAGCTGACTTCGCCTGCATGAAGTACCCCTGTGAAGTATTATATTGTTGCTAGAACAAGGGGCAGGTGGTTAATGATGGTGCTTCGCGTTAGGCTCCCAGTTGACTCACTCGCTGAAGTGAGCAGGTGAGGACAAACGTTATCAACCTTAATGGAGAGAGACAGGCTGGTAAAAGACCTACATCAGCATCCATGTCGCTTTCCTCTTCTGGATCTCCTGCGTGGTCCCTCCATCCTGTGATACCGACGATCGGTAGCGCAGGCACCTGTAGTGAAAAGTTTCAGTGAGTATGTTGATGTCAAGATCATACGGAAAATATCCTCTAGAATTTCGCGCGCAGGAGGGGAGAAAGGTGAGCCGAGCTGGGATAGAGCTTACGTCAAAAAATTCTTCTTCTTCTTCACTTAAACCACTGTCATCTCCTGCTCCGTCCATCTCAAAAAATTCTTCTTCACTGAAGTCACTGCCGTCTCCTGCTACATCCATCTCTTCTTTGTTTTCGGCCTATTGAATGGGTTTAAATATTGCAGGCAGATAGGGAAATAAATTTAGTGAGGTCATCATTGGCAGATCAAAGGCAAGCCACCGACATTCAACAATGGATGTGCAGATGCGACGTCAGGGCTTTGGTGAGTGTCAGACGAAGTGGTGTTTGTATCGTCATGAGCGGGGGGAAAGTTGTGGCTGAGCAACTGTGTTTTGCGTTGGTCCTAATCATCCTGGAAGCACAAAGGTAAAAGAGCGTACCTGCACGATGGTCAGTGGTTTAGACATTTCGTGTCGTCCGCTAACAACGGAGAGGTAACAGAGATCAGCGGGCGACGTTTTTTACCGCAAATTGAGTACGAAATTAGCGAGCAGGATCGCAGCCGCTCTGACTGAGAGAGATGTGGGCAAAGTGTGATACTTTCTCACAATGAGTCACTGCTGTAGCAGGCCTGAGGCCGTGCGAAAGTTCGGTGGCCGCAGATTTACGGTCGGAAACTGGTCTCGAAAAATTCGCACGCGTTGGTCAGCCGTCGATGCCTATGACCGCGCCACTAGACTCTGTCTCTGTCACTCTAGTAACCACGTCAATCTCTCACAACGTCTCCAGATCCTGAAGAATGCGCAAGCGACTGGTGGCCAGCTACCTGCTGCACCAGGTCCTCGGGACGTGCGTCCCACTGCGTACGCTAGCGCCGTTGTCCCTCTGCCAGGACTGACCAGTCCTCCTCTCCTACTGCAATTAACCTCGACCCGTCCCCCAATCTTCAGGCCAGTCTAGTGGCCCCCCTGGTGACAACCTTCATCTGCATCCTCCTGCAGCCGCTCCTGCCTTTAGATCATCACCTGGTCCATTCCGAGGTGGTCCTCCGCCGCCAGTGGTGCTGGACGAGAGTCGTGCCATTTCTTCGCATACACCCTTGGCACCTATGGACGTTGATCGTCCGCCTCATCCCCGTGATTATCCCAGTTCTTCACATGAAGGTCCAAGTCGTGGGCTGACTGTCCATCAAACCCTCCTCCTGCATCATCCTGTTCCTCCACAGCAAGTGCAGACAGAGGAACTTCGCAATTCCGCTGTTCACGGTCCTGGTCAATGTAATGACCACTTCCACGGCCGTCCACTCAGGGTCCCTTCGTCATCTGCTTCGCCACTGCCACCACATGCGCTACGGCCGTCATGTAAGCAAACCTGCCTCTGTAATTACACTTCAGCACTCATACACGTGTTAGGTAGTAAACTTCACGGCTATCGACGAGTTTCAGCACAAGGAGGATAGCCTCCCTCTGTGACGGCCTTTCCGATGTTGCCTTGGGTATGATAATTCGCTGTGTGCCAACGATTGATCATGGGGATTGATACTATTGACTAATGTATTATGTATGAGGATATTGTAGGATCAAGTAGAATGTGCAATATAAACGTGTCTCTGGGCCCGAAATGCGCTGGAACTGCTGATGGTGTAGTCGAGCGCAATGGCAGCAACACGTCACTGTACCATTGAAAGTAGTAATGACTCGGACTGCATGTGCGCAAAACGCAGTGAAATAACTGGATCACTCTCGAGTAGCTCCTTCCATTTATTTGCGACGGCATCATCCTTACTGAGGATGTGGGTCTGACCATGTTTGAAGTCATCAGGAAAACACTTCCTTACTTAGTAAGCCACATAAGGCGGCAAAGGAGCGTAGGGTGTATAAGCGCACTAGATAGTAGATATGATAGATATAAGGGAAATATATTCGAAAGGAAGATTTTCTACATTCTACGCTTGTCTGACTAAGTCATACGGAAAAATATGTCGATATTGATCATGACCTTTAAATTCCTATGATCGGTCGAACGTTCCTACCATACGTTAACTCGAATATACCGTATCAGAGGTATTTTACTTACTGGTAACTGGAAACATTTGTGCGAGAGAGATGACGGCCGTAGATCATCAACATTGATTAGGACCTTACCATACGTCAACGCGATACACCATATCAGAGATATTTTACTTACTGGAAATATCTGCGCGAATCTCGAGGTTGATTATGTCCAACCCTCATCCATTACTTCCTCTTCACTAATGACATCTGGGAGGCTAGAAACGTGAATGATATCCTCAAATCCAACCAGGTCCAACTCACTCCATATACCGACACAAAGCAGCACGCGCGTTGACTGTGCCGATAAATAATTTCTGACGTGAGATAGGATGTTAATAACGGCGACCACCTCGAGTTCCTCCACCAGGTCCTTGGTATGGTCCATAATCCGGAGGTGGATGACTACCGCCTGCACATAATTCAGAAGAGATGTCAACTAGGACTAATCGGGTACGCAGCTACCGGCGGTGGGGGCGGGGTGGTGGGGTAGCATGTCTGGTAGCACTAGGAATCACAGCATTGCGGAGCGACATCATCAGATCATCAGTTCGGAAAGCGGGGCGTGTAAATTGGGAAGAAAAAAGCGCGACGGACCATCAGAGGAAACCTGACTTGGAAGCTGTCCAACGAACCACGAAATAACAGCGGGTAAAGTAGACGCCTTGTCATCTTCGCGATCTTTCCTGACGTGCTGTAATTCTCTGTCTCGCTCTCTTTCCCATCCAGCAGGGCTGCCAAACTGCTTCCTATCATAAACTTCTGGGGCAAAGTTTCAACTATGCCGAAGTCTGGGGGCCAAAACGTCGGGAGTTCCTTTCTCATTACAATTCATAGAAAATGCAACTTCAATATACAAATGCTATTCATCACTTGCAAAATACTGGACAAGAGAGTACAGTTAATAGTTGGTGGTCTTGTGTGTCACAATTTATGTGCTATAATTTATGTTCGATTTATTTTTTTATGCAACATTGGGATGTGTACTGTATTTGATAGTCTATCCTGTAAGTGAAGGCACGACTGTAATTTGTCAGCCAATTAGAGAACTTGCAAGCGTTTCAAACTCCGCCTGAGCCGCCAGCCCCAGACCTAGACTTCATCCTACTAGAAGCTTATGATAGAATAGCCCCAGAGTGGCCATTTCCTACACGCTCTCTGCACTACACGCTCGACATATTTTCCACGAAAAAAACCGGCCTGGTGTTAGAACACTCAGTGCTAAAATACTACATCTCAACGATGGGGGGTGTGCTGTCTACACTATTTCCATGGGTAGGTACTTATCTCACTGTAACTGTTGGATTGTTAATCCATATGCGCGAGACCATACTTACCACGATTTTCAGGTATGCTCTTCTACCTTTGTGCTTCTAGGGTGATCAGAACCAACGCAAAACACAGCCGCTCAGCCGCCACTTTCGCCCCGCTCGTGATGATACAAACACTACTTCGTCTGACACTCACCAAAGCCCTGACGTCGCATCTGCGCATCCATTGTTGAATGTCGGTGGCTTGCCTTTGATCTACCAATATCGACCTCATTAGATCTATTTCCCATATTTGCCTGTAACATTTAAACCCATTCAAAGGCCGAACACACAGAAGGGATGGATGGAACAGGAGACGACAGTGACTTAAGTGAAGAGGAATTTTTTGAGATGGACGGAGCTGGAGATGACAGTGACTTAAGTGAAGAAGAAGAATTTTTTGACGTAAGCTATATCCCAGCTCGGTTCACCTTTCTTGCGTGAAAAGTCTTACGGACTGTTTCCATGTGATCTGATAGTCTCTTCTCCCCTTACAGATGCTTGGGCCACCGACTGTGGATGTTGACCTCATTGATGTAGGTTCTTTGCTGGCCCGTCTCTTTCCCTTCTCGCCTCCAAGTCCATCGCTGACCTTGCTGACCTTCTCCTTCCTTTTCTTATTTTACGCACCATAGACAGGATTCCTGCAAGCGGAATTCACTGTAAGTCTCTCTATGACCTGTATGTCACCGCTATAGTTGGTCACTGTCAGCATTCACCAGACCGCCCTGAAAAGCTCCGGGACCTTACAGATTACATCACTAGAGACGAAGACCGTGCCGTTGCCCGCGGTGGGTTTGGGGAGGTCTGGAAATGTACCTATCAATCGTCTAAAGGACCAATCAAGGTTTAGTTGCAATATTTATTCTGTCAGTTATGTAAAATTGACAACTCGGCAGGTTGCAGTGAAAGCATTAATAGTGTATGCTTCTGATGAAGCAATGGCGAAAAAGGCTAAAGTAAGTAACCGAATGAAGATCTATTATGCCAGAGGCTGCCATTTTGCAGAGAATACGATATGAAATTGGAATATGCGCGAACCTCCATCATCGTAATATTCTCCCTGTTTATGGCTATACAAATGGTTTCGGCCAATTGATGGCGATAGTCAGTCCCTGGGCAGAGCATGGAAACCTCAAAGCCTATCTTCAGAATAAGCATGTCACTCTAAGCCCCGTCAGGCGGTTCATGCTTGTAAGTGATCCCTTGTAATACAGATGGATAAGAGACTGAAGAGGTCCTTAGCTGAGAGATATTGCGCTTGGCCTCCAATATCGTACGTATCATTGTCGATGCCCTTGGCCTAGATTATAACTCTTTCTTGGAAGTTCACGACAAGGGTGTCGTTCATGGTGACTTAACTGGGGTAAATTTGGACATTCTCTTGACTACTTCAGGTGCATTCAGACGTTAAATCCAGCCGAATGTACTAATCTATGCTGATGGCACCGCTTGCCTCGCTGACTTCGGTCTTTCCCTGGTGTACGCCGAAGATGTCAATATCTCTAAGGTCCTCAGGAGTTCAACATTTCACGGAAATTATCCATGGCTGGCTCCGGAGCTACTTGGCGAGGGGAACGACCCCCCAGTATGGCCAACCAAGCATAGCGACATCTATTCCTTTGGCGGTATTATGCTACAGGTATGTCGACAGAGTTTTAAACGTTTTTGATGAGAATGTCAGCGTTGTTTTAGGTCCTCACCAGCAAAATTCCCTATTATTACGTACGACGTGAATCAGCCATCATCTTATGCATACACAGTGGAAAGAAGCCCGAGCGAGGGTGTTATCCTGTGTTATCCGACAATTATTGGAAATTTATGGAGAAATGTTGGTCAACTGCAATACACGAACGTCCGTCGATAGAGGGAGTTGTCATCATGATCAAAGATGTGTTAGAGTCGCTGCCCGAGGTGTTATTCGAACAAGCGACATCAGAGGTGAGTTTCTATGTGATTTGTCTGTCAGGACTACAGTCGGTCACTTTCAGTCCTCAGTTCCCCCGGAGGAGATGGTACAAGACCTCACAGCTTATATCTCCAAGGACCACGACTCCGCTGTTGCCCGCGGCGGATTCGGTGAGATATGGAAGTGCATCTATCATGCAGATTGGGGACAGGTCAATGTACGTTTGCAAATGCTGTCTATATCTACTCGTCAAGTTGACCCCTTGTCCAGGTTGCAGTAAAATCGTTGCAAGTTTACACTTCCGATAAAACCAGTGAAGCAATAGTGAAATTGACCAAGGTGAAGGCCTTTGATGACTGCATTTCTTAGTCATGATGGAGTCATTTCGCAGAGGATACAGTGTGAACTCGAAATACGCGCAAAACTCGAACATGACAATATTCTACCTCTCTATGGTTACACACGTGGTTTCGGTATATTGGTCGCAATAGTCAACCCTTGGGCAGAAAATGGAAACCTGACAGCCTTTTTGGAGTGTGAGAAAGAAGATCTCACTGCTGTCAGACGATTCGAGATCGTAAGTTTTCCCTGGGGATATATGTAAATGTTAGAATGACAACGATGCTAGCTCAGAGATATCGCGGCTGGCCTGCAGTATCGTACGTGGTAGTGTCAATCCCCCTCAACAAGAGTTATAATTATTCACTGGTAGTTCACGAACACGGTGTCGTTCATGGTCGCCTAGCCGCGGTAAGTTGAATCCTTCTCGACTGCTTCAAGTGTGTTTATATATATATATTAAATCAAGCCGAATGTGATCATTCTTGATGATGGCACTGCTTGCCTCTCCGACTTTGGCCTTTCATCGGTGTACTTCGATATGGCGAGCATCTCGGGCGCCTCCTGGACCCAAGGCAACTTTCGATATATGGCCCCCGAGCTACTTGGAGATTCGGAGGATAACGGAGTAGTATGGCCGACAAAGTATACTGACATTTATTCCTTCGGTGGTATTATGCTACAGGCATGTCTATGAAAACTTCCCGCGTGAGCTTGTTAACTAAGACTCCGCTGTTAGGTTCTCACCGGGAAACTTCCTTATTACTACTACCTCAGTGATGGAGCCATCATAACAGGCATATCCAACGGGAAGAAACCTGATCGGTCGCGTTATCCTGTGGTCCTTGACAAGCATTGGGATCTTATTGAACAATGTTGGTCGAATTGTCCTGAGGATCGTCTGTTGGTCGAGAGTGTTGTCGAAGTGATCAGGGATGAGCTTAAGTTACTGTCCGATTCTAGTGATGATTCCTGAGCTATTTTCTATGTGACATGAATAATTTTCCTTATGCTCAAAAATGAGAAGTAAATATATATATAACTCACTTCTGGAAGGTATG
>Ga0153975_1000622_pt1 | contig 11339 bp, 15 predicted proteins | sample TSGA059MetaG_FD_104694 | JGI IMG/M metagenome (GOLD analysis project Ga0153975, IMG submission 104694) | Attine ant fungus gardens microbial communities from Georgia, USA - TSGA059 MetaG | ecosystem: Host-associated > Fungi > Mycelium > Unclassified | place: USA: Georgia, Yuchi Wildlife... | reverse complement strand
TGTGGAAGCGTTATAATACGCAGTGGCGCCCTCGGTGCATATGTCATAACCTCTAACAGAAAAGGGCAATGGATAGATGCATTCTGGAATCCCGCTGAGAATATCGACAGGGTGGTCGATGTCACAGGTTCAGTAATTCTCCGGGAGAACCTATGACCATACTGACAAGAAACTAGGAGCCGGCAACACCTTTCTTGGTGGGCTTGCTGCGGGGCTGTTCCTCACAAATGGAAATGTCTACGAAGGTTTGACAGCGTGTTTCATGATTAAGACACACATCTAATACGTAGGTAACCATTCACGCGATCTAGCAGCACTATATGCTTCAGTGTCAGCGTCCTTCACAGTCGAACAACTCAGTCTGCCACACCTTACGCTAGGTTCCAACGGAGAGGAAGAATGGAACAATGACTCTCCGCACAGGCGTCTCGAAGTTCTGCGGCAACGGCATAACAAAGAAATAGAAAATAAAAATCATTAGAAGTGCTGATGTACAGAGTCTGATACAACAATAATGCAAATCGCAGGTACCATCGGTGCTCGCTTTCGACTTTACCACTTGAGTTCACGCTGACGGTTGTTGCTGCTGTCCCTGTGGTTGACTGAATTTTGCACGACTTGCAGCGAAAAGCTCTTCTTGCTTTGCCATGAGTTCTTCTGGTGATAGACCCGAATCTTTTATCTTGTCTGCCTTCTTCTCCCGGTCCTGATACACAGTTGATGATATGCTGAGTACTTGTATGAACCTCACGTACCTTCTGTTGTTGTTTGTGGTCTTTCAAGACATCTTCAACTTCAGCCGTGAAGGAGTCGAAGCCTAGCCGCTATAGCACAGTCAGCCGAGGATGAAGTCTATCACATATACACACCTTCAGCGCTCCGATGATATGCTCTGGCGCTATCGTCTTCTTTGATTCTTGCTCACATATCTCGTTTGCTTCCGAGGAGATCAAGTGAATGAATTCTAGCACTTGTGTGAACTTCAAAGAGGACAGGAAGATCATTGACGATGTTCACCTACACAGCATTCTATGACAAGATCTCGCGTCTCCTTCGCACATGTAACCTCGTTCGGTAGTAGCTCTGAGAGCGTAACGTTGGGGAATCCAAACTTATGAGAATGAACGAACAACCAAAGGCACATACCACTAATCATCTTTGCCACCGTTGCCTTCGGCAGGGACAAATCTTCATCCGACGGACCAGCTCCTGAGTGTCCTTCTCGGTCTGACATATCCTCAAGGGCGCGATATGGCCAAAAAGCGAAGGAGGGGTTGGTGGTATGTAACAGCTTTTGCGTTTTGACGATTCCTTTTTTGCCTTTTTCGAAGTCCGAATTTACATCCTCATACCACAACCAAGATGTCGTCGGTGCGTTAACAATCTCGTCGCCGGATTTCAATACACTAACTTATCTCAGGTCAATCCTGTTAATCCAAAGCCCTTCATGCAGGAGCTTACTGGGAAGCCTGTGTTCGTGAGGCTAAAATGGGGGCTCGAGTACAAGGGGTTCCTTGTCAGTACTGATGGGTACATGAACCTCCAGGTATGGACAGTATTAATGCCTATTCTTGTGGATCGCTGATATTTTATATAGTTGGCTAACACAGAGGAGTTCCAAGATGGTAAATCAAATGGTGCTCTAGGCGAAGTGTTCATCAGGCATGTGGTTCATTAATGTATCGTCGATGCTCTCATCAGGTTTCATTTAGGTGTAACAACGTGTTGTATATCATGAGTATTGTTTCCTCTGCTCGAGTTCTCCTTGTTGATATGTTTTGTGACTTTACAGGGAGGCCCCTCCAGAATGATCATGCAATAGACAGGCAACACTTCCAAAAGGCGTGGCTTGATGCAAACCGGTGTGCTCGAATGTACATGGTCAAAAGTGCTGCACCTTCGCAGTTAATACCAGTAATCAGCGTGTTTGAACTTTGCTCAATGCATCAATTTCAGTTGTAAAATCACGATGTGCGTATGTAGTTCTACTAGCTCGGGCAATAGTGTTTTCGTCGTTATTTAAAGATATGGCTACAACTAAATTCTCGCTGGTTCAACGCTTTTCCAAGTGTTTGAAAGTAGGTTTGTTAGTGGCCTCCGTATCCAGTCCTACAGATATATACTAGAGGTCGTTTGCACGAAATACCGTTAAACTTGTCCTAGCTAATGATCATGGAGTCACGTGACCGATGCAGTTATCGGTACTTTCAAAAGGTAAGGAGCAAACAGATTTGCAAACCATTTCTTCCATCCAACATGGCAAAGTCAACTCGATCAAAAGTAAAGCGTTCATTCAGAGCGAAAAAACGCGACGAGGGTGTCTATGCAGCAACTGAGTCTGCACGTCTGCACAGACTCAATTCTAAATTGAGGGCGAAAATTGATGGTGGGGATGAGCACTTAGCGGAGGTGGTAGAACCTGATACTGCAGAAGGTTCGTCGCATTCATAACCCACATTCAAGATGCGGTACCCCTGGGAGGAGACGAGCTGCATCTTTTGGCTTGTCCAACGCATAGATAATCATCGCTTACGCATTTCCTTCCAGATGATTCAAAACGTACTACGGCATCAGGTTCACAAGTTCTCTCAATATTTCTTCGAATTCTAAACCTATTCTTTTGCAGATGCTATGGATCTCGATGAAGCCGCAAATTCATCACTAAAATCATCGCGCGTCTCGACTCACGGTCCAAGGAACTCAAGAAGGGAGGAGTGGAGGAAGTCAAAAGGCATGACGGCTGTACCGAAGTCTACGAGAATGAACCGCCAGGGATTGCCAGCAGCTCGTCGGAAAGCTGGTCGTCCTTCGCGTCGGAGATGATACGTAGTGAACAATCCTCTTTACTTTTTCATCAGTCGCCTCTTGCCATCTGTATACCACTACATATATCAAAAAAAACATATACATAGGCAAATAAGAAAACTAGAGGTACCGTCTCCAATCACAGTACTTGACTAAACTTACTGATAGTTATGTTGATGAGCTATACGAATGATTATGTGTACTTCTCCTAATTTTTTACAACGTTTACCGAATTATGAACAAGCCAACTACGTCGGTTGGTGAAAGGCTACTTTCACATCAATACCACTCAGACGGCTGAACCGAAGTGGATATGTTGTGGGAGTTGAGCGGTTGAATGTCTGTCTCCGTGACCGGGATACTTCGAGTCTATGTTGATCGAAGTTCCGCCACTGTCGCGCTCGTGGTCGCAAGGGGACTTGCTTGTAGCTGATTGAGATGAACTGGGACAAAACTGCGATCAGATCCTTTCAAATAGTCTACCAAGAAGTACATACCCGAACTCATCCATCATAATCCTTTCTGCGATGACATGAACTTGTGGCTTCATTGTCTTGTAGCTGGGTAAGAAGCTGACAAGACCCGTAGAACTTCCAGGGCCAAGGGGAGGAGTCGAAACCCGATCGCCCAATGACGAGTTATTGTGACTGTTTCCCCTCTCGCTAGTGTTAAATGCCTGGAGTCGAATAACTGCTCGGCACGCTGCAATCGCCCTACGCACGTGGTAAAAGAGTGGTTGAATGAACAAGAGAAAAGACGCACGAGACTGCAGCGGCGGGTACCTGACGGCGAGCATTGAGCCCAGAAAAATAAAACAACTGTGCAACTTACGGTTGCAATGCTGCGGTCAGCACTTGTTTCAGTCGGCAAGATTGATCATAGTCATTGAAGCTACTCACACATTCATTTCATCTAAGAGTTTAAATACACGTCAGGCTTGATCCCAGAAGCAAAACATGGTGGGCTCACCATTGAGGTTGAGGACAGCCAAGACCTGTGTGGATGTCAACCTCTGTCGGAGCATATCAGAGAAGAAGACCTACGGCTGGGACAGTGTTGCATGCCGACGCGACGAGGAAGTAAACCAGGCCATCGCGGAAGAGAAGGCCTGAAAGAGCTTCATGCCTGAAACGCTTTCTCAGAGCGAACATTGTCATCGCCAAAATCATGAAATCAAATGCCATCGCTGATATATTGGATGAGCTGCGAAGTATAGCCGAGAACTCAGGCCACTTGCTGTAGACGTAGTTCAGGATTAGAAGGATGTGGTTTGTGTTTACAACCACACAATTTCCATCCCGATCATCCCATGATGCTTGCACGACCATCATGGTGCGAATTAGGATCGCCCACTGGCCAAGTGATAGGCCGAGCATCGACAGAACTGCCCAACGTTTCCACTCCCAAAGTGCCATGCTTTGAAGATAGGGTCAGTGCCTTCAAATAAAATGGTGTAAATCGTTATTTACGCTCTGATCATCAGCGAAGTGGAGGCACTTAGAACTGTTAATTTGCTCGCAACCTGCGAATAACGTATCAGTTAAATCGATACCAAGACGAATCCACCAGCTCACGGAAGTGAATATATACAGAGCCTTGAGAATGGCCAGCAACACCGACATATCAGCAGGGGTGCGCATATTAGAGAGAAAACATACTCCGCAATTAATCTAGCATCACAGAAACAAAGTATGAGTTACGTTATGCGTATAAGATCCGCGCTATGTTACCTTCGTGGCCGCATGGTCAGAGATTATCCTGAAAATAATTTGAGACAGGAACACCAGGGGGAAAATGGTGGCTTACAATCCAACTAATGCAAAGAGTATGCTGTAACGGCACAGAAAAACGAACACTGATTCATTTAACCATATGAGCGCCAGTCGGTTGCCAATAGCTAACACACGTACTCTAGCGGCCTTATAGTCAGCCATGATAACGAATCAAAGAGAGACGCACCAAAGGCCATGCAAACTTACGCCTGCCCATGAAGATGGAGAACTCGAAACTGCTAGTCATGCAAATTTCCCAAATATAAATTCCGAACAGCAGATATACGGCCTTTGTGAATGCGCCTACAAGGGCAAGATTATTAAGCTCTGGGATTTCCTAGAAAATCAGTTAAATACTCACTGCCCTCTTTCTCTATTTCCTCTTGGGTTTTCCAGTTAATCATTTTGAATGACTTACTGATACGATTAAAGGGGTGACAGTGAGGGAAGATAGGAAATTGTAGGAACAACCAGTGAAGAGCCAAAATTTAGTGGCCCGTCCGATTTATAGACCTCCTGCACAAGATATTCAGGGATCAGTATCCAGTCCTCAGCAGTGGCGTCAATGTCTCTCTCGGGCCCAGCAAGAACCGAGAAGTGTACATTGGGTGTTACGTACCTCCTAAGCATGGATGCCCTCACGGCGGCCGTATATTTCCTCGTATGGGGCTATGATATTTCATGTTAGCACTTTGTTGTCATGACCGAGCATGTCAGCCTCTTTGTCTCGCGGTGACGTCGCCACTAGGAAATTTGACCAAGATACCAGATGTGATCATGTGCACAGAGGCGGAAGTGATATGTGGCTGTCCGATAACCATTTCATGTACTTTGGTTTCCATTGTACAAGTGGAATGGAAACTATTAAATCAAACCCCCAGAGTGTTCAAATAACGGAACCATGAAGACGCGCACTGGGCGCAGCCGAGCGTGCATTGAGTCACTTGATCGGAGCCGTGACTGAGTGTTGATCTCTACACCGAGGACGGCTAGTCCACCAATTTGAACAAATTGTCCATCGATCTGGTACAATTTAGAGATCGCCGAAGATCTAAATGAGAACAGATCAATTAGGTTTGACACTGAACTACGCACCGCATCACACTCTCAGTCATCCCCCTTGTTCCGCTTCTAGTGACATAGCTAGTGGCGATTCGTCGCCCACGTCAAGTCATGATCAGGACACAGCCACCATTGACACTTTGAATATTCGATCTCAACAAAGGGGATCATTTCATAGTCAGAGCTCAGACAAAGGGCTGTTTTCAACTACACCACACTAATGCATTACCATCTGCCCCTGCGCTAACCAACCAGGGCTGCTTGTTGGCCCACTTGATTTGGAGCACACCAAGACCATCCCTGACATCATGGCCGCGCAATATCTTAAGTGGTACAATTAGTGGATCCGTCATAAGGTCACTGTAGACCCTCGCGTGGAAGATTTGGATGGAGCCATCGTCGGATGAAGACGCAAAAAGAGGGTAGGTTGGGTGGAAGTGGAGCGATCGTATGGCTCTTGTGTGATAGCTGGTCGCAAGTCACCGAAATTAATGACTGACTTTGAATCGAAATAAATATCATACCGAAGAACTTTGTACGGCTTTTCGCTCAACTCTAAATCAAACCAGCATAGTTTTCGGTCGTAGCCACCAACAATGACATGGTCGCCAGAGGGATGTACATCCATCGACGAGATCCATTGGATACCAGGCATCAGAGTTTTCAGTAGCTTCTGCTCAGCCAGGTTATACAGTCTGACATAGCGTTGGGTCTTAATACATGGTGAGTACAGCCAGGTGCACAACAAGGTGAACACATACAGCAACAAAAAAGTGAGGCTTCGTAGGATGGAACAACACCATCTGGACAGTACCCTTGATTTTTGTGAAGGGAGCCTGTGAATGTCGGCGTGAGATTTGATGCATCCAAACACCTCCTTGATTTTCGCTGCTGGCTGTGGGCAAGGAACCAGTAATCGATATTACGGAAACCGAAAACTTTTGAGCTTTTACTTACAGACTGAAGCCAGATAGTCTCCCTTTCTGTGCCAAGTCAGCTGTCGTGGCAGGCCGGATGCACTTGGTAATTCAACAACCAAGATGGAACCTTCTTCAACAACTCCAGATGATGATTTCCATATAATTGAAGACTGGGTAGCGGGGGGGAGAGTGGCAGGTGCTAGTGTTGACTGTGTCGTGGTGAGTAAGGCAGGGGAGAGATTCGGGGGGATAAGGAAATGCAGTTTTTCCTCCCTAAAGCGCTTTGTCAGTAACGTCTTCCCAAGATCAAGCGTAAATGCTCACGTTCCAGCGACGAAGAAACAGACATCCAGTCTTGGACACCATTCAATGGCACCAACTTTACTGTCCAGGGTCCAACGCTTGACCTCGCGCCCCACGTTAACCTCCCAAAGGCTAATCACTCCGCTCTCGTCACCACTGGCCACCCATGCACCATCCGGGCTTATGCTCAGACACCTAACGCGTGCTTTAGTATGAGTAAATTTCAGTGACTTGTAGTTAGGGAACGGTCGTAGGCTACCCGGGCTTGGAAGTTTGGGTAGCAAGCTATTGGGGTCGACATTGAGCTTTATCCTCTGTATCCGCGGTGCAAGGTAGAGATCAAGCTGCCGATGAAATCGTTGTTGGATGAATTGGTCGTATGCGGGAACCAGACGAAGCGCAGAATACTTTTGCGGGAGATAGTCTCGCTCACGGTCTTCGGGGTCAGTATTCTCCCACTGCTTCCGCTCCTCCTCAGTGGGCAAATATTCTTCTGGGGGATTGTAGGATTCCGAGTTCGTAGGAAGCTTTGGTTTGGGTGCTGGTAATGGAGGTGGCTGATTGGATGATGGCTCATTCCATATTGCATAAAATTGCTGCTTCCTATCCGCTGCAGTAGGCTTAGACCCCACAATTCGACCCTGGCGGATGGCACGAACAATCTTCATGATCTAGAAAGGATCTAATAAGGATGTGCAATATACAACTCGGGACAGAGCACACCTTTTGCTTCTCCCATTTACTTGGTAGCCATCTGCGCTTTGGCTCTGGAGCCGATGAGATAGGCATAACTTCTTCCTTGCCTTTACCCGTGAACCATTCAATGGTAGGTTCATATGGGTCATATTCAGCATCAGGATTTTCTCCGGCCTGTAACCTGCGGATTATGTCCAATTCCTCGGCGGACAGTGGTTTGTCCATTTGAGCATTTTTGTCGAACGCAGTCGTCCTACAACATATAAGACTATGACCTGATTTCAAGGAAAGCGTCGCCTACCATGAAGTTGGGTCGTCTACTGTTGCGAGGAATTTATCAAGCTCATCGCCTTTGGCTGGACGGAGCACTCTCTTGCCATTGATATCATAACCTATGTGAGGTAGATCATCATACCAGTGCATTGGTATATTGCCAGTGCGATTAGGATCCTGAGGGCATTGATAGGTCAAAGCGATGTATGGGAGTATCTAGAACCTACTACTCACTTCTTCTGTCGAGGAGTCCGAATCATAGTCAGGTTCGATCTCAGGGTATACAATTTTTTTTTGGCCAGTAATATCGGAAAGCATCACTTTAGATCTTGGAAAGATCTGTAAGTCTGAGTCGGCGTCAGAGTTCTCGTCCGAGGTATCTTCTTCATCCAGGTCATCTGCGTCTTCTTCTTCTTCCTCGTCGCTTTCTTCGTCGCTGTCGCTTAAAGCATCAATTTCTGGAAAATCGTCTACCTCCCCATCGTCCGATAAATTGCCACTCTCCCGCTCCTCATCCTCTGCTTCTTCCTCGCTTTGCATCTCCAAATCCACCGCCTCAGCGAAAGCACCTTTCTCGACATCTTCAAGCTCCTCCTGCTTACGCTTTTTTAGCATTTTTCCCAATCCTGTAACCGCCATCTCTCTTAGAAAGATTATCAAGAGGAAAAGGAATTTCTCCCTCTGCTAGGGGAGACTAAAGGCAACGTTTACGCTCACCATCTCATCATATTTTTTGGTCGGAATCACGTGACCGCTAGACGAATGTTGTCGCTGTTTAGATCGGATCGGGCATACTACGCTCAGTACAAACAGCGATGGTCAATTACGGAGGAGGTGAGCAATCGTTGCTGGACATAAAAATATTGTTTTTGATGTATTTTGTATAGACGAGGTGTCTGCTGTCGTCGTTGATATAGGCTCCTCATCCCTACGCGCAGGGTACGCCGGGGATGATATTCCAAAGGCCATCGTCCCGTCGTATTATGGCTACAAGACTACTGCAGGGGATAGCGACGTGCAAATGGGAGAAACTGCACCAGAAAATGGGGAAACAATCCCCAAACCACCGAGTGACGCGAAACTTTACCTTGGGCAGAACGGCCCCTCCATTTGGAGAGAGGGTATGGAAATTGGAAACCCAGTGCGGGATGCATTGAGTGAGTGACCTGATATCCCGTTTATTAATAATATTGAGTGCATGATACCTAGTTGTTGACTTCAATCCGGTGCCTGCTTTGATCTCTCATGCGCTGGTCGACGTTATGCGAATCAATCCTTCCGAACATCCCATCCTCGTGACTGAGCCAGCTTGGAACACGACCGCAAACAGAGAAAGAATGGCAGAGATTATGTTCGAGGAATTCCATGTCCCTGCATTCTACATAGCCAATACTGGCGTCCTGAATGCGTAATATCACTTCACGTCGCTTAGTTATGTAGTACTGACGTCTTTGAGTAGATTTGCAGCAGGGAAAGGCTCAGCACTAGTAATCGATGTTGGTCATTCAATGGCCAGCATCACTCCAGTCGTCGATGGCTTCGTACTACGAAAAGGTGCGTTGATGGCGTCCAGCTGTTCTCTTATTCTCATGTCTCGTAGGCTTGATTTCGTCTTCACTACCAAAACTTGTTCATGCCCATGCACGACACATTCTATGTAACGCTACACCGACACGTCGTCCTATCGACCTTCTCCCGCATCAGCTTATCGCCAGCAAAATGGTGCGTCATTCTTGAATCGTTCTTTTCCCATCATTGTAATATAATACAGCCTGTCGAGCCTGGCGCACCACCCAAATTTACGCTTCGTGAAGACCGCATCCCAGGAACAACAGAAAGTTGGAAGGCTTGGTGCGAAGGCCGTGAAGTCGACGAGTGGGTACAGAGTGTTGCTGGTGTACTTGATCAAGGATGGAACGAACAGTGAGCTCCTTCTTGAGTGTCTGCGATCTTTCTTATCGTGCATCAGAGTTGCAACATCTCGTTCGGCACGTCAGTACGAGTTTCCAACAGGTTACAACACATACTTCGGACCAGAGCGATACCAAGTCGGCGAACAGTTCTTCTTCCACTCGCCGCAACTAGTGGTACGTATCTCCATGGCGGACGAGGTCTCGAAGTTGCTCAATCTTTGCAGGCGTCAAATCCAAATCTCCCGAAAAACATCCCAACATTACTTTCAGAGTCCTTACGCGCCTGTGATCCGGACTTACGGCAAGTCCTCATGGGAAACGTGGTTCTTACTGGCGGGGGCAGCCTGTTTCCTGGATTTGCTAATCGCTTGGAAACAGAGCTTTCAAGGAATTTCCCTCACGTGAGTATCATATTTGAATCCCACAGTATTCATCTAGATATGTCTGCAGGTCAAGATCCACGCTCCTGGAAACCCCATCGAACGAAAGTATGGTGGATGGCTAGGAGGAAGCATTCTGGCGAGTCTCGGCACTTTCCATCAACTGTGGATCAGCAGGGAAGAGTGGCAGGTAGGCATCAAATTGTATTCCTGTACCAGCTTTGGTTGATACGGCTTCTCAGGAGCATGGTAAGCCTATTGTTGGGCAGAGGTGTAAATAGGCTTGTGATAAAGGAGAACTTTACTATTGGCATAGCTTGCTTGGCTGCGAGAAGCGCAGCAACTTATGCCCGCTCTCTGCCCCTGTGTTTGTCCAGAAATGTACGGTAGGCTTACCGCAGAATGCAATACACGTCCGCAGGAACATATACTTCTGAGTGGTGCCGCTGAATCACCCTCCTTTTTTTACTCGCTCGACGATCCCGTTCAAAGACCCTTGCACTGTAAGAAGTGCAATATCAACATATTTTCGAGGGTGTTTCTGCCTTTGATTGTATGTTGTCTTATTCAATGTCGATGCAGTTCGTGATCTGCATACACCACATAGTCCGAGGAGCTTCGTTGAGCTGAATTATTGATTAGAACTTCGCTGCTGTTGGGAGTTATCGGGCTTCTCGGGGGCCCCAATTCCAGTTTCAATCCTCCTCTACCACCAGATTGAGGCTCGAAGACGTCGCGATCTGCCTCGGGTAAGTCTCGTGAATATGTCTGCTACGTCTACTGGAGCCATTCAGTAGTTCGTCATGCTGCGTGTGCGGCGAACCACTCAAACTCAAGAACTCGACGCACTTATAAGCAGACAACTGCATCTGCACGTTTCGATAAGGGCACCGTTCTACAAGAAGCAGTCCGAGGTGTTTCTGGCATTGTGCGATGCCCTCGCTAGCTCGGCATCGTATTTCAACGCTCAAGACCTTGTCGTAGGAATATTGACTTTGTATTCTCTTGCCGTCACTTCATCTCCACTCCAAACAGGAGCACGGAAAAGTTTATACGCTACCGAAGGAACTTACAAGCAGTCATGGTTGAAGGGTTCAGCCATCGAACTCATAAATCATCTCAATGACGACGATCTCATAATATCAGATCCTCGTCTGCGTGGAGCGCGTGTATTGTACTTATCACCAAAAAGTTTCTTGCATCACGAAGGCATGG
>Ga0153975_1000618_pt1 | contig 11355 bp, 13 predicted proteins | sample TSGA059MetaG_FD_104694 | JGI IMG/M metagenome (GOLD analysis project Ga0153975, IMG submission 104694) | Attine ant fungus gardens microbial communities from Georgia, USA - TSGA059 MetaG | ecosystem: Host-associated > Fungi > Mycelium > Unclassified | place: USA: Georgia, Yuchi Wildlife... | reverse complement strand
TCAGTTGTCTATAACCAACTGAGGTGTTAGGGTACGACGAAACAGAATAAACGAATGTGATTATGTAAGTACGAATGTCACGTGTGTTGTCCGATTATCAACGCGTGTTGTTTGATTCCAACAATTTACAATCATGACCATGATCCAGTCTGCCGCGGAGTTCATAATAATGCCTGAAAACACAGTCAGCGGTGATCCTCGGAAGAGTCAATGTCTCAAAACGCACAACTGTTCCGACTGTATTGTTAAACCAACAAATCAGTTAATAATCTCACTCACCCCTATGTAGCAGCGGAGTCAGTGTTGTGAAATGGTGGCATTAGTAGAAACTACTCACGGTATCTGTCATAGACAGGAGACTTGCTACATACACTCAGTGGTCAGAAGAAATGAATGCAGTATGTGAGGAGACATACTGGACACTTTCAGACTGATATGAGAAGTGCCTAATTAGTACATCTTTATCTCCTTGACCTTGCGAACATACAAACTGAATGGTATTCCAATGTATCGCACCTAACATATTTTGAAGTTAGCGTGCAACTGTACATATATAACCATAAGCCACTCACAGTGAGATATAGGACAGTCATTAGGGACCAGCGTTGCCTCTTCCCCAAATAAGACGTATCATCAGCACTCCTTGTGATACAGTGCGACTCAAGTGCTCACCCATATCAGTTCAAACTATAGAACCATTTTGAGTGAGATATCTGCACCCGTGGTTACATTAACCTACCTCTTGCCCAAATGTAAGTGCTGGAGAATACGACACTATGATTCCCAGCAAAACTCGAGTCGGTAGGCATATTACGCACCCCAATCGTATAACACCACAATGAAGGATGCAACTGCAAAATAGCTCGCTTCGCGAAAGTAGCTGATTGTTGGCCACCAAATGGGATCGTTTGAGACTATCGTCATATTGAAGGGATTGGTGTCAGTGAGTGGCAAATTTGGGGGACGCAGATAAATGTTCGTGGTAGATACACCGCCATCCAGCCCCTTCGGGATATACTGACCACGACCATCGCATGAAGTGTGCCGTATCATAGAAAATAATCAGGGAGAATCGGCGACAACCGTCAGGCAGTGCAATAAATGAATGGAGCATTGATGAACCCCGATTGTTGTATTTCTATGGAAGTCAAATGACACCGACACTCGGTCTATTCAATAAATTCATTGATGCCTCCATATGGTTTCGGATGAGATGGTGGAAAGGTTGATTAAAAGCAGTGAGCTTCGCGAAGAAGCCCGATCCATAAGCTAGAGCCTATTTCAAGGTCAGCCGTGATTACTGGAACGCTAAACGCATAACCATGAAGTGGAAGTTAATACGCACAAAATGGGCAGTGCAGAGGTATGTTTTTTTTTGCGCTGGAGGGCGACAAATGTGGCGTGATTGATCGTGTATGACCTGAGGCTGCGCGAGGAATGAACAGGATGTGAACATCCAAAGTAACATCATGTGTTTGTGACGAGTGTGTGTCAGCAACACTCTAAACCCAATTAAATGCGCTGAAGATAGCTTTGCAGGAGGGATAACTCGTATAGCCTAGAAATGATGGATTGCAGTGGAGGAATGAGAAGGTCGAAACTAAAGAACAATGCTGCCTCCTTTTCGTCTATGACGACGTTTTTAGAATCCGCTAGTCTTTTAAGACCCGCTACCTCTTGGGCTCGTTCGTCTCATGACAGTGTGGCAGTAGGTCAGCAACGATGGTCCAGACTCGGACGTGATGCCAGACAATGGTGCTGTCACACAAAGACAAAATTGAGGTGGGAGATGCACATGTTTATCTGCGGGTGTTCTGCTAGATGAATTTCCAAGGTATACGCGTAGAGCCACGGTGACTTGGCACGTTCGGTGCTCATGGAAAATATTTTCTCGTCAGTCTCCACATAGGCTGGGACCCAACCTGTTCGAACTTTGAAGTTGTGATGGTTCTTTGAAGTTCTTAGAAGTTACACTCAGAGGACCGGGGACATGCTCTGACTCGGAATCAACAGCAAGGTCAACCCTAGCAACAGGCGGTCGATGGATGCTGATGCAGATGGATGATAGATGATGTGAATAATTATTCACAACCTCTCCAACAATAATGTCCATCCACCAGCATTGATGCATCACTTGTATCTTGTGTTATACCGAAGACTCGGGAGAAACGCTTCTTCGATCATCAAGATGTTCCAGCGCACAGGATCTATGATAATCCATCCGACTGTCCCTCAGATCTTCGCGACTGTACAAGAATTCTAGGTGCGGCTACGTCGGCTCATCATGCAATCAGACTCCGGACCTGTGTCAATTGATGAAATACCTTCACAATCTAGGGTCTTCCGTAAGCTTTGTATTTTTTGTGTTAGAGGGGGCCCTGCACAGAAGAGTGTTGTACTTGATTCTATGATTAGATAGCTTCCGAAGTTTGACAGGATAGGTCGAGCTGGATCTTTCAGTTTATTAAGCGGAGGGTCACTGTTGGTGTGTCGACAATACCATCTCCAGCCAAATTCACCGCAGAGCACCGTGACACTGCCAAGGTCAGTGGGATTGTAAGGTAACTAGCCATACCGATAGAAGAAGGAAGATAGTCATTTCAAAGTCGCTCCTTCTAAATCCAACTTAGAATTGGCGGACTTTGCTGAAGACCTTCGGTGATGCTGACTTCTGTAGATTAGAACTCAACGATAACCCACATTTGGTACAAATTGCAATGATCATCACCCAGATGTTGATCCCTGTAATCACCGTCAAAAACGATCATCCAGAACATAGAATATGATCCTCCCGAGGTGATTGATGCGTCTAAACTAGCCATAGAATGCTTCTAAGTGGCTAAAGATTGGACCACCGCTTGAGCTACAGATTCGTCCACTCACCAGGACACCTCATTTGAAGACAATCGTCATGCCGGAAGATGTCGAATGTATTACAAGACGGAACGGGGAGATAGAGCCGCTCGTGAGCAAGTGTGCCATTCTTCCTCAGACTGTAAAGGTACAACAATTTAGCGCGCTGGGTGCTCGTACAAGATGTCCTCTGTTGCTTGAAAACTTGATGGACCATGGTCGAATCAAGGCCGAATGCTACGGAAAAACTTCTTTGCGGACTTTCAAATGTCACTTCAAACAGGCACGCACTCGATTCTCGACTCGCATTGGCAAGTGGACAGCAGAATTCGTAGCACTCTCCCAATTGACTTTGCACGTTTCCTTTGGTGCACAAGCACCTCAAAGACGCCATACTCCATCCAAGCTGTGTCTAATGAACCTTACCCGGTGTTCTCACGATCCTCGTCCGATAACTACAGATTTCATATCACACGCGACCACTTAGCAGGATTGTAATTGATCCCCTTTTATGGAAGGCTAAAGCCGTCCGCGACTGAGTCCGCCTCACAAGCACCACCATCGCCGTCGAAATCTCGCATTTCAAGATTATCTGATGCATCTCATTGGCTTCAATCAGCATTTGCGCGCTAATGGTAAAGTTAGCTACAGCCAACAGCGACCTTCCTAAACCCACAGTATTATCTTCCTGTAGGTTATTGAAGTTCGCCAACAAGCTCACGCGCAACTCTAACGAGTCGCTACCACAGCCAGGCGTTTCTCCGAGTGGCTCCTAGGCTAGACTCCAAGCATTCAGCGAAGGTATATTTAAGTTTCTCGGATTGCACGAATTATGAGCCCATATTTACGAAATGTCAGGGCTGTAGACTTATAAGGGAGTTGAGCTCCTGCCGTGAAGAGCACAAGCAGCGCCGCGAAGGACATCCTGTGCACTGGAGTGTTCTTGCTGAAGAGGGGCGATCATGTTTGGCGGATAATCGCTTCTGTGGGTCATTCATATTACCTTGGTGAGGTAGGTTCATCAATCGGGGACCTGTGTAGATCATTGATGAAATGTCTTCGCAGTCCAAGAAGGCGTAAGCTTTATTTCTTGATGGGGACATCCCCGAGCGTAGCGTGTTGTGTTCAATTTGTGTGCTACATGTACACTAAAGTTATTATGTATCAGAATGTCACGGCGCAGAAGGTTATATCAGGCGTTGATTGATGTCCACTTGATGTCCGCCAACCAGCTTGAAGAGCGTAGCACTACTTGACGTTAGTCGGTATGAAAGTAGAGGATCGATCCTGAGAATGACTTCCATCGGATCTATTTATCTCTCATGCCATGAAATAGCTTGACGATAACCTGGAGAAGTGTGCCAACTTGAAAGATTTTTGAAGATCATTGCACTAGATGCTGGAGGTGGTGGACCTTTTCAAATGTAAATGGAGGATCATTGGACAGGTATTGATACCACACGAAAATCATCAGTAGCGATGCTAAAACGTCAAATCATGATTGAGAAGAGAAATCACCTGCAGAATGTAGTCATAGGAGGCGGCGAAGCAAGTTGCGGAGCGCGATCACCAGTGGATGCTGGGTCATCGATTTTCACTGAGACGCAATGTTAGGTGACAATCGTGATGCTATGTAGGCCATTGCGGGGTTATAACGAGACGATGAAATCGTACCTGACTCGGAACAGGTGTTCTGCGGTATAAGCTCCTGAGGTACACCAGAAAAGCAACAGCACTTTGGGAGTGCCCGTGGAAGATATGAGTCACGCCGTAGCTTTCCGAACTTTGGAAAAGGCTCCATGCGGCACTGGCATCTTCGTAGAGAAGTATTGGCGGTGTTGCAAAGCACGGCCAGCGTTGATTCGATTTTGAAAGGGATACAAAACGGGATCTACATGTTGAGTTGCAGAACTTTACATGGAGACCTCATCGTACTATGAGCTGGACAGTTCTGAAAGTTGCAAGTAGTATGAGACTCGAAGTCAAGTTGGACGTGGCACGTGGATCAATCAAACAAACGCATACAAACGCCATCGAAGGTCGGCCTGTACAGACTCCAAGTTGTTGAACTATCCGGAACTAGTGGCAAGAGTACTAGTGCACTTTACTAGCACTTGGATTACTATGTCCTACTTCGAGTAGCTTTGCCACTGCCTCGTCTTCCTGCACCTGCATTTACGGTGATCATTGCCGACCATCCGCACTGGAATTCTTCTCCCTCGAATCACAGCTATCGCATCCACTTCTCTATCCACGCCCGACTGTAGCTGCTTGTTATCCCGTGGATGCGCCATCTGTCAATTGTTCCGCCCTCGCTCAGGTATGGGGCGACGGAAACTGGCACTCCGATCAACCTGGAGCTATGAAAGCATCAAACTTCGAGACATACATGTTTAACATTGACGCCTGCTTCCTCAACACGACGCTCGGTATGCCATGCAGCCAGGGGAGCGTGCCCATCATTGGTGTCAACGCCGCGACTCCAGAGGACGTGCAAGCTGCTGATCAATTCGCTGTACAGCATGACTTGAAGCTCGTCGTGAAAAATACTGGGTACGCGTGTGCAACTTGGTTTTAAATGCCCCCTCTGATGCACACTATATGAAGAATATGACTTATAGTGCTACTTTTTTCCCCAGAGCGCGCCGCAGAATGAGAGCTACGATGGTAAGTCATCACCTTTCGTATAGCTAGTCAATTGATGCATTCGCCTGCAGCTGTTACCCTCGGTGCGGGCGTTCAATGGCACGAGGCCTATGACGCAATCCAAGCGTATGACCGGCTTGTGGTCGGTGGTCATTCCATAGGAGGGGTCAGTTGGCGCTGTTGGGGGTTGGGTACTCCGAGGTTGACACAGCGCTCTTTCTGCTACGTTTGGCCTACGTTGGTAATCATCTCTCATCAATGCAGTCCCCACAACTGATTTCCCTTGAATAGGCGTTGACAATGTGGTCGAGATGACAATTGTTCTTTCCACCGGAGAGTACTTGACCGTCAATAGGAACCAATATCCTGACCTCTTTTGGGCGTTGCCCGGTGGTGGAGGTGGAACATATGGAATTCTTACATCTGTGACATACCGCACCTACCCTTCCCGTCCTGTCGCCGCTGCGGTCATGATAATCAAGACAGTAAGCGCGAATACGACACAGGCACTTTTTACTGAGCTCTTGCGCATGACCCCGCAGCTCTCCGATGCAGGCTGGGCAGGATACGGTCGCGTAACTAATAACCATATATCATTCCTTGCCATAGCCCCAAATATATCCGCCACGATCGCCAGTGAGAGTGTACAGCCGTTTTTCCAATATGCTACAAATATGGCCGGTATAGTCAGCCAACAGACTTGCGTCTCGCAGTATCCTTCATGGTATGCTTGGCTTACCCAGTTCTTCACCAACGGCACGCGAAACGGGGTGGATCTAATCATTGGATCGAGGTTGTTGACACGAGAGGTGTTGGAATCAAAGTATCAGGAACTCTCTGATATACTGTTCCCGCTGGGTACCGCCTGGAAGTACGCATACTTACCTGAATGCAATGCGGATGAATACTAATTTGCGTGTTCAGCCTCGTTGCGGGTGGCAAGGTGTCTGAGATAGACCCAGATTCCGTTGGTGTCAATCCAGCATGGCGAAAGGCTGTTGCTCACGCTGCATTCGGTGTCTCGTGGCCCGAGGGGACATCTTCTCGAAAAATCCCAGAAATGGCTGCCGATGTTAAACAGGTAGAAAGTCAATTGCGCGAGTTGACACCATCCTCTGGTGCATATTTCAACGAGGTACATCATCATTTCTTTTGGCACCATGACTCCCGACCAGATCACTCACTAATGTGCAGGCATCGTTATGGGAGGAGGACTAGAAGTATATATATTTTTGGCGACCACTACCCGACGCTGAAACTGATCAAAGACAAGTATGATCCCAATCGTCTATTTGTCGTTGCTGAAGGCGTTGGATCGGAGGACTGGGATGCGGATCTCAGGTGCCGTCTTTCAAGTCATATGTAGGTACAAAATTTGTGATGATGTGTTATGACATTCTGCCAGAAGGTCAATGTCAAAAGTTGCCTCAGTGTCCCCAAGGAAGGCGACACATCTCGCAAAGTTCGACATATCGCTCCTATGGTAACTAGTAACTTAGACATCGCGCGAAAACCAAAGGATACCATGACCGCCGCACCTTTCCTGAAGACCTTTTGTTGATGCTTACTTCTGTGGGTTCTGTGGATCAGTCGATCCGTTGCAACTCTACTCATTCTTGTATCAATGTGCAGCTGGTACTCCCTCACGCAAGAACCATCAAGACAGGAATGAAGATTGTGATAGAGACATATGTACTCCGACATGGATCGAGTTATAATATCTCTAGCGTCCTGAAGTCCGTCATGGCACGAACAGAACGAGGTGGACTCGGAGATGGTCGAGAAGGTGTTTTCGAATCCATTGAAAAGATCACTACCGCACCAACCCCCCGAGATTCAGGTAACTGGCTATTGAAGACACTTGTTGTGCTTGCGAACATCAGAGACCTGTCTCCAGCAGTTTTCATGGGATAATTACACAAGCAAGTTTAACTTAGGTGCTAGCACCAGGTATGGTTACGAGAGTCTCGAATATTTTGCGAAACCCGAGCTCACCACTCTCTTTGTCTTCGACATTGATAGAACCTACGTCGGTGATATTATTAGTATCTGCGACCAAGAGCGCTTATCATGATCGCCTGCAAAACCTTTAATACCAAAGTGACAATCACCGATGCCCAATTCGCTCGCGACTATGTCTTGCCTGCGACCAAGGACATAATCCACGTTTCACTTCGTTTCCTGCCGCACGAGTACACTAGCGTGAGTTGGTGGGCGTTGGAGCAGGGGCTGGCGGCCTAAGCCTAGCAAATGGCAGAGCAGCTCAGATGATGAATGTGGCTACACTACGAACATGCGGGAACCTAGTCTACGTGCTGACTAAGCTCTGGGAAAGGGTCCGAGAGGCTCTGAGTGGCTGTCCCTGCCTTGGGACCCCCCAGTCCAGCGTTGCAGCTTGTGGTGCCGCTGTTGTGCCATTACCTTGCCTATCGCGTTTTATATTGGCTACGATACCCATAATTTAAACCAGTTCCCCACTATCAACAAGCACCTGAAGGACACTCATCCCGAGAACAACTTGTTTGTGTTCAAGGGTTTGCTATCCGGTATAACGATGTGATGCACAAATTCATGCACAGCAATTACTCCTCAAACTCGCACAATAATTACAGGGTCCAACAGGGAGACATGCAGGACGTCATTGGCTACTAGACAGGAGTAGGTTCAATTAACACACTTGCAAGGCAGGAACTAACGCGAAGCCTCAGCGATAGTCTGAGGGCTACAGAACTTGGTAAGGTATTTCAAGGGAAGATGTCCGGCAGCAGCAACTGATTATCTCAAGAACGACACCACACTCCTCGCGCTGTATGAGGACAAAGTCTTCACGTGGGGTGCCAACTGGGGCATTGTTTTATTTACTCTCGGTCAACGGCTAACATAATGTTAGTGTGTCCAGACGCACTTGTTTTGAATAAAGTAGGTCCTGCAATAAAACTCAAAATAAACATCGGAACGAAGCTCTACTAATACATATTTTGACGAAACAACTGCACAAAACTTTATTCAGGAGCTGCCGAGTGTGAACGTGCCGCTGCAAGCATTCCCTGCACTACACGCCACCGCCAGTCGTAATTTGTATGCGCTCCTGGAAAACAATTGAAGCCATCCCAGTTCCTTCGTCGGAGTGGGCCACGAGCCTCGCGTGATATTCTCGAACTCCAAGGATGAGGCGTGGTCCCAGCACAAACATCTGCACGACTTGGATAATTTCAAGAACACCTCTATAGACTTGACCTGCGATGAAATTTTGGGTGTAATTGCTGATGATCTGAAGGAAAGTAACAAAGAAAAAACTAGTTTGGAGCTTGAGTGGGAAACGGTATTGAATCACATCCAATCTATAACCTCACCTTGCGAAGTAAAATACATGAGTCTTCACTAATATCGTGAAACAGTCCCCGATTGCCCATCTTGTTGGCCGTGGCAGTCCACGGAAGTGCTTCACAGCAATCCAGACTGCGAGAAACAATGCAAGGGCCTCCCATGCTGCACCCAATATCCAGATGTTGGCCAGAATTAGGGCGTCTCCATCCATGATGTAACCACAAGCACGGATGCCAGAAAGGACGAGCTCATCTGATATTCATCTCATCAGTCGGATGCGCTTAAGTATTTAATTCGTAATTGAAGCTCACACCCTGAGAAACGTCCGCCGGTAATTGACATTACGTTTAGCACTACGGCGGCGATCTGGAGAGCAAGGAAGAACACAACGAGGAATATAAGCATCCTTCGGGATCGCTGATACATAGCCTGTAACCGAACAATCATGATGACTTGAATGATATTTCAATCAAGTCAATACCACTGAGACATGGCCATTGGCATCTGAGGAGCTCACCACCTAGCATGGCATTTACAATAATGCTCATCCAGTTATTCATGTAGTACATAATAACGCCTGAAGACACAGTCGGCGGTGATCCTCGGAAAAGTAAATGTTTCAAAACGCACAACTGTTGCGACTGTTATGTTAAACCAGCAAATCGGTCGACAATGTCACTCACCCCTATGTAGAAGCGGAATCAGTGTCGCGAAATGGTGGCATAGTATAAACTACTCACGGTATCTGTTATAGAGACAGACGGGAGACCCACTACATGCACTCAGTGGTCAGAAGAAGTGAACGCAGTATGTGAGGAGACATACTGAAGACCATCAGACTGGTATGAGAGGTGCCTAATTAGCACATCTTTATCTCCTTAACATTGCGAACACACAAACTGAATGGTATTCCAATGTATCGCACCTAACATATTTTGAAGTTAGCGTGCAACTGCACTTCTATAACCCACTCACAATGAGATATAGCACAGTCATAAGAGACCAGCGTTGCCTCTGCCCCAAATAAGATGCATCAGCAGCAATCTGTGATACAGTGCGACTGCAGTACTCACCCATATCAGTTCAAACTGTAGATCTAGTTTGAGTGACATAGCTGCACCCGTGATTGCATTAACCTACCTCTTGCCCAAATGTAAGTGCTGGAGAATACGCCGCTATTATTCACAGCAAAACTCGATCCGGTAGGCATAATACTCACCCCAATCGTATAGCACCACAATGAAGGATGAAACTGCGAAATAGCTCCATTCACGAAAGGAGCTGATTATTGGCCAATAAATGGGATCATTTGAGACTATTGTCATGTTCAGGGGATTAGTGTCAGTGAGTGGAGAACTTGGTAGACGCAGATCAATGTTCATGCTAGATATACTACTATCCAGCACTTGCGGGATATACTGACCGCGACCATCGCATGCAGTGTGACGTAACATAGAAAACCATCAAGGGGAATCAGCGAAAACCATCAGGTAGTACAATGGGGCATTGATGAACACCGATTGATGTATTACGCAAGAAGTCCGATCCATGAACTAGAAGCCATTTTAAGGCCAGCCGCCGTTATTACTAGAACGCCAAACGCATAACGATGCAGTGGAAATTAATACGCACAAAATTGGCAGTGAAGGCAGGCATATTTTGCGCTGGGTGAGGTTTAATTCCACCGGCGGATGTGAGCGTTGTAGGGCGACAAATATGCCGCAAGTGATACAGGATGTGAGCATCCACAATGACATGATGTGTTCACGAGTGGGGCCGTCGTCCGTTCACTGCGACATGGAGGTCAGCAACGATGGTCCAGACTCGGACGTGATGCCAGAGAATGGTGCCACAGATCAAACTATTCGAACTTTGCAATGATTTCCGATCTTTGAAGTTCTTAGAAGTTCCTTTCAGAGGACCGGGCATATGGTATAAATCGATGCTGATGGATGATAGATAATGTAAATATTTATTCACACAGCCCCAATAATACTCTTCACACACCAGCATTAATGAATCACTTGTATCTTGTGTTATACCGAAGACTCGGGTGAAACGCTTCTTCGATCATCAAGATGTTCCAGCGAGTACTATATATCGGTGTCATCAAACTTTGTGTGACATATAAACCACTGAATAGAACCACCGAAAACGGTCAGGCGGTGGAATATCAATGAATGACATATTGATGAACCCTGGATGATGAATTACGGAATTTCAACAGCTGTTGAACTCGATCAGGCTGTCTATGGACATCATTCGGACCCGGTGGCAGAACGGGAGAAGGATTAGTTGAACAAATGCGGAGGCAAATTATAATAAGACAGACGCCAGGTTGTTAGTAGAAACTCGAGTGAACTAGGAGCTGTATTTCAAGATCAACTGTGATTCGAGGAATGAATATTTTAGAGTGAAGCGAAACTTGACCTCCACAAATTTGGTGAGAGAGAGAGACTAACTGTAATGCTAATTAGTGCATGCAATCTCCTTGTATGCCTGTAAAGCCACAGCAAGCAAGCACGTTCG